>Ga0310697_10000057_pt1 | contig 150054 bp, 119 predicted proteins | sample 172DNAGHGlowgp2_FD_203883 | JGI IMG/M metagenome (GOLD analysis project Ga0310697, IMG submission 203883) | Sheep rumen microbial communities from Palmerston North, Manawatu-Wanganui, New Zealand - 1728 DNA GHGlow gp2 (v2) (version 2) | ecosystem: Host-associated > Mammals > Digestive system...
AAGATACTGAGACTGGAGAGAGCACTTGAAAAACTGAACCAAAAGCACAAGATGGCAAGTTAAGAAATGCTAATGGCGATTGGTATTTACTTGGAATCAAGTCACTTGCAAAACGGTTCTATGGAAGTTCTTGTTTGTAGTTCTCGGCAATATACTTGGCACTCTCAACGATGAAGCCAGCACTGCCCATTGCGGGGTCACATATATCATCCTTCAACGTGGGCTGCATCAGCTCCACCATCATGCGGATAATGTGTCGTGGTGTACGGAACTGGCCATTATTGCCGCTTGCAGCCATCTTGCCAAGAATGTACTCATAGACATCGCCCATTGCATCACGGTTGTTCATATCCAAAGCATCCACACCGTCAACGATTCTCGTCAGTGTACGCGGATTCTGAATGAGAAAAACAGCATCACGCATAAACCGACTGTAGGCAGAAGATTTGCCCTCATTGAGATTCTTGATGAAAGAGAAAGCATCGTTGCGGATGGTGTTAAACATGGCTATAGCCTCCATGTTCTTGAAGACATGCCACCGTAGGTTGTTATAAGGCACATCTGCATCCGTATCAGGATTGTGCCACATTCCTTCCTTGAATGTTGGATTAGGCACTTTCACGCCCAATATGTTAGCTTCTGCCTCCTTCTTTATCTGAGCATCATCAAGCATCTTCATAAAGAAGAGATAGGTCATTTGCTCCAAAACTGACATCGGATTGGTAATGCCCCCCACCCAATAAGTGTCCCAGATTGAATCTATGCGGTTTTTAATATCACCAGTAATCATTTGTAGAATAGGTTTTGAATTTAGCTACAAAGTTAGCAAAAAAATATTGGAAGGCCTTGATAAATTCTCTTTTTTAGCAAAATTTCATTATAACGAGGTACAAAATGGCTGATTTTGCATCGAAAACACTCTATTTCAAATAATTCTGTATCTTTGTGCCTACATTGATAAAAACGGCATGGTCTGAGCAAAGTTATTGGGCGCAGAGTGCTTTACCCAAAGTCCCAATCCTCGACGTAGTGGTCGAAACGGATGCCGTCGGTGCTGCCGAACTTGGCCAGGATCTTCATGATTTCGTCCTGCTTCTCAGGTGTGATCATGTTTTCGCCGTGATGGACTCGGTAGTAGGGGCCATTACCGCCACTAAAGAACGAGCGAACGCAACGACGGACCTCGGCTCTGTCGCGCTGGGGTACGTTGTCATAGAGGTGAGTGAAGCCCCATGCTTTCTGCACCAGCCGTTTCTCGCAGAAACACTTGCACTCGCCGTCCTGCCAGGCAGTGGGATAGACGGCAGGTCCCTGCTGGCGCTCTTCGGGCAGCAGCAGTCCGGCCTGATAGTGCATGCAACATGCTTTCTTTGCGCATTCATCGTTGAAGCACAAGGGATATCCCGTTGGAATATCTTGGTAAGTCAGTTTCTTCTCTTCCATATCTGTTTGGTTAGCAAATTTCATTGCAAAGATACGAATAAACGAGTAAAGAGCAAAAGAAATCAAGCTTTTCTTTTTATTATTTAATTGCATTTATCAATTTGATTCTTATATTTCAAATTAAATTAGTTTTGCTTCTACTAAAATGATGTAACTTGCAGATAATTAGTAATTTATTTATATTTCATCTTCTACTTTCCATCTATTTATCTTCTACTTTCCTTCTACAATAAATCTACCTTGTATCTACTATGCCGCTCTCCATGTCAGTTTTTTGGCAGGCTGCTGCTTGATATTCCCAGCTTGGGAATGGTTTGTTCCCAACGTGGGAATATCTTGTTCCCAGCTTGGGAATGATTTGTTTTTGGCCTATTTTCCAACCATTTCTTGGGTTAGGTTTATAGGGTAGATGTAAGATAGAGGTTTTGTAGAGGTAAAGTAGAGGTAAAATAGAGAATAATTTTTATGGGAAGTTTGTGTAAACTAAATAAAATCAGTAACTTTGCAGGCAAAATACTGAAATTTAGTAGAGGAAGTGGGCCATTGTAATTTCTGGTGGCTGACGGATGCTTGATGCGACAGTTGCCTGTCAGATCGCCGTTCTTGTCCAGTTGTGCACTGAAATAAAACTCATGGTTCACCTTCTTGGCCTCCTCGTCGTAATCCATTTCTTCGACAGTAAGGTAGATGCCATTGAAGGATCGTCTGATTCGGGTGTGAATTCATCGATGTACCAGTCGTTGCGCTCAAATCGGAGGGCGATGGTGGTCTCTATATCGTTGAAGTTATGGATCATCAGATCTACGAGGGCCGTGGAGTCTGTGGTTTCATAGACTTTGGCCACCCGGCAGCTCCATTCGTCAGTAACGCTCGGAGCAGTAGGCGCCCAGATTTGGACTCATGTGCAACATTTCAGAAACACTTTTAGACGTACTTGTAATGGGAATTTGAAATATTTTTCGTACCTTTGCAAACGGAAATAATCAACCTAACTATTTTGATACTATTAGCGTAAAAAAACGATGAATAAAGCAATCATGGCACTGGTGGCTGTAGCGATGGCATTTCAGGCTTCAGCACAGGTAACGGAGAAACAGCTGGTCAGTCCCGACGGGCAGACCAGCGTGGTGGTGAACAACAAAGACGGCAGGCTGTCGTATCAGGTGAGCCGCGGCGGCAAGGTGTTTGTAGAGACCTCGCCGTTAGGTCTGGTGACCGACTTCGACAACCTGACGGAGGGACTGGTGATGAAGGCCTGCGACACACAGACGGTGAAGGACACGTATGAGCTGAAGACCATCAAGCAGAGTAGGGTAGACTACGAGGCCACCGAGGCTGTGTGCCAGGTGGAGAAAGACGGCCGGCGCGCCATGGACGTCATCTTCCGCGTAGGCAACCGTGACGTGGCCTACAGTTACAAGATCTACATCAAAGACAAGAAAAGTGGCAGGGTGTGTACCGTCAGGAGCGAGGCCAGCGGTTTTGTGCTGCCCGAGGGCACAACCACCTTTCTCTGTCCGCAGTCGAAGCCGATGACCGGCTTTGCCCGCACGGCACCGAGCTACGAGACAGCCTACACCCTTGACGACGCCATGGGCAAGAACGGCTGGGGCGAGGGCTACACCTTCCCCTGTCTGTTCAGGTGTGGCGATGCCGGCTGGGTGCTCATCAGCGAGACCGGCACCGACGGCAGTTATGTGGGCTGCCGGCTGCTGAACGAGCAGGGTGGCCGTTATAAGATAGGATTCCCGCAGGCAGGCGAGATGAACGGTGTAGGCAGTACGACGCCCGCCCTGTCGCTGCCCTGTCAGACCCCCTGGCGCACCATCACCATCGGCACGCTGCAGGATGTGGTGGAGACCACCGTACCCTGGGACCTGGTGCAGCCCAAGTACAAGGCCAGCCGCGACTACACCTACGGCAAGGGCACCTGGTCGTGGATTATCAAGATGGATGCCAGCTGCAACTTCGACGAGCAGAAGCGCTATATCGACTTTGCCGCTGCCATGGGCTACCGGTCGGTGCTGATTGATGCCCTGTGGGATGTGCAGATAGGCTATGCCAAGATGGAAGAGCTGGCACGCTACGGCCGCAGCAAGGGCGTGGGCATATTCCTTTGGTATAACTCCAACGGCACATGGAACGACGCCCCCCAGTCGCCTCTGAACAAGATGGACCGTTCGGCCGTGCGCCGTCAGGAGATGGCGTGGATGCAGAAGACGGGCATCCTGGGTATCAAGGTCGACTTCTTCGGTGGCGACAAGCAGCCCATGATGCAGCTCTATGAAGACATACTGACCGATGCCAACGACTACGGCCTGCAGGTCATCTTCCACGGATGCACGCTGCCCAGGGGCTGGGAGCGCATGTATCCCAACTACGTTGCCTCGGAGGCCGTGTTGGCGTCAGAGAACCTGCACTTCGGTCAGGGAGCCTGCGACAAGGAGGCCTGGAACGGCTGTATCCACCCCTTCATACGCAACACCGTAGGGTCGATGGACTTCGGCGGCTCGACGCTGAACAAGCACTACAATGCCGACAACAAGCGCGGCACGGTGCGCCGTACCAGCGACGTCTATGCCCTGGCAGCCGCCGTGCTGTTCCAGAGCAGCGTACAGCATTTCGCCCTTGCTCCCAACAATCTCGACGACGCCCCCTCCTGGGCTGTTGACTTCATGAAGCAGGTGCCCACGACGTGGGACGAGGTGCGCTTCATCGACGGCTATCCCGGCCGCTACGTCATCATGGCCCGCCGCTGTGGCGACCGGTGGTATGTGGCAGGTGTGAATGCCGAGGCGCAGCCCCTGAAGCGGACCATCAGTCTGCCGATGTTCGGGGCCAAGTCGCTGCTGACGGTCTACGGCGACGATGCCCAGCTCAGCGGCAGCGTGAAGACCGTCAGGCAGAACAAGAAGCAGCAGGTGACCGTCACCATTCCCCAGAACGGCGGCGTGGTCATCACGAAATAAAACCCGATAAAAGATGAAAACAACAACACTATTCCGCAGCCTTGTCTGCCTGCTGACAGCTGCCAGCTGCAGCTCTGTGTATGGGCAGACCGTCGAGTTTATGACACCCGACATCGTGAGAATCGTCAAGACCGCCGACGGACAGCCGGCAGACAAGCAGTCGCTGGTGGTGACAGCCAAGCCCGAGGCGGTGAAAGTCAAGGTGAGCAGCGCCGACGGCAAGAAGCGCTACCAGTCGGCGGCACTGGCCGTCACGGTAGATGAGAAAACCCGTCAGGTGGTCTTTGCCAAGCCCGACGGCACCGTGCTGCTGACAGAAGGGGCCTGCGCCTTCACCCCCATTGCCGAGGGCATTGACAAGGGAGCCTACCGCGTGAGGCAGGCCTTCGCCTTAGAGGCCGACGAGCCCGTCTACGGCTTAGGCATGCTCCAGAACGGCAAGATGAACCTGCGCGGCGAGCACCGTAACATGCAGCAGTCGAACCTGGAGGACTATGCCCACTTCTTCCAGAGCATCAAGGGCTACGGCGTGTTCTGGGACAATTACTCGCCCACACGCATTGACGACGACAAGGAACTGGTGCTGGAGTCGCAGGTGGGCCGTCTCATAGACTATTACTTCATCTACGGCGGCACGGCCGACGGTGTCATCAGCCGCATGCGCCACCTGTCGGGCCGCGTGCCCATGCTGCCGCTGTGGACCTACGGCTTCCACCAGAGCCGCGAGCGCTACAAGAGTCAGGACGAGCTGCTGGAGGTGGTGCGCCGATACCGCGACCTGAAGGTGCCCTTCGACGGCATCATCCAGGACTGGCAGTACTGGGGCGACAACTACACCTGGAACGCCATGGAGTTTATCAGTCCGAACTTCAGCAAGGCACAGGCCATGATTGACGAGGTACACCGGAAGAACGCCCATATCAGCATCTCCATCTGGGCCAGTTTCGGCCCCATGACCAAGCCTTACCGCCAGCTTGACGAGAAGGGACTGCTGTTCCACTTCAAGACCTGGCCCGAGAGCGGACTGTCGGAGTGGCCCCCGCGCCGTGACTACCCGTCGGGGGTGCGCGTCTACGACTGCTATTCGACCGAGGCACGCGACATCTACTGGCAGCACCTGTCGCGCCTGCACCAGATGGGTATCGATGCCTGGTGGATGGACTCCACCGACCCCGACCACACGCAATATGCCGACAGCGACCTTGACGAGCGCTGCGCCATGGGCAGCTGGCGCTCCGTGCGCAACGCCTTTGCCCTGATGACGGTGGGCGGCGTCGACGACCACCAGCGTGCCGTGGACACCAAGAAGCGCCCCTTCATACTGACCCGCTCCTTCTTTGCCGGACAGCAGCGCTACGGTGCCAACACCTGGAGCGGCGACGTGGGCAGCTCGTGGGAGAACCTGCGCAAGCAGGTGCCCCTCTGCCTGAACCATACCCTCTGCGCCAACCCCAATGTGAACACCGATATTGGCGGCTTCTTTGCCAACAGCTATAACCGCCGCCATGGCGACAACTCAGCCACCAGGAACCCCCAGTTCCAGGAACTCTATGTGCGCTGGATGCAGTTCGGCCTGTTCTGTCCCATGATGCGCAGTCATGGCACCGAGGTGTACCGCGAACTGTACTACTACGGCCAGGAGGGTGAGCCCGTGTATGACGCCCTGCTCTCAGCGGTTAAGATGCGCTATCGCCTGCTGCCCTATATCTACAGTCAGAGCTGGCAGGTGAGCCGCCATGACGACTCGTTTATGCGTGCGCTGATGATGGATTTTGCCGATGACAGGAACGTGTGGGACAACGGCCGCCAGTTTATGTTCGGACGCAGTCTGCTGGTATGTCCGGTGGTAGACCCGCTCTTCACCCGGGAGAAGATTGTGAAGACCGACGAGCAGTCGGGCTGGGACCAGAAGGACAATGCGGAGTATGCCAACGGCTGGCCCAAGGTGGACTGGAGTCAGGAGAAGACCTACGAGGTCTACCTGCCGAAGGGTGCCGACTGGTACGACTACTGGACAGGCGAGAGGCTGCAGGGCGGACAGCGCCTGAAGGCCGCCGCCCCGCTGGCCCATTCGCCCCTTTATGTCAAGGCCGGCTCCATTCTGCCCATGGGACAAGACCTGCAGTACAGCAACGAGAAGCCCTGGGACAACATCATGCTGACCGTCTATCCCGGCGGCAATGCTACCTTCTGCCTCTATGAGGACGAGGGCGACGGGTTCAACTACCAGAAGGGCCAGTACTCGGAGATCCCGATGACGTGGAACGAGCGCAGCCACACGCTGACCATTGGCCAGCGCAAGGGACAGTTCGACGGCATGCTTGCCAGTCGCACATTCCAGGTCAGAATGGTTGGCGGACAGACCAAGAGCGTGCGCTATACCGGCAAGAAGACGAGTATAAAGCTGGCAAGGTAACGCTTCACGACAAGAACAGACTACTACAAAAACTACTACGAAATGAGAAAGGCAATCTTGTTACTGATGTGCCTGCTGACTGCGACGACTCAGGCTCAGGACGTGACAGCCCGGCAGTATTATCCCGTACGCGACCACTTGGAAGTGACCAGTCTGGACGGTACGTGGCAGTTTAAAATCGATGGCAGCACCGAGTGACGCCCCATTCAGGTGCCCGGCAACTGGGAGACGCAGGGCATCAAGATGCCGGAGTATGGGCGCGACTTGAAGTCCCTGAAAGGCGTTTACCGTCGTACCTTCGACTTCCGCGAGGAATGGCACGGTAAGGACGTGGTGCTGCGCCTCGACGGCATCCAGCATGGCTTCACGGCCTATGTCAATGATAAGGAGGTGGGTACAGGCCATAGTGGCCACACCATGCACCAGTTCTGTATCACCCCTTATCTGAAGGAGGGACGGAACGAGATGCGGATAGAGGTGACGACCCACTCCGACTTCTGGCTTTTCGACGTGTGTGATGCCTGGTCGCTGACGGGTTGACGGAGAAAGCCAAGGAGGGCACCGACGGCGTGGTCTACGGCGACGGCTATCCGCAGGAGGACTACTTCGAACTGGCGCAGGTGTACACACCGGTGTACGTACCCCCCTTTCATCCCCCGAGGGGGACAGTTTGGTGGGGGGCTCTGTCCATAACCGCTTCGACTTCATCTCGTTGCATGGCTATAGCCTGCGCTGGCAACTGAAGCGCTGGCAGCTGGTGCTCGACGAGGGCACCATCTGGCTTACGGCCAAAGCCCATGAGACGGAAACCGTAAGCATACCAACAGTCCAGGAAGCGTCCCATCTTTGTATGCAGGTGCTGCGCCCTGACGGCTCGCTATGCTACGAGAAGAGCATCAAACTGAATGATGGCACCGACTACCGTCAAATGCTTACTGAGTCAACTCTTACCTCTCCCCTCTTACCTCTTACCTCTTCCCTCCTTCGGGGGGACAGAGGGGGGCTTTTCTTGCTGCGCACAGGCCGCCCCCTCAGCGTCAACCTCGACTGGCGGCGTGACCGTTACTGGCATCCTTATCTGATGGAGCCTACCAACATGAAAACGAAAAAGCAGAAAGGCGGCTATCATTTAACATGTCGCTGGCAACAACCTGAGAAGAGCAAGAATTATATTGACGGCGACATTACCATCGCTACTGACTCCCGACAAGACGGCCTATAACAATTACGGTACGTGGCAACTGCACCGTGACGATATCCGCTTCTACGGCAACCGTGCCGGGGTAGACCTAATGGCACTACAGTCGCCTCAGACTACCATGACTCTCTGTACCGATAGTCGTAACATCCACTTGGAGAAAGTTGACGGACGCATCATCGTGACCGACAATCTCATTGTTGGTACCTATGGCACTAAGTTCACGCCTCCTGCAGGCAAGGATGCTGGCAAGATTGGTGGTCCAGCGGGGGCGCATCACGCTCAAGGCTGGTGCTGCGGCGTTGCTGGAGACCATCTTCGGGCCGCGTCGTGACGTGAATGCCGAGCAGCCCTATATGGAGAGTTACGGTAAATAGCTGCTGTGCCGACAGCGTCAGTAACAGTCTATAGATGGTCGCACGGGTTCCAGGTTTCTTTCCGCCCGTCGGGGAAGACGACCTCAAACTGTGAGTCATCGGTAAAGCGAACGATAGTGCCATCGTCCAGGATACGCTGGTCGGTGGCATTATTGTATGGCTTGCCTAACTGGAGCATGAAGTTACAGCGGCGCAGGTAGCTGACGAGCGGCCTGACGTCTTTGGCATGCTGGCTGCGACGGTCGAAGTAGGTGCCGAACCAGGGGCGCACGGCAGGCTCGCGGTCATCGCCGGGCTGCGAGATAACAACATGCAGGATGCTGGCGTTGATGCCGGCATGGAAGTAAAGGTCGGCAATGGGCTTCAGTTTCTCAAAGCTCCAGTCGTCCTTGGCAAACTCCGGCCATCCGTCGGTAAAACTCTCAGCCCACACGCGGTTCTTACCGCTACGGCGCGCTGACCACAGGGCGGCATCCACCTCCTTCTTGCGGAATTTCTTGTCGCCTACCCAAAATTCGGCCGCCACCTCGTCGGCAGCACTTCCATAGGTAATGCTGTTGGCGGGAAATGGACTGTGGGCGTAAGGCTCGCACCAGGTACGCAGCCCATACTCATGGGCTTTCTCTGTCAGGCCGCCCATATACTCTGAGGCTACCAGGTCGGCAATCAGCTGGTCCAGATCCTTCTTGCACTTCTCGTCCTCGTAGTTCAGCTCATAGCCGAAGCGCTGCCTGAACTTGACAAAGATGGAGTCGGTATAGTTCTGCTTGCCACGCTCCCAACTGTCAACGACGACGGTGGTCAGCGTGCGCCGGTCTTTTGCAGGGATTTTGCGAAGTATCTCACCGAAGAATGCCTCGAAGTGTTTCTTTACATGTGTCTTCGACAGCTTGTCTACCTCCAGACCTGTGGCTTCTGGCGAACAGGGGCTGCAGACCACATCGGTGCCCTGCTTCGTCTTGCATACCTCGATGCCCTGGGGGGTCCAGTTGCGCATGGCTTCCTCTGGGCGTATCCACGGGCCGCCTGACTGGCTCCATCCTGGACAGTTGAAGATGCCCATCTCGATGTCCAGCTTGCCGGCAGTCTTCAGAGCCGTGCGCAGGTTCTTCCACCACAGACGGCTCTGGAACTTGTTCTTGCCAAACGTCTGACCCGCCCAAGGGTCATCGCCCTGCCCGCGGTTGCGGATGTCGGTAGCCAGAAAAGCCAGCGTGATGCCGTTCTCCTTCATCCAGCGGAGGTCGGCCACTACGCCCTTGGGGTCTACGCGTTCGTTAATCCAATAGTAGTAGCACCCCACGCGGATGCTGTCGGGCGGTGTGAGGAACGACTGGTAGAGCTGGTCGCGTCCAGTTTTTGTTTGGGCATTTGCTGCATAGCTAAAGAGCAATGCGATGAATAGTGTCAATAGCTTGTTCATTTCTTTATGTCATTAAGTATAACGTTCTTTACCGTCAGTCCCTCAATCTTATTGACGTTGAAGGTTATTTAAATGTTGCAATAGTTTTCGACTTCCTGCTCATAGACGTGGCATAGATGCCAACACCAAGACCATTGAACTTGTTGTACTTACCGTCATCGCAGAGCGGCCGCATGGGCTGTGCGGGAGCGATAGCCTGACCATTCACCATAAAACGCAGACGCATAGAATCAGCCTCGATGCTGAGGTGTACTGTCTTCTCCTTAAAAGGCAGTTCTGCTACAATGGTGCTCTGCCCTTTCTCGCGTTTCGTCAGGCGTATGCAGTCAATGCCCTTCATCAGGGTGTAGTAGCTGTTAGCAGTGCGATAGAGCGTGATGCCCGCCCACTCGTTGTCCCTTTTCGTAGAGAAGGTCACCTCGCGGCTGAATGTCCATTGGAAGCCATGCAGTTTCTGGAGCAGACAGGCGGGAGTGGTCAGGCTGTCAAGAACTTCAGGCTGAAGTGCTATTGATGTCGGAGTAGTCGATTGCGGCAGTCCGCGAAGACCGTACCACGGCTCCGCCTGCAGTCTGAAGGGATGCCACGGCAGATTTGGCCGTTCAATCTCTGTCTCGACATATCCAACACCAGGGGCAAAGATAATCTGTCCGTCCTGCTGCTCTACACGAACCAGAAAGGTCTCGCGCCCCAGCGGGCTATGCCATTTGTTATCATCATCCTTCAGTGTGCGATTGCCCAGGCAGACGGCATAAAGATTGCCATCCGCAGCGCGGAAGATGTCGGCATGACCGATGTTCTGAATGGGATAGGTGTTCCCCATCTGCCGGTGGGATAGCACGGGATTCACCTGCTGAGCCTTGTACGGGCCTGTCAGGCGGTCGCTGCTGTGGATAGTCACGGCGTGGTTCTTGCCGCTGCCGCCCTCAGCCATCAGCAGATAGTAGGTCTTGCCTATTTTATAGATGTGCGGCCCCTCGCCGTAGCGGGCATTGTTGGCGTGACCGTAAGTGAGCATAGTCGGTTTCCCCAACAGTTGAGCGCTGTTGAGGTCTATCTCCTGCATCCATACGCCCACCTGTCCCTGCCACTGCTGTTTGAAGTCGTAGCGGTTGCCTATGTAGTAGCAGCGCCCGTCGTCATCCCAAAACAGCGTCGGGTCGATGCCCTGTGTACCGGGAATCCACACCGGATCGCTCCACGGGCCACGCGGGTCTTTGGCCGTAATAAAGAAATTTCCACCGCTCTTGTGCATGGTACAAACAATATAGAACAGTCCGTCGTGATAGCGGATAGTGGGTGCCCAGATGCCGTCATTGTCATTGAGGTTCTCGAAGTGGAACTGATTGCTGTTTTGCCGGTCAATACCATGACTGATCAGTTCCCAGTTCACCAGATCGCGACTGTGATAAACGGGCAATCCCGGCACGAAGACGAACGATGAGGTGACAAGATAGTAGTCGCCATTGACAGCGCATATACTCGGGTCAGGGTTAAAGCCTGGCAGGATGGGATTGGCGGCTTTGGTTTGAGGCAGAACGACCTCGCAAATCTCCACCTTATGTCCCTTGCTACCATAGATGATGCGTTTCTTGTCAGTCCAATTGGGCTTCATCTCCGAACAGCGCACCTGTAGCGTGTATTTGCCCTTTGGCAGCACAGGCGACAGCCAGCGGAGACCAGTGGCGGGAGCCTTGCTGTAGAAATCAATAGAGGTTTGTAATACTACCTGTCGTTCCTTGTCAAAAATGGCAATTTCAGCATATCCACTGTTATCGTCGGTATTTCCTTTTAAACCAACACAAGTGCCCTCAAACTCCACATGAAGGGTGTCGCCGGGCTTACTAAGCATTTTTCCCTTGGCAATCGTTATAAGGGGAAGGTTGACAGACTTGCCAGTAGCCACATCCCACGACTCCATATATTCCGGTATGCTCAACACACCGTCTTTGGCCTCGACGGGCAGCCATACGTAGGTGGCCGCCTGATGCTGGCGAGGGAACGACCATCGGTCGCCCATGTACATCCACCGTCCATCGTCAAGTGGAAGAAGGAACGAACACTGCGAGTTCCATGTCAGCGAACCCACAGGACAGAACTCGCCGCGATAGGCCCACGGGCCGCCGAGCGACGTGGCCGTCCAGTACATGTTGTCGTTGCGCTCCCACGATGTGGTATGCGACGACATCCAGTAGTATATGCCGTCCTTCTTCATCATGGCCGGACTCTCGCCCGAACCCTTTACGCTATTCATCAGACAAGAATCAAGCGAATGGAAATCTTCTGCCAGCCGGTAAATCATGCCATGATGTACCAACAGGTAGCCGCGCTCATCGTCATCCATAAATGAGCCGATGTCCCATTTCTTGACAGGCTGCCCTTTATACAAAATAGGTCCCTGAAACTCGTATGGCCCCGTGATGCTGCGACTAGTGGCATAGCATGTGCAGGGGTCTTTGTACTGTAGGTTGTCTGTATGCATTAACATCACATACTCGCCCGTCTTGGGACAGCGTAGCACCTTCGGACGCTCACCTACACGGCCGGGACCCATGCGACCGTCTTTCTGTTGACTGAAGGCAATGCCCTCGAAATGCCAGTCACTGAGATTGTCGGACGAGTAACAACTAAACCCAGTAAACACATTGGCCGAATCAGTCTTGTACTCACCGAACAGGTAATACTTGCCGCCATCGAAGATGATATTGGCACCGTGAGCACTCACCGGTTTCTTGTTTTGGTCGTACCAGGGCACACCGTTTACGATGGTCTGTGCCGATGCTGCGATTGATAAACAGAGCGAGAGCGGCAGCAGTGCGATGATTGTCAGATACTTTTTCATTGATTTGTTCCTGTAGGATAATTCTCATTTAGTATTCACGCACGACGGGCCTTCCTTCCAGCCATGCAATCATGTTCAGCACCAGGTAGTTCCAGTTCTGGAAGCCGGGGTTCATCATGGGCCTGCCCGTGTCGGGGTCGTAGTATTCGTGCAGCGCCCCGTTCTTCTTCAGGTCTTCGCCAAAGAGGGCAACGGTCTTCTCAGCCATCATCCTCGCCTCGTCGTTCAGTCCGTAGTCGGCCAGTCCGCGAAACACCATGTAGTTGGATATGCCCCACAGCGGCCCCTGCCAGTTTGAGGGGTTGTTGGTGGCCCGCAGATTGTACATCTTCTCCAGTTTCGACAGCGTGCGCACACCGTAGGTGCCCCAGAAGGTGCGCTCGTCCAGCAGGTTCTCCTTCACCATGCGCCGTGCCTGTTCCGGCGTGGCTATGCACGCCCATAGCGTCATAAAGCCACTCCAGCAGCCCAGTCGCTGAATCAGACAGGGGTAGTCGCGGGGGGCTCCCCGGTGTAGCACGAACGGCTTGCCGAAGATGATCTGCGGCTCACCGGTATAGGGTACCAGGTTCAGGTCTACCGAATAGTACATCCCGTCTTTCTCGTCCCAGCACCACCTGCGCACGGCATCGCGAAGCGAGTCGGCCATCAGCGCATATTTTTGCTTGGCCTCCGGCAACTGCAACTGCTCTGCCAGATAGCTCATGGCCCGCAGTTCCTTATACATCAGACAGTTCAGGTAGATAGAGGCCGACGATCCTTTCGGACGGAAGAACGTCGAGGGGTCGTTGTCCACACCAATGGCCAGGTCGTCCTGCCAGTAGTACAGTCCCGTTGCGGCATGACGGTGGTGGTCGTGGTAGTTCTTGATGAAGGCTTCAAGGCGGGGAAAGAAGGGGCGGAGCCATGCAGATCCCTCCCTGCCTCCCCCTATAGGGGAGGAGTTTTGTGCAATAAGCGCAGCATGCTGTGCCAGACAGGGCTTGTGCATGTTGGTACTGTAGATGTCCTTGGGCTTGATCTTGTCTGGGTCCGACTCCGCATCTATCACCATTGGCATGTAGCCGTCCTCCGGCGAGGTGTAGGTCAGGTAGTTCAGCACGCAGCCCTGCTCATACTTCAGCGCCTCCCGGCGGTCGCTGTCGGTGCCCACGTCGGCGAGCGTCTGCCGCAGGGCCACGTCCGACAGCCATGAGTCCCAGTCCCACAGCACCCGTGCATACTGCTTGCTGCCGGGTGTCAGGTAGGGGTATTTCAGGGCAATGCCCGTAGGCTGTTTCATCATCAGTTTGTAGTCGCTGTAGATGTGCCGTTTAATCAGTTCCCGGTGTTCTTCCGTGACCTTGACGGTTTGTGCATTGACACCCAGTGTCAGACAGAGTAGTGTAAGGTAAAATAGATTGTTTCGTTTCATCGCCTACAAAGTTACAGCATTTTTCTGAAATTGTTGCACAACAAGGCCGATTTTTTTTGTTGCCACCTTGCCACCCCATACGTAACACTAAGCTAACCAGATGGTTAGGCTGGTGACATGAGGGTGGCAAGGTGGCAACAGTTTCTTTGTCCTTGACTGTCAGACAGTTGATGTTTTAGGATTCCTCTATCCCCATGCATTTGCTTGCCTTGTTGGCGGCAAGCAAGTATCTTTGCACCCGATTTCAAAAAGCAAAGAGCATGGACAAGACAACAATTCTTAGTGAGGTGCCCCAGGGTTGGGCAGTGTGTTTCAACAACCAGTGTGCTGTCAGCGACAGCTGTCTGCGGCGGGAAATGATACGCCGTACCGCTGTGCCGACGACGGCGATGTGCGTCACGCCGGTAGCACTGTCCGGCGACGGCACGTGTACGCAGTATGTCAGCAGCCAGACGGTAGACATGGCACGCGGCTTTGACCGTGCCTATGCCAGTCTTCGTAGCCGTGATGCCCGCTATGAGGTGCGTAGGCTGCTGACGGCACATTTCGGAAGCCGGGGCAGCTATTACCGTGCCAGGCACGGACAGCTGGCCCTGACTCCTGCACAGCAGCAGCCTGTCAGTCAGGTGTTTCGCCAGCATGGCTTCGCCGGTGCCGACGTGTTCGATGAGCATTTCAACGGCTACCTGTTCTGTCCGGTGCCTGCTGCTGGTGCTCCTCTGCACTGGAGTCCGGCTTACCGTCGTCAGGGATGATGTTCCCAGTGGCGGGGACTATTGTCCCCATGAAGGGAATGCAAATATTAATTCCGTATGGTGATAAGTTCCTAATTCAAGTGCTGTTGTTCAGACCACCCCTGGCCGCCATGACCACAGCCGACGGCAACGGCGTGGCGCTGTTTGTGCGTTATGCCCTCCATGCCGACAGCACCGGAGGGCAGGGGAGTGGGGGAGTGGCACCTGCCGACACCACGCAGCTGGCCGACAGCGTAGCTGCTGCCGCTTACGAGGAGGCCGTGCCAGCCTACAGCCGTGCCCTGGGCAAGGCCGTCAGTCATGCCGAGCCGTCGGCTCGCATGACCATCGACATGCCCGTTGACGCGTCGCCCGCCGTCAACCTCGATGCCGTGCCGCTGACCAGCAGCAGTCAGGGGCGTGAGACCATCCTGCTCATCCGTCTGCTGACCTCGCGCTACACCTTCCGTTACAACACCGTCATGGGCTATACCGAGTATCAGCCGCGCTGCATGACCAATGGCGGGTGGCTGCCCGTCGACGACCGTGTGGTGAACAGCCTGACGATGGTGGCGCGGCTGTCGGGGCTGGATGCCTGGGATAAGGACGTGCGCCGCTATGTGCTGTCAAACCTCATACCGGCCTTCAACCCCGTGAGCCATTTCCTCAGTCAGGCACGCCGCAGCTGGGACGGGCAGACCGACCACATAGGACGGCTGGCACGCACGGTGCCCTGCGACGTACACCAGTGGGAGCAGTGGTTCCGCAAGTGGTTTCTCTATATGGTGGCCCAGTGGCTCGGCCTGCCGAGCAGTACTTCCACGAGTGCTTCACCGTGGCCGGTGCCGATGCCCTGGAGGCCTGCTGGCTGTCGGCGGCAGCCATCTACGACCGCTTGCGCCGCCGGGCGGGTGCCGGTCTGGCGGCTGGCGGTCTGCGCTCCTTCGGGCGCGTGCTGGCCAATATGGACGGTCTGCAGCGGCGGCGCACGAAAACGGGTACGCAGTACAGGGTGGTGCCGTTGCCCTGATGCCACCCATGTCACCACTGTTGCCACCGTCTAACATGCTGATAATCAGGCATGTTGTTGACGGTGGCAACAGTGGCATTAATAGTGTGGTGTTTCTTATCTGATGAACAGCAGTTCGCGGTACTTGGGCAGCGTCCACAGCCCGTCCTCTACAATCATCTCCAGTTTGTCGGTCTCATAGCGTATGGCCTCCATCTTGGGGCAGACGGTGTCGTGGTACTGTATGGCGCGCTCATGGATGTCGGCTATGCGGTTGGCGGTGCGGCGGGCATCGGTAAGTTCCTCTACGAGCTGCTCTATGCGCTCCGTGCGCTCGGCAATCTCCTCGATGAGCTTCATGTTGCGCGACGACAGACGGCGGGCGCGCTCGGCACTGAAGACATCGTTCATGCCCTGCACGTTCTTGATGAGCTGACTCTGGTAGTGGGTGGAGACGGGTATGATGTGGTTCATCGACAGGTCGCCCAGCACGCGGGCCTCTATCTGCACGGTCTTGACATACATCTCCCATTTCACCTCGTTGCGTGCCTGCAACTCCTTGCGGTTCATGACCTTGGTAGACTCAAACATCCTGATGCTCGACTCGTCGAGGTAATGCTCGAAGACGACGGGGCAGGAGCGCTCCACGTCCAGTCCGCGGCGTTCTGCCTCCTTCACCCACTCGTCGGAGTAGCCGTTGCCGTCGAAGCGTATGGGCTTGCAGGTCTTGATGTCGTCCTTCAGCACTTCGAGGATGGCGCTGATCTTGTTGTCGCCGGCGGCTATGCGGGCATCGACGCGCTCCTTGAAGCTGTTCAGGGCTTCGGCCATGGCTGCGTTCAGGGCTATCATGGCCGAGGCGCAGTTGACGCTGCTGCCAGGGGCGCGGAACTCAAAGCGGTTGCCGGTGAAGGCAAAGGGACTGGTGCGGTTTCGGTCGGTATTGTCGATGATGAGGTCGGGAATCTGGGGTATGTCTATCTCCATGCCCTGCTTGCCCTTGAGGTTGAACAGTTCGTTCTTGTCTGACTGTTCGATATGGTCGAGCAGTTCCGTGAGCTGTGTGCCCAGGAACGAGCTGATGATGGCCGGCGGTGCCTCGTTGCCGCCCAGGCGGTGGGCGTTGGTGGCACTCATGATACTGGCTTTCAGCAGTCCGTTGTGGCGGTAGACGGCCATGAGCGTCTCAACGATGAAAGTCACGAAGCGCAGGTTCTCCTCAGGTGTCTTGCCCGGAGCATGCAGCAGCACGCTGTGCTCGCCTTGCTGTGCGGCGCTGCGCTCGGCCGTCAGGCTCCAGTTGTTGTGCTTGCCGCTGCCGTTGATGCCGTCGAAGGGTTTTTCGTGCAGCAGCACGCGGAAGCCGTGGTTGCGTGCCACCTTCTTCATGAGCGACATGAGCAGCATGTTATGGTCGACGGCCAGGTTGCACTCCTCGAAGATGGGTGCCAGCTCAAACTGGTTCGGTGCCACCTCGTTGTGGCGTGTCTTGCAGGGGATGGCCAGTTCCAGGGCCTGTATCTCCAGGTCCTTCATGAAGGCCTGCACACGATCGGGGATGGTGCCGAAGTAGTGGTCGTCCATCTGCTGGTTCTTGGCACTCTCATGTCCCATCAGCGTGCGTCCGGTCATCAGCAGGTCGGGACGGGCGGAGTAGAGGCCCTCGTCGACGAGGAAATACTCCTGTTCCCAGCCCAGGTTTACCTGCACCTTTGTCACGTCGTCGTAGAAGTACTGGCACACGTCCTTGGCGGCGTTGCTCACAGCGTGTATGGCACGCAGCAGCGGAGCCTTGTAGTCAAGAGCCTCGCCGGTATAGGCAATGAAGATAGTGGGGATACACAGCGTGTCGTCGATGATGAAGACAGGACTCGTGGGGTCCCAGGCTGAGTAGCCTCGTGCCTCGAAGGTGTTTCTGATGCCGCCATTGGGGAACGAGCTGGCGTCTGGCTCCTGCTGTACGAGCAGCTTACCCGAGAATTTCTCTATCATGCCCCCTTTGCCGTCGTGCTCCACGAAGGCGTCGTGCTTCTCAGCGGTGCCCTCTGTCAGCGGCTGGAACCAGTGGGTGTAGTGGGTAACGCCCATCTCCATGGCCCACTGCTTCATGCCGGCAGCCACGACATCGGCGATAGACCGATCTAGCCGTGCGCCGTTGTCCATCACGTCAATCAGCTTGTCGTAAATGTCCTTGGGCAGGTATTTGTACATCTTCTGACGGTTGAATACATATTTGCCGAAGTACTCTGACGGACGTTCGGCAGGTGTTTTCACGTCAAGGGCTCTTTTCTTGAAGGCCTCTTCTACAACTTGGAATCTGAGGTTGTTTGCCATCTGTTTCTCTTAGTCTATGTATCGTTTTGTTATTTCGCTGTATTCGTCTATGCGGCGGTCGCGCAGGAAAGGCCACCACCGGCGCACCTGCTCGCCACGGTCCATGTCCATCTCGACGATGATGCTCTCCTCGTCGTCGTCGCTGGCCTCATAGATGATTTCACCCTGTGGTCCGCAGACGAACGACGTGCCCCAGAACTGTATGCCCGCCGTCTGCTGGCTGGGGTCGGGCTCGTGGCCCACGCGGTTGACGGCTACCACGGGCAGACCGTTGGCCACGGCATGGCCGCGCATCACCGTCTGCCAGGCGCGCCGCTGGCGCTGCTGCTCCTCGGGCGTGTCCTCGGCGGCATAGCCTATGGCTGTGGGGTAGATGAGTATCTCGGCGCCCTGCAGGGCCATGAGCCGTGCTGCCTCTGGATACCACTGGTCCCAGCACACCATGACGCCCAGGCAGCCCACGCTGGTGCTGATGGGGTGGAATCCCAGGTCGCCGGGGGCGAAGTAGAATTTCTCGTAGTAGGCGGGGTCGTCGGGAATGTGCATCTTGCGGTAGCGTCCGGCAATGGTGCCGTCCTTCTCAATGACGACGGCCGTGTTGTGGTAGAGTCCGGCGGCGCGCCGCTCAAAGAGCGAGGTGACGATGACCACCTGGTAGCGTCGTGCCAGCTCAGCATAGATCTTTGTCGACGGGCCGGGTATAGGCTCGGCGAGGTCGAAGTTGTTGACATCCTCTACCTGACAGAAGTAGAGCGTGTTATGCAACTCTTGCAGCACGACGAGCTGTGCGCCGCGTTCTGCCAGGTTGGCAATACCGTCAGCCAGCCGCTCAATGTTCTGTCGGCGGTTGGCGGTGTTGTGCTGTTGCAGGAATCCTATTCTCAGTTTCATATCATAACATGTTGGGGAAATTGCATGGTGCAGCAGTGCAGCGAGCCATGCTGGCGGATGATGGAGCGGCAGTCGATGCCTATGATGTCGCGGCCGGGGAAGGCCTGGCCGATGATGCGCAGGGCCTCGGCGTCAAAGTCGGGCTGGGCGTAGGTGGGACAGAGCACCGCTCCGTTGATAATGAGGAAGTTGGCGTAGGTGGCCGGCAGCCGCTCCCTGTTCCCCGTTTCTCCTTCCTCGAATATGGCCCGTGGCATGGGCAGTTTCAGCAGGCGGTAGGGGCGTCCGTCGGCTGTGCGCAGCGTCAGCAACTGCTCTTCCATGAGGTGCAGTTCCTGGTACTGTTCGTCGCTGGTGTCGTCGCACCCTACATATAATAAGGTGTCGTCAGGACAGACGCGCACCAGCGTGTCGATATGTCCGTCGGTATCGTCGCCCGTCAGCTGTCCGTGGTCTATCCATACGATGCGGTCGGCACAGAGGGCGTCGAGCAGCCGCTGCTCTATCTGCTGCTGTGTCATGGGCTGGTTGCGGTGGGGAGCCATCAGGCATTGGGTGGTGGTGAACACTGTGCCGCGGCCGTCGCTCTCAATGGAGCCGCCCTCCAGCACGAAGTCCAGGTGGCTGACATACTGCCCCCTGACGCGCTGCTCGTCGTAGAGCCGGCGGTTGATGGCGTTGTCAAGCTCGGCGGGGAATTTCTGTCCCCAGCCGTTGAACTGGAAGTCGAGCAGTCGCGGCTCGCCGTTGTCGCTGACCAGTGTGATAAACCCGTGGTCGCGTGCCCAGGTGTCGTTGGTGGGTGGCTCTACGATGAGTACCGGCTCATAACGCCTGATGACGTCGGCCATCTCGCGGTAGGTGGCAAGTATCTCGTCGAGCATGGGCGCCCAGTCTGTCTGGGCGTGCGGCCATGTCAGCTGGATGCCGCTTTGCGGCTCCCATTCGGCCGGTAGTCTGTAGCCTTCATGCAAAAACATGGCGCAAAATTACTAAATAATTGTGAATTATGAATTATGAATTATGAATTATTTGTATCTTTGCACCAAATTATTGACAATATGCTGGAATTGAAGGACGCAACACTGGCCCTTGACGGCCGCAAACTGTTCAGCAGGCTCTCGCTGATGGCACAGGACGGACAGCTGACCTGCATCACCGGACCGTCGGGGGCAGGCAAGACCGCTCTCATAGAAGTGCTGCTGGGTCTGCGCCTGCTCGACGAGGGACTGGTGAGCATCGACGGCGAGTTGCTCACGCCGCTGTCGGCCCCCACCTTCCGCCGCCTCATAGCCTACGTGCCCCAGAAGCGGCCTGTGACCATCAGCCAGTCCGAGGCCGACACCGAGGGGCTGGAGACGGTGTGGTCGCCCTACAACAGCTGTCGCTACCGGCTGACGGCCATCGACGAGCACTTAGACGTGGCGCCTATGGCCTCGAAGCCCATCATCATTGTCGACGACCCCGACGCCGCCACCTTCAGTCTGCTGCCGCCGCTGGCCGCCAAGGGCCATACCGTAGTGGTGGCCTCGTGCCGCGAAGACGTAGTAAATTCCTCTGACGTGATAATAACCCTTGGAAATGATAACCATCTCGTATCTTAACGTACTGCTGGCCCTGCTGTTGCTGGCAGTGCCTGGCTATATGCTTTTCGCCTACGACCGCAAGTCGGTAGGCAAGGGAGCCGTGTCTGTGGCGCGCATGCTCGTGCAACTCTGCGCCATGGGTGGTCTGCTGTGGCTGCTCTACCGCTACGACAGCGTCTGGCTCAACCTCGCGTGGCTGCTGCTGCTGGTGGTGGCTGCCGCCTTCCTCATGGTCAGCCGCACCCGTTTGCGCAGCGTTGTACTGTTTCTGCCTGCCTGTGTGGCCATGTTCGTCAGCGTGCTGACGGTCAGCGCCTACGTGCTCTATGGCGTGCTGGGCGTGTCGTCGCCGTGGAGTGCCCGCTGGTTTGTGCCGGTGACAGGAGTGTTCATGGCCCATGTCGTCACCACCAACATCCATGCCGTGCGTACCTATTTCGACAGTCTGCGACAGGACAGTCAGCCCTATCTGACGCTGCTGGGTAACGGTGCCGGCCGCCTTCAGGCCCTGACACCCTATTTCTCGCGGGCGCTGAAGAGTCTCACCGTGCCCATGTTTGCCAATCTGTCAGTCATGGGACTTTTTGTCATGCCTATGCTGCTCTCAGGACTGCTTTTGGGCGGCGTGTCGCCGGTCAGTTCCGTCTTTGTCTTCGTGGCCATGATCCTTGCAAGTTGCATGGTATCAGTGCTTTCGCTCATCCTCACCCTGTGGCTCTCCGACCGTCTGGCCTTCACCCGCCAGGGGCCTCTTGCCGATATTTTTACCGCTGCTTGACGTAGGTCAAACGGGTTGACGCGAGTCAACGTTTGCCCCTTTTACGAGCAAAAAAGCGGAAAAATGTGGCCGTACACGGAAAAATGGCCTTACCTTTGCACCGTCAAAAGCAAACAGGGATAGTTCCCTTGTAAGAGAGTAATAAAGGATAACAATTAGGATAACAAAACAAAGGAGTATTAATTTTTAAGGTAAAAAGATTATGAAAAAGATGATGAGTAAGATTGCACATAACAAGAAGTTCAACGATTATTGTGCTAACGTATTGAAAATGTATAACTACGGACGTCTGAGCATGCCCATGTAAAGTACAAGAATTATTAATCTCAAAGAAGTCACCTGCGAAGGTGGCTTTTTTTGTTGTACGCCCGTCTAAGGCGTTTTTTTGCCCGTTTTTTTGCCAGTGTAGCAGAAAATGCGTAACTTTGCAAGCCAAAAACAGCAATCAACAATGAAATACGCATTAGTGACAGGCGGCTCGCGCGGTATCGGACGGGCTGTTGCCCAGAAACTGGCATCGCAGGGATGGCCGGTGATTATCAACTACCGCAGCAATGATGAGGCTGCCCGTCAGACCCTCGATGCCATCGTGGCTGCCGGCGGACAGGCCGAACTGCTGCCTTTCGACGTTACCAACCCCGCAGAGACCGATGCTGCCATGGAGCAGTGGGAGCAGCAGCACCCCGACGACTACGTGGCCGTGCTGGTGAACAATGCCGGCATCAGGCACGATGCCGTCATGTTCATGATGACCGACGAGCAGTGGCACACGGTGCTCGACACATCGCTCAACGGCTTCTTTTATATCACCCGCCGTCTGCTGAAGCACATGATGCCTCGCAAGCGTGGCGGCCGCATCATCAACATGGCATCGCTCTCAGGTCTGAAAGGTCTGCCCGGACAGACCAACTATTCCGCTGCCAAGGCCGCCCTGATTGGTGCTACGAAGGCCCTGGCGCAGGAGGTGGCCGCCCGTGGTGTGACGGTGAATGCCGTGGCACCGGGCTTCATTGCCACCGACATGACCAGTGACCTGGATGAGGGGGAGTTGAAGAAGCTGATTCCCGCCGGCCGTTTCGGTCGTCCTGAGGAGGTGGCGGCGCTGACGGCTTTCCTGGCCAGCGACGAGGCTGCCTACATCACCGGTCAGGTGGTGTCCATCAATGGCGGCCTGTACACTTGAATTGAGAAATAACGACAACTAAGACAACTATGACAACATATTTAATAAACGTGAAAAGGAAAAAGTTGTCTAAGTTCTTGCTCTGGCAAGCGTCTCCTTGCGTCGCCGAGCGGTCCAAGTTGTCGTTAAAAAAATAGTAAATCGAAAATCGTAAATCGTAAATAAAAAAGATGAGTAGACGTGTAGTGGTGACGGGCATGGGCATCTGGTCGTGTCTGGGCACCAGTCTTGAGGAGGTCAGACAGTCGCTCTATGCGGGGCGCTCCGGCATCGGCATCGACGAGGCCCGCCTGGCGTATGGCTACCAGTCGGGACTGACGGGTATCGTCCCGCAGCCCGTCCTGAAAGGTCTGCTGCACCGCCGTCTGCGCGTGGGACTTTCAGAGGAGGCGGAGTATGCCTATATGGCCGCCCGTGAGTGCTTCGACATGGCGGGCGTCACCGACGACTTCCTGCAGCAGCACGAGGTGGGTATCATCTTTGGTAACGACTCCTCGGCGAAGCCCGTCATCGAGGCTGCCAACATCATGGCCGAGAAGCACGACTCCGAGCTGTTAGGCTCCGGCCTTATCTTCCAGTCGATGAACTCGACGGTGAACATGAACCTGAGCACCATCTTCCATCTGCGTGGCATCAACTTCACCATCTCGTCGGCCTGTGCCAGCGGTTCTCACAGCATCGGCATCGGCTACCTGCTCATCAAGCAGGGGCTGCAGGACCGCGTGTTGGTGGGTGGCGCACAGGAGACCAACTATTATTCCATGGCCACCTTCGATGCCCTGGGTGCCTTCTCCAAGCGCATGGCCGAGCCTACACGCGCCAGCCGCCCCTTCGACCGCGATCGCGACGGTCTGATACCTTCAGGTGGTGCTGCCGCCCTGCTGCTCGAAGACTACGACAGTGCCTGCCAGCGCGGTGCCACCATCTTGGCTGAGGTGGTGGGCTACGGTTTCTCCAGCAACGGCATGGGTGGCATCTCACAACCCAACGACGACGGTTCGGTGATAGCCATGACACGCGCCCTGAAGGATGCCGGTCTGACACCTGACGATATCGACTATATCAACGCCCACGCCACCTCTACGCCGCAGGGCGACCAGACGGAGGCCATAGCCTTGGACCGTCTGTTCGGTGGCCACCATGCCCTCATCTCGTCTACCAAAGGCATGACGGGCCATGAGTGCTGGATGGCAGGTGCTTCAGAGGCTGTCTACAGCATCTTGATGATGCAGCACAACTTCGTGGCTCCTAACGTCAATTTCGAGCACCCCGATGAATACAGCAAATCCTTGAACTTGGCCTTGAAGACCATTGACACAGAGGTGAATACCGTCCTATCTAACTCCTTTGGCTTTGGCGGTACGAATAGTGCATTAGTGATCAAAAAAGCTGATTATTAACTAACAAAATAACAGAATAAGTATGAAAAAAGTATTGATGACGGCCCTGGTGGTGCTGATGACGTTAAGTGCGAGTGCCCAGGCATTGGTAGTGAAGAGCGGAAGTCTGAAGCCCCTGCTCCAGAAAGACAAGACGGCAGCCCTGACCATTGATTTCTCGAAAGCCAAGATGGCCGAACTGTCGAAGAAAGAGCTGACGGATAAGCTGATGATGGACTACCTGAAGGAGAAGGACCCTACTACCTATAATATATGGGACAAGCATGTTGAGGAGTGCCACGACTTTTTTGAAGAGCGCTGGAACGACGAGAAGGCTACTGCCAAGATTGACGATGACAAGAAAGCCGACTACACCATCAATGTCAAGTTCGACTATATAGATTTCGGCAGCGCCGGAGCTGCTTTGTGGAGCTGGAACCGAAAGAGCGGTGGCGTCATAATGCGTGGCAACGTGGAGGTTGTCGCTGCCGATGGAACCAATGTCTGTACCGTTGAAGTGAACGACTTCCGTGGCAACGCCACCAGAGGCTTTGACATGAAAGTACCCAGCTTCGGTCGCCGTATGGCCCTCTTTCACAAGAGTCTGGCCAAGGAACTGTTTGATTTAGCCAAGAAAGAGAAGAACTGATGGAGCTGAGTCCTGCCCTGAAGAAAGCCTATACCAAGGAACAGTTGTCGGCTCGCGAAGCCCAGCGCCTGGCAGAATTTATTGCCTGGGGACCTGTGGTGTTTCAGGCTTCGAGGCTGATGGTGAAGTGGGGCATCTTTGACTTGCTACGCGATGCAGACAAGGGCTTGACGCGTCAGGAGGTGTGCGAGAAGACAGGTCTGTCAGACTATGCCGTGAAGTGTCTGCTGGAAGCATCACTTTGTATCGGTACGGTGCTCGTAGAGCCTGCTACCGATCGCTTCTCGCTGTCGAAGACGGGCTGGTTCCTGATTAACGACCCTGCCACACGGGTGAATATCGACTTCAATCACGACGTGAACTATGAAGGATGGTTCCATCTGGAAGAATCGCTCCAGAACGGCAAGCCTGAGGGACTGAAGCACTTTGGCGACTGGCCTACGGTCTATGAGGGTCTTTCCGGCCTTCCCCCACAGGTGCAGAAAAGCTGGTTTGGCTTCGATCATTTTTACAGCGACTCGTCATTTCCTGAGGCTTTGGAGATAATCTTCAAGCAGCATCATGTGAAGTCGCTCTACGATGTGGGCGGCAATACAGGCAAGTGGGCTTTGCAATGCGTGGGTTACGACCCTGAAGTGGAAGTGACCATCCTCGACTTGCCCCAGCAGCTTGCTATGATGCGTGAAAACATCAATGGGCGGACGGGGGCTGAGCGTATCAGCAGCTACGGCATAAACCTTCTGGATAAAGCTGCCACCTTCCCACAGCGTGAAGGTGGACTCGATGCCATCTGGATGAGCCAGTTTCTCGACTGCTTCAGCATGGAACAGATTGTCGACATCCTGAAGCGTGCCAAAGTGGCGATGACCCAGCAAACGCGTATCTATATCATGGAGACGCTTTGGGACAGGCAACGCTTTGAGACCGCTGCCTTCTGTCTGACGATGACGAGTCTCTACTTTACGGCTATCGCCAATGGCAATTCGAAGATGTACAACACCGAGGACATGGAAGCTTGTATCCGTGAAGCTGGACTTGAAATAGAGCAGATCCACGACAATCTGGGACTGGGACACAGCATCATAGTAGTGAAGAAAAACAGATAAAAACAACCATACAATGGAAAGAAAAGAAATTGAAGAGAAAGTCAGGGAGTTCCTGATTGACGATTTAGAGGTGGATGAAGAGAAAATTGTCCCGGAAGCCCTGCTGAAGGATGACCTTGGTATTGACAGCCTCGACTTCGTCGACATCGTCGTCATCGTCGAGAAGAAGTTCGGCTTTAAGATCAAACCCGACGAGATGGCCACCGTGAAGACGCTGGCACAGTTCTGCGACTACATCGAGAGTAAGGTAGGGTAGGGCGATGCAGCAGAGGGAGTGGAGCGGCGGCACCCAGGGCAGCCAGTGGATGCACCGTATGCTGATACGGTCGCTCAAGGTGCTGAACCTGCGTTTTGTCTACTTAGGCATGGCCCTCTTCGTCGTACCCTTCTACATGCTCCTCGCCCACAAGGGCTACCTGGCCCAGTACCGCTATTTCCGCCGGCGCCAGGGCTACGGGGTGTGGCGCGCCTTCCGTGGTGTCTACATGAACCACTACCGCTTCGGTCAGGTAATCATCGACCGCTTCGCCGCATACGCCGGTCGCACGTTCCAGTTCGACCTCGACGGCTATGACCTGTTCTGCCAGCTATGCCAGCAGCCTGAGGGCCTGCTCGTGCTGAGCAGCCATGCGGGCAACTACGAGCTGGCAGGCTACGCCTTCAAGGCCGCTGCCAAGCGTTTCAACATGCTGATGCTGCCCGACGCGTCGCCCACGGTGACACACTATCGCCAGCAAATCCTGTCAAAGAACAACATCCGGCTGATACCCATTGCCGACGACCTGTCGCATCTGTTCCTCCTGAACGAGGCCCTGGCCGGTGGTGAGATTGTGAGCATGGCCGCCGACCGCATCTTCGGTTCTCCCCGCTCTGTCATTTGCACGCTGCTGGGGACCTGCGCCCCCTTCCCACTGGGGCCCTTTGCCCTGGCCGTGCAGCGTCAGGTGCCCGTGGTGGCCATCTTCGTCATGAAGGAGTCGGCCTACCGTTACAAGGTCTGCATACGCCGCATAGAGGCTGACCCCTCGCTGCCGCGCCGCCAGCAGCCGCAGCAGCTGGCCCGTGCCTATGTCGCCGAGTTAGATAGCATCCTGCGGCAGTATCCTGAACAGTGGTTTAACTATTACGATTTTTGGAAAGACAATGGAGACAACAAACCTGGAAACGATTGACGTGCTGACGCTGCTGCCCCAGCGCCCGCCGTTTGTCATGATTGATGCCCTGACCAGTCTCGACGAGACTACCACCACGTCGCGGCTGACCGTACGCCCCGACAACCTCTTCGTTGAGGCCGACGGCACGCTCAACCCCTGTGCCCTGGTAGAGAATATGGCACAGACCTGTGCCGCACGCCTGGGCTATGTCAATACCTATATTAATAAGGGGCCGGTGCGCTTAGGCTTCATTGGCGGCATCAAGCACCTTGAGGTGGTGCGCCCCGCCCGTCTTGGCGAGACGCTCACCACCCATGTCGCCGTGGTGCAGGAGGTGCTGCAGACAACGCTCGTCCGCTGCACCGTCAGCGTGGGCAGCGAGGTGATTGCCGCCGGCGACCTGAAGATAGCCATGACCGATATCAAAGCCGCTGATGATGAGTAACCGTGAACTGAAAGCCTCAAAGGTGTTCGATGTCCGCTTCAGCGAGGTCGACTCCATGAACGTTGTGTGGCACGGCTCCTACATGCTCTACTTCGAGGATGCCCGCGAGGAGTTTGGCCGCCAGTATCAGCTGGAGTATATGCGTATGTCTGACGAGGGCTACTATGCCCCGCTGATTGATATGGAGTTCCATTACCGCCGCCCCATCCTCTACGGCATGCGTCCCCGCATCGACATCATCTACCGTTACACGGAGGCTGCTAAGATTGTGTTCGACTACGAGATACACAACTCCGAGACCGACGAGTTGATGGCCACAGGCCACTCCGTCCAGGTGTTTATTGACAAAGACTACCAACTGGTGTGGGCCAACCCCGACTTCTATGTTGCGTGGAAAGAGAAATGGTTTGGAAAATAGCAGACAATATCTACTCGCCACTGGGCGTGACGACGGCCGCTAACTATGCTGCCGTCAGCCAGGGGCGTAGCATGCTCCGCAGTTACGAGGCCGGCACGTTAGGCGTGCCCGAGCCGTTTACGGCCTCGCTCTTCTACTGGGACAGTGTGCCCTCGTTGGAGGGCTATACCCGCTTTGAGCGCATCGTCATCCAGAGCATTGCTGAAGCTTTGTCACAGACAGCCATCGACCCTCATTCCAACCGTCTGCTGTTTATCCTGGCCACAACAAAAGGTAACATCGGACTGCTCGATGCCTGTCCGTCGCCCTATCCCCAGGAGCGTGTGCTGCCGGGGGTGGCCGCCCAGACCGTCGCCCGCCATTTCGGCTTCCGTCACCAGCCGCTGGTGGTCAGCAATGCCTGCATCAGCGGACTCTCAGCACAACTCACGGCCATGCGCCTGTTGCAGGGTGGTGCCTACGATGTGGCCGTTGTCTGTGGTGCCGACGTGCTGTCGCGCTTCATCGTCAGCGGCTTCAGTTCACTCAAGGCATTGTCGCCCTGCGCCTGCCGTCCGTTCGATATCGAGCGCGTAGGACTGAACCTTGGCGAGGCAGCGGCCACCATCGTCTATGCTGCCCGTCCCCTGTCGTCTCAGACTGCAGACGCTGGCTGGCAGGCCGTCAGCGGTGCCGTCCGCAACGATGCCTACCACATCTCCAGTCCGTCGCCCCGGGGCGAGGGCTGCTGTCAGGCCATCCGTGCTGCCTTAGGCGAAAGCCCTGCCGCCGATCTGGCCTTCATCAATGCCCACGGCACGGCCACGCTCTATAACGACCAGATGGAGTCTGCCGCCATCCACCGTGCCGGACTGTCTGCCGTGCCGGTGAACTCTCTGAAAGGCTATTACGGCCACACCATGGGAGCCGCCGGCGTACTCGAGACCGTTCTCTCCATGGCAGCCCTCGACCACGGCATCATCCCCGCCACCCGTGGCTATGAGGAGCTGGGCGTGTCGCATCCCCTCATGCTCAGCGCCAGCCATCAGCCTACCGGCAAGCGTGCTTTCCTGAAGCTGCTGTCGGGCTTCGGAGGTTGTAATGCGGCCATGCTGTTCAGGAAAGGAGGTGTGTCATGACCGTGACGCAGCAGGTAAGGATTACCCCCGAGGGTGTGACCGTCAACGGCCGTCCCCTCCCTGTTGATGCCCGTGGCACGTCGCTGCTCACGGCCCTCTACCGCGCTGAGGTCAACGACTACCCGCGGTTCTTCAAGATGGACCCGCTGTCGAAGCTCGGCTTCCTGGCCTCCGAGCTGTTGCTGAAGGCCGACGGCAGCCGTCATGCCGACAGCGCCGACCGTGCCGTCATCCTCTTCGGCCGCAGCGGCTCCCTCTGTTGCGACCGCAGTTATCAGCAGACGATTGAACGTGCCGACGACTATTTCCCCAGTCCCTCGCTCTTCGTCTGCACCCTGCCCAACATCGTGACGGGCGAGATAGCCCTGCGTAACGGCTATCACGGCGAAACGGCCTTCTACCTGCTGGAGCACCGCGACGAGCAGCTCATGCGGCTCACCGTTGAGGCCGCGCTCCACGACGGCACCGCCAGCAGCGGTGTCTGCGGCTGGATAGACTATGCGTCTGACACCCAGTTCGTAGCTGAGCTGGAATTGAACATCAAAGACTAAAACATTGAAACCACAAGAATATAGAAAACAATGGAAGAACTGATACTGGAACTGAAGAAGCAGTTGATTGAAGTGTTGAACCTTGAGGACATGCAGCCCGACGACATCGATAACGATGCCCCCCTCTTTGGCGAGGGCCTGGGTCTCGACTCCATCGATGCCCTGGAACTCATCGTCATGATGGAGAAGCAGTATGGCATCAAGATCAAGGATCCCGCTGCCGGCAAGGACATCTTCAAGTCGGTAGCCGTCATGGCCGACTACATCAGCCGCAACCGTACTAAGTGAATTTTTTAATAACGACAACTTAGACAACTATGACAACTTTACAACATTTTAAGAACGTGAAAAGTGAGAAAAAGTTGTCCAAGTTGTTCAAGTTGTCGTTTAAATAAATCGTAAATCGAAAATCGTAAATCGTAAATAATAAAGGGTTGGAACAGTCAGTCGTCATTACCGGTGCCGGCATCGTCTCGGCCATCGGCATCGGAAAAGCAGCCACGCTTGAGGCTCTGCGTGCCCGGCGCACGGGCATAGCCCCCGTCCGCTATCTGCATACCGCGCATACGGAGTTTCCCGTGGGCGAGGTAAAACTGTCCGACGAGCAGTTGAAACAGCACCTCGGCATCACCCGCGAGCCTACCGTCCGCACAGCCCTGCTGGGCATGGTAGCCGCCGACGAGGCCCTCTCTGAGGCCCTCCTCACCGGCAGCCGTCCCCCGTCGTCCGTCATCTTCGTCAACGGCACCACCGTTGGCGGCATGGACAAGACCGAGCAGTACTTCCCCGACTATCTGGCCGGCGACAGCCGCAACGACTATATCGCCACCCACGACTGCGGTGCCACCACCAATCTCATAGCCCGTCGCTATGGCCCATTGTTCAGTATGTGTACCAGCGTCTCCACCGCCTGCTCCTCGGCAGCCAACGCCATCGTCACCGGTGCCAACCTCATCCGCAGCGGTCAGGCACAGATAGCCGTCGTCGGCGGTGCCGAGTGCATCACCCGGTTCCATCTTGGCGGTTTCAACGCCCTGATGATTCTCGACCATGAGCAGTGCCGTCCCTTCGACGCCACGCGTGCCGGACTGAACCTCGGCGAGGGTGCTGCCTATCTGGTCATCGAGACCCTTGACTCCGCTCTCAGTCGCGGCGCCACCGTCCTGGCCCGTCTCAGCGGCTACGGCAATGCCTGCGACGCCTTCCACCAGACGGCCTCCAGCGATGCTGGCGACGGTGCCTTCCTGGCCATGCAGAAAGCCCTGGCCATGGCTCGTCTGCAGCCCGCCGACATCAGTTATGTCAACGCCCACGGCACCGGCACCCCCAACAACGACCTCAGCGAGAGCCGTGCCCTGCAGCGTCTCTTTGGCAGTCAGCTGCCCCCCGTCTCGTCAACGAAGGGCATGACCGGCCATACCACCAGTGCCTCCGGTGCCGTCGAGGCGGTCATCAGCCTGCTGGCCCTGCGCCACCAGCTGCTGCCCGTCAACGTCGGGTGGAGCCAGCCCATGGCCGACGGCATCGCCCCCGTCATGAACCCCACGCCTACGCGCCCTCTGGAGCATGTCATGTGCAACTCCTTCGGCTTCGGCGGCAACGATACCAGCCTAATCCTCTCACGATGAACCACCGTCCTATCTACATCACCTCGGCCACGCAGATCTCCATGCAGCAGCCGCTGTCAGAAGCATGGCTGGCCGACGCTGTCATCAGCAACGAGTCCTACGTGCGCAGCATCGAGCCCGACTTCCGTCAGTGGCTCCCGCCCCTGGTCTCGCGGCGCATGGGGCTGCTCATGAAGCGCACCCTCGTCGCCGCCCTCAAGGTCATGGCCGATGGCGGCGTCACCTCTCCCGATGCCATCATCACCGGCACCGGCCTGGGCTGCATCGAGAACACCGAACTGCTGCTTCATCAGCTCACCGCCGGCGAGGAAGAGACGCTGAAGCCCACGTGGTTCATGCAGTCTACCCATAACACCCTCTCGTCGCTCATCGCCATCCACACCCGCTGTCATGGCTACAACACCACCTACAGCCACCGCAGCCAGTCGTTCGATGCCGCCCTGCTCGATGCCGTCACCCAGCTGCGTCTCGGCGACATCGCCAATGCCCTGGTCGTTGCTGCCGACGAGATGACACCCACCACCTTCGCCATCCTCCGCCGCACCGGCATGGTAGGACAGCCAGGCCAGGTGCCTGCCACCGAGGCCACCGTGGCCATGCTCCTCACCACCGACGCCAGCCGCGCCCTCTGCCAGGTGGAGCGCATTGAGATGACGGCCACGCCGCCCGACGGCCTGCAGCCCGACCTCCTTGTCACGGGCCATAACGGTCTGCCTGAGAACGATGCCTTCTACGATGCCGTGGCAGCCCGTTTTCCCGGCGTTCCCTGTTTCCGTTATAAGCGCCTGTTCGGCGAGGGCTTTTCCTCGCCCGCCCTCGGCCTCTATGCCGCCGCCCATCTGCTGTGTCAGGGTCGTGCCCGCCGCCTCCTCTTCGTCAACCGTGGCGACGGCGCTGGCCACACCTTCATCACCCTTACGACCACAACCCCCTAGCAAACTATAAAAATGCGGTTATTGCTCATATCCATCCTACAGTCGCTGCTGCTCTGCGGCGGACAGGTGCTGCTGAAGCTGGCGCTGCAGCACATGGGAGCCTTCGTCTGGAGTGCCGACTTCCTGCTCCGACAGCTCACCAACTGGTGGCTGCTGTTCTGTGGCATCTGCTATGGCTGTGCCACGCTGCTGTGGCTCTACATCATCAGGACCTTCCCCTTTTCCATGGCCTATCCCATGATATCGCTCAGTTATGTCTTCGGCATGCTGGCCGCCATCTTCGTGTTCCATGAGCAGGTGCCTGCCGTGCGCTGGCTGGGTGTGCTGTTCATCATGGCCGGCTGCGTGCTCATAGCAAAATGAAGCCCTGTCGTGACGGCCGCGACGGTGCCGTGAAGCATAAAAACGGTTAATCATTTCGCTGTTTGACAAAAAAATAGTAATTTTGCAGCGGTAAAATGATGACAAAGCAGTTGAAGACAAGGATTTTTCTGTGGGGCATGGCCTTATGGATGACTTTCACCGCACAGGCCCAGACCCTCAGGCAGGCAGATGCCCGCCAGCAGCAGGACATGGTAGCGCGCATCAGCCGCTCGGCTGCTGCCATCAGGACACTGACGTGCCACTTCACGCAGGTGAAGACGCTGCAGTTCCTGAATGAGCAGATGCAGTCAGAGGGGCTTATGGCCTATCAGACCGACGGCCGCTGCCTGCGCTGGGAGTACCAGAAGCCCTACCAGTACACCTTTATCCTGAACGGCGACAAAGCCCACGTGCTGTCGGCCAAGGGACGTCAGACAATAGACATCCGTCAGAGCCGCCTCTTCCAGGGCATTGCCCGCGTCATGATGAGTTCGGTCACGGGCAGCGGTCTGGCTACGGGTGGCGACTTTACCTGTACGATGTACACCGGTGGCGGCGACGAGTGGCAGGCCGTGCTGACACCCCGCCGCAAGGAGATGAAGAAGATGTTCAAGGACATACGCCTGCATATCAGCGCCTCAAGGCAGATGGTGACGCAGGTGGAGATGACCGAGCAGGGTGGCGACGTGACCGTCATCACCCTGAAGGACGTGAAACTCAATGGACCAGTTGACCAGAAGATGTTTGCTGACCGTTAGTCTGCTGCTGGCCGTGGCTGTGGCCCATGCCGGCGACTGGCTGCTGACCCTTGGCGGACGGCAGCAGTTCACGGTGGCCATAGCCGCCCGTGGCACGCAGTTGACGGGACTCTGCATCGTCAGGACCGATGCCGACGGCAGCAGTCGCGGCACCGTGGTCAACGAGTTCGGCATCCATGCCCTGGACTTCACGCTGACGGCCGACCGCCGGCGGATGAGGCTGCACAACGTCATGCCCTGGATGGACCGCTGGTACATACGGCGGGTGGTGCGGCGCGATCTGCAGCGGCTCTTTGCCGCCACCGCTGCCGGCGACCTGGGGCACCGCCGCCATCTGTCCGTTGAGGCCGACGGTACGGTGGTGTTAGAGAACGAGAAGTATAATCTGAAGTATAGTTTTAAACAGAGCGATGACACTGAAGAATGACATGTTTACCGTGGTGGGCGGCGATGCTGCCAAGGCGGCCATCAGACTGAATGCCGGCCATCCCATCTACCGTGCCCACTTCCCCGGCAACCCTATCACGCCCGGCGTGTGCCAGGTGCAGATCATTGGCGAGCTGCTGTCTGAGAGGGTAGGGCGGCCGCTGACGCTGAAGGAGGTGGTCAACCTGAAGTTTACCGCCCCCATATCACCCGTCGACCATTCGGAGCTGACCGTCACCTTCGCCAGTATCGACGATACGGGCGACCACTGCAAGGCCAAGGGCGAGGTGGCGGCTGCCGACGGTGTGAAGACCAAGTTTTCAATCATCTACCATTAACAGCGGGAGGACGGCGTGACGATGCAGGACGTAAGACAGCTGATGGACGAGCACAAGGTGTGCGTGGTGATACCTACCTACAACAACGGGGGTACCATTGCCGACATAGTCCGTCGCACGCTGGCCGTCGCCAGTCATGTCGTGGTCGTCGTCGACGGCAGCACCGACGATACCCGCCAGCAGCTCCTGCCATTGGCCGGTGCTGGCATCCAGGTGGTAGACCTGCCCGAGAACCGCGGCAAGGGTCATGCCCTGCTGGCAGGTTTCAAGCACGCCATCCACCAGGGCTATGAGTACGTGCTGACCCTCGATGGCGACGGACAGCACTTCCCCGAGGACATTCCCCCCTTTATCAGGTTGATGGCCGCCCACCCCGAGGCGCTCATCGTCGGGGCGCGTAACCTGCACGAAGAGAACATGCCCGGCGGCAATACCATGGCCAACCGCCTGTCAAACTTCTGGTTTGCCGTGCAGACGGGCATCCGCCTGCCCGACACGCAGACCGGCTTCCGCCTCTACCCCCTGCGCCGCTTGTCGGGTGTCCATCTCATCACGGCGCGCTACGAGGCCGAACTCGAGCTGCTGGTGTTTGCCGCATGGGCCGGTGTCGAACTGCTGTCGGTGCCCGTGCGCGTCTATTACCCGCCGCAGGGTGAGCGTGTGACCCATTTCCGGCCCTTTGCCGACTTCATGCGCATCACGCTGCTGAACACCGCCTTCTGTCTGGTAGCCCTTTTCTACGGATGGCCGAAGGCCCTGCTGAGGAAGTTGAGGAGGGTGCGATGGTAAGGATGTTTGTCGCCATACACACCTTCCTGGCAGCCCGCCGGCGGTGGACGGCCACGGCACTGTTGCTGCTGGTGGCGGTCATGCTGTTGCTGGCCTGGCATGTTGACTACGAGGAAGACATTGCCCGCTTCCTGCCGCAGGGCGAGGAGCAGAGCGACTACCACCAGGCTGTCGGACAGCTGAACAGCCAGAACCGCATCGTCATCATCTTCACCGGCGAGACCGCTGCCGTGAAGGGTGCCATGGACGCCTTTGAGCAGCATTTTGCCGATGTGGACACCGCCCGGACCGTCGGCGACGTGCAGGTGACCGTCGACGAGACGGGCCTGCTCGACATGCTGGCCTTCGTCAGCCGTCATGCCCCTTACTTCCTCACCCCCGACGACTACGCCCGCATGGACTCCCTGCTGCGGCAGCCCGGATTCGTGGCTGCACAGCTGACCGCCGACAAGCAGCAGCTGCTGTTGCCCGGCGGCGGCATGACAGGCCCTCTGCTGGCCTACGACCCCCTCCATCTCTTTGCCCCCGTCGTGGGGCGCCTGCAGCAGTTAGGACAGAACAGCCGCTTCACCGTCAGCGACGGCTATGTGTTCACCGCCGACGGCCGTCATGGCCTGGCCTTCCTCACCTCGCCCTACGGTGTCAGCGAGTCGGCGCGTAATGCCGCCTTAGGCACCCTCATCGACCAGGCCATCGCCCTGACGGCAGCCGATTGCCCGGAGGTGGAGGTCTCGGCTGTGGGTGCCCCGCTGATAGCCGTGGGCAATGCCGCCCAGATCAAGCACGACGCCCTGCTGGCCATCGCCATTGCCGTGGTGCTCATCCTGGCCGTCCTCGTCTGGCACTACCGCCGCTGGCAAGACCTGTGGTGGATAGCGGCCTCGCTGCTCTTCGGCTGGCTCTTTGCCCTGGCCGCCCTGTCACTCGTGCGCGACAGCATCTCGCTCATCGTGTTAGGCATAGGCTCCGTCATCATCGGCATCGCCGTCAACTACCCCCTGCACTACCTCGACCACCTGCGCGAGACCGGCGACACCGCCGTCACCCTGCGCGACATGGTGCAGCCGCTGCTCATCGGCAACGTGACCACCGTCAGCGCCTTCCTCTGTCTGCTGTGGGTCGATGCAGCCGCCATGCGCGACCTGGGACTCTTCGGCTCGTTCATGCTCGTGGGCACCATCCTGTTTGTGCTGGTGGTGCTGCCGCTGTGGGCACGTCCGGGACGTCACCTGCCGTCGCCTGCCACGCCGTCCTCCGACCATGTCCGCTGCCGCCTGCCGCGCCGGGCCACCGTGGGCGTGCTCACGGCTGTCACTCTGGTGCTGGGCTGGTACAGTCTGCAGACATCCTTCGACAGCGACCTGCGCCACATCAACTATATGACCGACCGCCAGCGTGCCGACCTGGAGCTGCTCTCCGGCCTGCAGGAGGAGCTGCCGGCGGAGATGGCCGCCATGATTCCCGGTCCGTCCGTGCAGCAGCAGCGCCTGCAGCTGTGGGACGATTTCTGCCGCCGCCATACTGATCTGACTGCTGCCCTGCGCCAGGAGGCACAGCTCCAGGGGTTCAAGGCCGGTGCCTTTGCGCCCTTCGAACAGCTGCTGGCCGGTGGTCTGCAGGTGCAGGCACCCCCCTTCTTTGCCCCTGTCAGCGAGTGCTTAGGCATGCAGCACCTCATCAACGCCCGCAACGTGGGGGCGCAGCTGGTAGACATCCTCCAGGCCAACTTCAACTACGTCACCACCGTCTGCGGCTTCGTGGTGTTCTTCTTCCTCTGGCTGTCGTTTGGCAGCATCGAACTGGCCCTGCTGTCGTTCCTGCCGCTGGCTGTCAGCTGGCTGTGGATACTCGGACTCATGCATCTCGTCGGCATCCAGTTCAACATCGTCAACATCATCCTGGCCACCTTCATCTTCGGCCAGGGCGACGACTATACCATCTTCATGACCGAAGGACTCATCTATGAGTATGCCACGGGACGCCGCCGCCTGGCCGCCTACCGCCGCAGCATCATGCTCTCGGCAGTACTCATGTTCATAGGCATCGGCACGCTCATCGTGGCCCGTCATCCCGCCCTGCACTCCCTGGCCCAGGTCACCATCGTCGGCATGGGCACGGTGGTGCTCATGGCCTATCTGCTGCCACCGCTGGTGTTCCGCTGGCTCGTCAGGGGCACGCCAGTGGCAGCCACCCTGCCCGGCGACGTGTCGCGGCCGCTGCCCATCACCCTTGGGCGCGTGCTGCGCTCGCTCATGGCCATGGGGGCCTTCCTGCTGTTCATGTATCTGGTGCTGCTGCCCCTGACGTGGCTCTACTTCCACCTGGGGCGTGACAGCGAGGCCCGCCGCCTGACCTATCACCGGCTGTTGCAGCGGGTAGCGGCCTTTGCCGTGCGCCGCGTGCCGGGCGTGGCCTTCCATCTGCAGAACACCGTCGGCGAGACCTTCCAGCGCCCTGCCGTGGTGGTGTGCAACCACCAGTCGCACCTCGACCTGCTGTGCCTCATGATGCTCACGCCGCGCATCGTCTTCCTCACCAACGACTGGGTGTGGCACAACCCCTTCTACGGCATGGTCGTCCACCGTGCCGAATACTACCCCGTGAGCAACGGCATCGAGAACCATGTGGAGCGGCTGCGCCGTCTCTATGAGCGCGGCTACAGCATCTGTGTGTTCCCCGAGGGCACCCGCTCTGCCGACTGCAGCATCCTGCGTTTCCATCAGGGTGCCTTCTTCCTGGCCCGTCAGTTAGGGGCCGATGTCGTGCCCGTCTGCCTGCACGGTGCCGGTCATGTGCTGCCCAAGGGCGACTTCCTGCTGCGCCGCGGACGCATCGACGTCGAGGTGGGACGGCGGCTCACGGTCGACGGTCAGCTGCTGGCCTTCACGCGGCAGATGCGCCGGTACTACCGCGAACGCTATGCCGGTATGTGCCGCCGCATAGAGACGACCGACTACTGGCACCCGTACGAACAATATGTCAGAACCTACAGTTGTCACTATGAAGCCTAATCGTGTCGTCATCATCGGCAGTGGCCTCGGCGGCCTGTCGTGCGCATTCATCCTGAGTCGCAACGGCTACGACGTCACCGTGCTCGAACAGGGCACGCAGCCCGGCGGCTGCCTCCAGTGCTTCCGCCGTCAGGGGGTGAAGTTCGAGACGGGCATGCACTTCATAGGCAGTGCCGACCGCGGACAGGTCATGGACCGTCTGCTGCGCTATCTCGGCGTGACGGCCGACATCCGCCTGAGCCGTCTCGACCCTGCGGGCTACGATGTGGTGAGCCTCCAGGGACAGCAGTTCCGCCTGGCTAACGGCCGCGAGCCGTTCATCGAGACGCTGGCCCGCGACTTCCCCGGCCAGAAGGACCGTCTGCAACGCTATTTCGACCTCGTCAGGCAGGTGGCCGCCGCCTCGTCGCTGCGCAGCCTGCGTGTGGCCGACAGCGACGCCTCGCCCCTGAACACCACCTACCAGCTGCGCAGTATCAGCGACGTGCTCCACGAGGTCGTCGGCGACCCCCTGCTGCGTCATGTGCTCGTGGGCAACCTGCCCCTCTATGCCGCCGAGCGCGACAAGACATCGTTTGCCACCCATGCCTTCATTACCGACTTCTACAACCAGAGTGCCTTCCGCGTGGTGGGCGGCAGCGACCTCATAGCACAGTCGCTCACGGCCTCCATCACCCGACAGGGCGGACGCGTGCTGTGCCGCAAGCGTGCCGTCAGCATCGACTGCGACGGACAGCAGGCACGGGGCGTGCTGACAGCCGATGGCGAGTATCACCCTGCCGACATCGTCATCGCCGCCATCCATCCTGCCCGTCTCGTGGAGCTCTGTGCCTCGCCCCTGCTGCGCCCCGCCTACCGCCGGCGGGTGGCTGCCCTGCCTGAGACGGTGGGCTGCTTCAGCGTCTACCTGCGCTTCAAGCCCCGGACGGTGTCCTATATGAACCACAACTTCTACGGCTACCACCAGCCGTCGCCCTGGGACTGTGAACAGTACGACGACGCCTCCTGGCCACGGGGCTATCTCTACATGCACTTCTGTAGCGAGGACGGCCAGCAGTGGGCCGACGGCGGCGTCATCATCGGCTACATGCAGTACAGCGAGGTGCAGCGGTGGCAGGGCACGCCCATAGGCCGCCGTGGCACCGACTACGAGCAGCTGAAGCGCGACCGTGCCGAGCGGCTCATCAGCGCCGTCTGCCGCGAGTTCCCCGCGCTGCGGCAGGCCATTGCAGGCTACGACACGTCGACACCGCTCACCTACCGCGACTATACGGGCACGGAGCGCGGTGCCATGTACGGCATTGCCCGCGACATAGCCCTGGGCCCTGCCGCCCGCGTCCATCACCGCACCAAGGTGTCCAACCTGCTGCTGACGGGGCAGAACATCAACTCCCACGGTGCCCTCGGCGTACTCGTGGGCACGGTGGTCACCTGCTCCGAACTGCTCACCTCGGAGCGTATCTTTAACGACATCATCAAAGCCAACGAATGAACCAGCCACAGACCGTCATCATCATCGGCGGAGGCTTAGGAGGTCTCTTCACCGGCGCCCTGCTCACCAAGGAGGGCTGCCGCGTCACCGTGCTCGAGAAGAACAGCACCATCGGCGGCGGCCTGCAGACCTTCAGGCGCGGCGAGGCGCTCTTCGAGACGGGCATGCACATGCTGGGCGGTCTGCGCCCGGGGGGTGCCGTCTACAAGATATGCCGCTACTTAGGCATCACCGACCGTCTGCTGCTGCGCGATGCCGACCACCATTGCATGGACACCATCACCTACCTCAGCGACGGCAGCACCTACAGCGTGCCTGAGGGGCGCGAGGCCTTCACCGCCTATTTCGCCAGCCTCTTTCCACATGAGGAGCAGGGGCTGCGCCGGTATGTCGACACGCTCTACCGCCTGGCCGACGAGGTAGACCTGTTCTACCTGCGCCCCGCCAGCGACACCCTGACGGCGCACAGTCAGGAGTTCCTCTGGGCGGCCGACGAGCTGATAGCCCATTATATCAAGGATGAACGCCTGCGCGACGTGCTGGCCTATATGAACCCCATGTACGGCGGCGTCCGGGGCCATACGCCTGCCTATATCCACGCCCTCATCAACGTGCTCTACATCGACGGCACGTCACGCTTCGTGGGCGGCAGTCAGCAGATGGCCGACGCCCTGGCCGCTGTCATCCGGCAGGGTGGGGGAGAGGTAAACAATGGACAGCGCGTGGTGGCGCTCCATGTCGATGGGCAGCGTATCTGTTCTTCTGTCGTGACCGAGGACGGTTACGAGCATTGTGCCGACTACTACATTGCCGCCATCCATCCCCAACAGCTCATCAAGATAGCCGACAAGGGAGCCTTCCCCAAGGCATATGCCAGCCGCGTGGCGTCTATCCCCAACACCTATTCGGCCTTCACGGTCTACATCTGTCTGCGCCCTGGCACGTTCCCCTATATCAATCACACCTGCTATGTGCAGGACGACTATGGCCGTGTGTGGGACCATGCTCGCTGGGATGCTGCCGACGACGGCTGGCCCCACGGCTTCATGTATATGACACCTGCCGATGCCATGGAGCAGACCTATGCCACGAAGATGATTGTCAACTGCCTCATGCCTTTCGAGGCCGTCAGCCAGTGGGCCGACACCACCGTGGGGCGCCGTGGCCCTGAGTATGAGCGGTGGAAGGAGCGGCTCGCCTCTCGTGTCCTCGACCGTCTGCAGCTGCTCTACCCCGGCTTCCGCCAGTGTGTCGACAGATACTATACGGCCTCGCCGCTCACCATCCGCGACTACTACGGACAGCCTGAGGGGGCACTCTATGGCGTGCAGAAGGACTGTCAGAACCTCATGCTCTCGCAACTGCCCGTATGGACGAAGGTCAGAAACCTGCTGCTCACGGGGCAGAACGTCAACCTCCACGGCATCTGCGGCGTGCCCCTGACGGCCATCAACACCGTCGAGGCCATCGTAGGCCGCAACCGGCTGGTGGAGAAAATCGGGCGCATGCTGGTGCTCCTGGCTCTGTGGCTGGGCTTGGCCACCGGCATGCAGGCCCTCAACCTCAAGGAGTTCCTGCCCGCAGGGGGTGGCACGCAGCCCTCCACGGCTGTCATCGTCTGTCCCGGCGGCAGCTACTTCTGGCTGGCAGGGGGCACCGAGGGCGACAGCGTGGCACGCTCGCTCACAGAGCACGGTCTGGCGGCATACGTGCTGCGCTACCGCACGGCGGGCTTCATGGCCTTCATGACGCGCTACCGTTATCTCGTTCCCGGCAACAGCCATCCCAAGCCCCTCGACGATGTGCAGGAGGCTATCCTGCTGCTGCGCCGCCGGGGCTACAGCCGCGTGGGTGTCATGGGCTTCTCGGCGGGCGGCCACCTGGCACTCTCGGCGGCCATCTTCGGGCGCGACTCCCTGCGTCCCGACTTCATAGCCCCCTGCTATCCTGTGGTGACGCTGTCGGCACCCTGCGTCCACAAGCGCTCCCGCCGCGGACTGCTGGGCGAGTGGCGCAAGCGCTCGCCGCTGATGCGTGACAGCCTGTCCTTGGAGCGCCATGTTCACAGTCAGATGCCGCCCGTGTTCCTCATGAACTGCAAAGACGACCCCATCGTCGACTACCGTAACTCCGAGCTTATGGACTCCGCACTCACGGCTCAGGGCGTGCCCCACCGCTACATCCAGTACGCCACAGGCGGCCACGGCTTCGGCACCACCTGGCGCAAGACCAGCCGCGAGGCCGCAAATTGGCTCCGTGAGTTCCTCGAGTGGCTGGGAGTAATTAGTAAATCGTAAATAAAAATATTGTGAATACAAATTTCGACGACATCCGTCCCTATAACGACGCAGAGATACCCGCTGCCATGCAGCGCATCGTAGCGAGCAACTTCTTCGGACTGCTCTGCACCTATGTCTACCCCGGCCGCACCATGGACGACGTGCGCCGCATGATGCTCTCCTTCCGCACCGTCGACGACTTCCAGCTTGAGGTCATGCGCTGCGTCAACGAGCAGGTCATACGCCGCTCCATCACCACCTTCACCTACAGCGGCAGCGAACACCTCGACACCGCCTGCCGCTACCTCTTCGTCTCTAACCACCGCGACATCATGCTCGACGCCTGTCTGCTGCAGTACGTCCTCTACCAGCACGGCCATGAGACGGCAGAGATCACCTTCGGCGCCAACCTCATGTCGTCGCCACTGGTCATCGACATCGGGCGCAGCAACAAGATGTTCCGCGTTGAGCGCGGGGGGAACATGCGCGACTTCTACCTCTCCTCACGCCACCTCAGCGACTACATACGCTACACCCTCACCTCGCAGCACCACAGCGTCTGGATAGCCCAGCGCAACGGACGTACCAAGGACGGCAGCGACCAGACGGACCAGGGCATCATCAAGATGTTCTGCATGAGCAAGGCCGACGACAAGATAGGCGCCCTGGCCGACCTCCATATCGTGCCCGTGGCAGTCAGCTACGAGTGGGAGCCCTGCGACATCCTCAAGGCCCTCGAACTCTACCAGTCGCGCCACCAGCCCTACGTCAAGAAGCCCGGCGAAGACCTCAACAGCATCCTCACGGGTATCGTTCAGCAGAAGGGGCGCGTCCACTTCGCCATCTGCCAGCCCGTCACCGGGGCTGACCTCCAGCAGTTCGACCACCTCACCACCAACGACTACCACCGTGCCGTGGCCCGTCTGCTCGACGAGCGCATCAACGCCGCCTACCGCCTGTGGCCCAACAACTTTATTGCCCACGACCTGCGCTATGGCCGCCAGCAGTTCCGTGACCGCTATACCGACGACGAGCGCGCAGCCTTCATGGCCCGCCTGCAGCAACTGGAGCAGTTCGACATCGTTGAGCCCGACATCCTCCGCGACATCTTCCTCGGCATCTATGCCAACCCCGTTACAACCGGCTCTTATTGAGAGCACGGTTGTAACGTTATTTATCATAATGACGATTGAGTAGTTTTCAGATTCTTTCTACCTGAATGACGCCCTTGATGGTTCGTAGGCGCTTGATGAGTGCTTCGAGCCTTGCCTGGTCGTTGATCATGACTTCGAGGTTGCCGCGGAACAGTCCGTCGCTGGAGTCGATATTGATGCTGCGCAGCACGAGTCGCTCTTCCTTGGAGATGATGTTTGTCAGGTTGTTGACGATGCCGATGTCGTCCTGTCCGATAATACGCAGCGTGATGGAATACTGCGACGCACCTTTGCCGGACCAGCGGGCCTTGACGACACGGTAGCCGAAACGGCGACGCAGTTCGGGCGCATTCGGACAGTCGGTGCGGTGAATCTTGATGCCGCCGCTGACGGTGACGAACCCGAAGACACTGTCGCCATAGATGGGATTACAGCAGCGGGCCAACTGGTAGTCGATGCCCTTCAGGTTGCGGTCGATGACAAGCACGTCGTCGTTCTGCTGGGTCTTCAGCTGCTGATCGTCGAGTACAAACTCCTCGGCAGAACGCGCCTGGTTGTCGCCGGTGGCCGGAAGGCTGCCCTGCTGCAGCTCTAAGTACTTGTCTATGAGGGTGTTGACATCAAGAGTGCCGTCGGCAATGTGCTTGTAGAAGTCGCTGGTGGTCTTGAAACCCAGACGGCGGATGGTGTGCATCATGACCGACTCGTCGAGGTCGATCTTGCGGTTCTTGAACTTACGCTCAATCATCTCCTTGGCAAAAAGACCCTCCTTGGCCTGCGTCTCCTTCAGGGCAAGACGAATCTTGGCCTTGGCACGGCTGGTCTTGACCACCTGTAGCCACTCCTGCTTGGGTTTCTGCTGCGACGAGGTCATAATCTCTACCTGGTCGCCGGAGTGCAGCTGCTGACGGAAGGTGACCACCTTATTGTTAACGCGCGCGCCCACACACGCAGAACCTATCTTAGAATGGATATGGTAGGCCATGTCGAGCACCGTGGCACCCTTGGGGAACTTCAGCAGGTCGCCACGGGGAGTGAACACGTAGACCTCGTCTTCGTAGAGGTCCATCTTGAACTGGTCCATGGCCTCGCGGCCGTCGCTGGTCTCGAGCATCTGGCGGATGCCCGTGAGCCACTCGTCGAGTCCGCTCTCGCCCTTCACGCCCTTATAGCGCCAGTGGGCGGCCACGCCGCGCTCGGCCACCTCGTCCATGCGCTCGGTGCGTATCTGTATCTCCACCCACTTCTGCTCAGGACCGAGGACGGTGATGTGCAGACTCTCGTAGCCGTTGGACTTGGGCACGGAGAGCCAGTCGCGCAGACGCTTGGGGTTGGGCTGGTACATGTCGGTGACGATGGAGTAGACCTGCCAGCAATGCATCTTCTCCTTCTCGGGAGGGGTGTCGAGGATGATGCGGATGGCAAAGAGGTCGTAGACGCCCTCAAAGGGGCATTTCTGCTTCTTCATCTTCTGCCAGATGCTGTGGATGGACTTGGTGCGGCCCTTGATATGGAACGTCAGGCCGGCCTCACGGAGGCGCTGCTCGATGGGCGTGATGAACTGCGTGATATAACGGTCGCGGCTCTGCTTGGTCTCGCTCAGCTTCTCCTTGATATGGTAGTAGGCATCGTGCTCCAGATACTTGAGCGACAGGTCTTCGAGTTCAGACTTTAACTTGTAAAGGCCCAGTTTATGGGCCAGAGGGGCATACAGGTAGGCGGCCTCCTGACTTACCTCGGCCTGGGCATCCTTATGGGGGGTGTCTCGGATTTGCCGCATGAGGTTCACGCGGTCGGCAATCATGATGAGTATGACGCGCATGTCCTCGGCAAAGGACAGCAGCAGGTTGCGGAAGTTCTCGCTCTCAATGACGGGGTTCTTCCGGTAGAGTTCCTGGATGCGGTGCAGACCATGGAGGATAAGTGCCACGGAGTCGCCATACTCGCGCCTGACATCGTCGAAGGTGAGCAGCTGCTGCTCAACGCTGTAGTGCAGCAGGATGGCCAGCACGGCATCGCGGCGCAGGCCTATCTCGTCGACAACGATGAAGGCCGTCTGGAAGCCCAGCAGGATGGGGTTCAGGCCAAAGACGTCGCGGTGCAGGACGCTGCCGTCCATGAGTTGTGCTATGTGCTGCCGCACCTTCTGCTCGTCGCCGTCGAGCAGCGACTCCCCTACCCTGACTTTCAGTTCATTGTACAGACGGAGCGTCTCGGCACGCTCCTCGGTTGTAAATTCGAATCGCTCGTTCATCTTTTTACCTAAATTTTTGGCAAAGATAAGAAAAAGTTCGCAAATTCCCTTGTTTTTCTCAAAAAACTTCGTATATTTGCGCTTGGAATTGAATATTTAACTAAAACCACTAATATTATGCTATCACAACAAGACTTACAGCAGATTGCCAAGAAAGGCATTACCGAAGAGCAAATCAACCAGCAGTTGAACGAGTTCAAGACCGGATTCCCCTACCTGAAACTGAAGGCTGCGGCCAGCATTGAAGACGGTATCGTGGCTACCAGCGAACAGGACAAGCAGACCTACATCAGCGCCTGGGACCAGTACAAGCAGCAGGGACACAAGATTGTTAAGTTCGTGCCTGCCAGCGGTGCTGCCTCGCGCATGTTCAAGGATATGTTCGCCTTTGTAGACGCCGACTACGACGTGCCGACGACACCGTTTGAGAAACAGTATTTCGACAACATCGCCAATTTTGCCTTCTACGACGATCTGGACGCTGCCTGCCGCAAGAACGAGGGCAAGAGCATCAAGTACCTGATTCAGGAGGGACAGTATAAGAAGGTGGTGGAAAACATGCTCTTTGAGAAGGGGCTGAACTACGGACAGTTGCCCAAGGGCATGTTGCTCTTCCACCGCTATGACGAAGGGGCACGCACTCCGATGGAGGAGCACCTGGTGGAGGGTGCCCTGTATGCTGCATCAGGCGGCCAGGCCAACGTCCACTTTACCGTTTCGCATGAGCACATGGACATGTTCAAGAAGCGTGTGGAACAAAAAGCCGACCTCTATGCCCAGAAATACGGCATCAAGTACGACATCTCGTTCAGCGAGCAGAAACCGTCTACCGACACCATTGCCGCCGGTCCCGATAACGAGCCCTTCCGCAATGACGACGGTTCGCTGCTGTTCCGCCCCGGTGGCCACGGCGCCCTGATTGAGAACCTCAATGAGATTGACGCCGACATCATCTTCATCAAGAACATCGACAACGTGGTGCCTGACAGACTGAAGCAGGAAACGGTGGACTACAAGCAGGTGATAGCAGGCGTGCTGATACAGTTGCAGAAACTGAGTTTCAAGTACTTGGAAATGCTGGATAAAGGAAATGTTGAACACGACAAGCTGCGCGAGATACAGCACTTCGTGGAGCACGCCTTCTGCCGCCGTCCCGACATTCAGAGCCTCTCTGATGAGGAACTGGCCGAATACCTGAAGAAGAAGCTGAACAGGCCGATGCGCGTCTGCGGCGTGGTGAAGAACGTTGGTGAGCCCGGCGGCGGCCCGTTCCTGACCTATAACCAGGACGGCACCATCTCGCTGCAGATTCTGGAGTCGAGCCAGATTGACAAGAACAACCAGGAGTATATGCAGATGTTCACACAGGGCACGCACTTCAACCCCGTTGACCTGGTATGCGCCGTGAAGGACTACAAGGGACAGCCTTTCAACCTGCCGCAGTTCGTAGACCGCTCAACGGGCTTCATCTCGTCGAAGTCGAAGAACGGCAAAGAACTGAAGGCTCTGGAACTGCCCGGACTGTGGAACGGCGCCATGAGCGACTGGAACACCGTCTTCGTGGAGGTGCCCCTCGGCACGTTCAACCCCGTGAAAACCGTTAACGACCTGCTGCGTCCACAGCACCAGTAAAAGGATATGAAAAAACTATTTATCGTACTGTCGCTGATACTGGGCCTTAGTGCCCAGGCTCAGGACAGACAGCGTATCTCCATTCTCGGCGATTCCTATTCGACGTTCCAGGACTATATTCCCGAGGGCAACGAGGTGTGGTACAGCCTGCCGCGCGACGCCAAGCGTACCGACGTGGACAACGTGAAGCAGACATGGTGGTGGCAGGTGGTGAGCAACGGCGGCTACCTGCTGGAGTGCAACGACTCGTGGAGCGGTGCCACCATCTGCTATACGGGCTACCACGACGAGGATTACTCGCCACGCTCGTTCATTACCCGACTGCCCAGGCTGGGCAGCCCCGACGTGCTGCTCATCTTCGGCAACACCAATGACAGCTGGTGCGGTGCACAGGTGGGCGAGTACAAGTACGCAGGCATTAAGCGCGCCGACCTGTACTTCTACCGCCCGGCACTGGCCAAACTGCTTAACGAGGCTCAGGAGCGCTATCCTAATGTACGTATCTACTTCATCCAGAACACGGAACTGCGCCAGGAGATTGTGGAGTCGACTAGGACCATCTGCCAGCACTATAACATCCCCGTTATTGAACTCAAGGATATTGAGAAGCAGGCGGGCCACCCGAACATCAAGGGTATGAAGAGCATTGCCGAACAGGTGTTGAAAGTTATAGGCAAGGATGGCAAGCGGTAGAAAAAAAGGTGAAGGAAAGATACCGTTTTTTTAGGAAAGAATTTGGCTGTTTGCGAAATTATGTCTACCTTTGCAGTCGGAAAAAACAACATCGTCATATCTAAAACAAATTCAAAGCAAATGAAACCGTTAAACAAACAATTCGCGCCTAAGAGCGTGATGCCTGAGAAAGTGATTCAGTTTGGTGAGGGTAACTTCCTCCGCGCATTCGTTGATTGGATTATCTGGAACATGGACCAGAAGACCGACTTCAACGGATCGGTGGTCGTCGTGCAGCCCATTGAGCGCGGTATGGTGGACTGGCTCAACGCACAGGACTGCCTGTACCATGTGAACCTGCAGGGCCGCGAGAACGGCAAGGCCGTGAACACTTTGGAACGTATCGACGTCATTAGCCGCTGTCTGAACCCCTATACCCAGAATGCCGCCTTCATGGCCCTGGCAGACCAGCCCGAGATTCGCTTCGTCATCTCGAACACCACCGAGGCCGGCATCGCCTTCGACCCCGCCTGCAAACTGGAGGACGCTCCCGCCAGCAGCTATCCTGGCAAGCTGGTGCAGCTGCTGTACCGCCGCTACCAGACATTCAACGGCGATCCCACGAAGGGCCTTATTATCTTCCCCTGCGAGCTGATCTTCCTGAACGGCCACGTGCTGAAGGACTGCATCTATAAGTATATTGAACTGTGGCAGTTGCCCGAGGCCTTCAAGAAGTGGTTCGAGGAGTGCTGCGGCGTCTATGCCACACTGGTAGACCGCATCGTACCGGGATTCCCCCGCAAGGAGATTGCCGAGATTCAGGAGAAGATCAGTTACCGCGACAACCTGGTGGTACAGGCCGAGACCTTCCACCTCTGGGTCATCGAGGCCCCGAAGGAAGTGGCTGCTGAGTTCCCCGCCGACAAGGCCGGACTGCACGTGCTGTTCGTACCCAGCGAGGAGCCTTACCACAAGCGCAAGGTGACACTGCTCAACGGCCCACACACCGTACTGAGCCCCGTGGCCTTCCTCAGCGGCGTGAACATCGTCCGCGATGCCTGCAACCACGAGGTCATCAGCAAGTACATCCACAAGGTGCAGTTCGACGAGCTGATGCAGACCCTCGACCTGCCGATGGATGAACTGGAGAAGTTTGCCGGCGACGTGCTGGAGCGCTTCGACAACCCCTTCGTTGACCACCAGGTAACGAGCATCATGCTGAACTCGTTCCCGAAGTTCCAGGCTCGCGACCTGCCCGGCGTGAAGACCTATCTGCAGCGTAAGGGCGAACTGCCTAAGGGCCTGGTATTCGGTCTGGCTGCCATCATCACCTACTACAAGGGCGGCAAGCGTGAGGACGGCGTGGAGATTGTGCCCAACGACGACCAGAAGATCATGGACCTGCTGAAGGACCTGTGGGCTACCGGCGACACCCAGAAGGTGGCCGACGGCGTGCTAGGCGCAGAGTTCATCTGGCAGGAAGACCTGAACAAGATTCAGGGTCTGAACGCCATGGTGAAGCAGTTCCTCGACCTGATCCAGCAGAAGGGCATGCTTGAGGCTGTGAAGACAATCCTTTAAGATTGAAAATTGACAATTCACAATTGACAATTCACAATTGAGAATTCTTGAACGAATACATTGAAATAAAAGGAGCGCGCGTCAACAACCTCAAGGGGGTTGACGTGCGTATTCCAAGAAACAAGTTCGTGGTGATTGCCGGAGTCAGTGGCTCCGGCAAATCGTCTTTAGCCTTCGACACACTCTATGCCGAGGGCCAGCGCCGCTATGTGGAGAGTCTGTCAAGTTATGCTCGACAGTTCCTGGGACGCATGAACAAACCCGAATGCGACTTCATACGCGGCATTCCGCCTGCTATTGCCATCGAGCAGAAGGTGATAGCACGCAATCCCCGCAGTACCGTCGGCACGTCGACAGAAATCTATGAGTACATGCGCCTGCTCTTTGCACGCATAGGACGCACCTACTCGCCCGTCAGCGGACAGGAGGTGAAGAAGCACTCCACGGAAGACATCGTGCGACAGGTGTTGCAGTTCCAGAAGGGAACGAAGTTCGTCGTCATGGCGCCGGTACGCGTGACTGAGGGACGGACGCTGGAACAACAGCTGAGAGCATATCTCCAGGAGGGCTATGCACGCCTCTTCGCCACCGACTTCGTGCGCATCGACGATTTCCTGGAACAGACGCCCGCCGACACATCTCACCCCGAAGACCTGTACCTCGTCATCGACCGTCTCTCCGTCGACGACTCCAAGGATGCCATCGCCCGACTGGTGGACTCTGCCGAGACGGCATTCTACGAAGGGGGCGGCAGTTGCCGCCTGATGCTGCTGCCGGCAAACATCGTCTACGACTTCTCCATGCGCTTCGAGGCCGACGGCATCGTCTTCGAGGAACCTACCGACCAACTGTTCTCCTTCAACTCCCCCGTAGGGGCCTGTCCGGAATGCCAGGGCTTTGGCAATGTGATTGGCATCGACGAGCGGCTGGTCATCCCCAACACCACGCTGTCGGTCTACGACGGCTGCGTGGTCTGCTGGCACGGCGACAAGATGAAAGAGTGGCAGCAGTGGTTCATCCGCCATGCCGAGCGCGACAACTTTCCCATCTTCGAGCCATACATGAACCTGACGCAGCAGCAGAAGGACCAGCTGTGGCACGGACTGCCGTCGGACGAGGGGGCTCAGGAAAAGCCCTGCATAGACCAGTTCTTCCAGATGGTGAAGGAGAACCAGTACAAGATACAGTACCGCGTGATGATGAGCCGCTACAGGGGCAAGACGACATGCCCCAAGTGTCACGGTACGCGGCTGAAGCCTGAGGCGGAATACGTCAAGATTGAGGGGCGCAGCATCACAGACCTGGTGCAGATGCCCGTGGCCGGACTGAAAGCTTGGTTCGACGGCCTGCAACTGAACGCCCACGATGCCGAGGTGGGCAAGCGCCTGATGAAAGAGATTAGCTCAAGACTGCAATTCCTTATGGATGTGGGACTTGGCTACCTGACGCTCAACCGTTTGTCGAACACGCTGAGTGGCGGCGAGAGTCAGCGTATCAACCTCTGTACCAGTCTCGGCTCGTCGCTGGTGGGCTCGCTCTACATCCTCGACGAGCCCAGCATAGGACTCCACTCACGCGACACCGACAGGCTTATCAAGGTGCTGAGGGAACTGCAGGCCCTGGGCAATACAGTAGTGGTGGTGGAGCACGACGAGGAGATTATGCGTGCCGCCGACTACCTGATAGACGTAGGCCCTGATGCCGGACGGCTGGGCGGCGAGATCGTCTATGCCGGTATGCCGGAACCGAAAACAGACGACGACAGTCTGAAGACGACACGCAGCCACACCGTCAGATACCTGGCAGGCGAGGACACCATCAGCGTACCCAAGAGTCGCAGGCCTTGGAACCGCTACATCGGCATCAAGGGAGCCAGGATGAACAACCTGCGCGGCATTGACGTGAAGATACCGCTGAACGTCATGACTGTGGTCACGGGCGTGTCAGGCTCAGGCAAGTCGAGCCTTATCAAAGGCATCCTCTACCCTGCCCTGAAACGCCATATCGGCGATGTCTGCGACGCCCCCGGCGAATTCCTGGGACTAACGGGCGACCTGACGGCTGTCAGCCGAATAGAGTTCGTAGACCAGAACCCCATAGGGAAGTCCACACGGTCGAATCCCGCCACCTACGTCAAAGCCTACGATGCCATCCGCGACCTGTTTGCCGCGCAGCCCCTGAGTCAGCAGATGGGCTTCAGCAGCCAGTACTTCTCGTTCAATGCCGACGGTGGACGCTGCGACGAGTGCAAGGGTGCCGGCACCATTACCGTCGAGATGCAGTTCATGGCCGACCTGGTGCTGACGTGCGAGACCTGCCACGGACACCGCTTCAAGCAGGACGTCCTCGACGTGCGCTATCAGGGCAAGAATATTGACGAGGTGCTGAACATGACCATCGCTGAGGCCATCGATTTCTTCGGCGCCGACACCGACACCCTGTGCAAAACCATCGTTAAACGACTGAAGCCACTGGAGGACGTGGGACTGGGCTATATCAAGCTGGGACAGAACTCGTCGTCGCTCTCAGGGGGTGAGAACCAGCGTGTGAAACTGGCCTATTTCATCGGACAGGAAAGACAGGAGCCTACCCTCTTCATCTTTGACGAGCCTACCACGGGACTGCACTTTCACGATATCAGCCGCCTGCTGCACGCTTTCGACGCGCTGATAGAACGCGGAAACTCCATCGTAGTCATCGAGCATAACATGGAGGTCATTAAATGTGCTGACCATGTCATCGACCTGGGACCTGACGGCGGCAACCGAGGAGGAGCGCTGGTATGCGCCGGAACACCTGAGGAAGTGGCGGCCTGCAAGGAAAGCATTACTGGCCAATACCTTCAAGAAAAACTTTAAAGTAAGTTAAAAAAAAGAACAACCTATCGTTTTTTTTTGTAACTTTGCACCGCTTTAAAGCAGAATATACGTATATTAGCTTGATTTTCAAGCAATTAAAGAAAGGTTAAGGGTAATAAGAATGAGACAACTAAAGATTCAGAAGAGTATCACCAACCGTTCGAGTGAGGCTCTGGACAAGTATCTGGTAGAAATCGGGCGTGCACCACTGATTAGCATTGACGAAGAGATTGAATTGGCACAGAAAATCCGTAAGGGCGGACCTGAGGGTGAGAGAGCCAAGGACAAACTCGTCACGGCCAACCTGAGATTCGTGGTCTCCGTAGCCAAGCAATACCAGCACCAGGGACTGACGCTGACGGACCTCATCGACGAGGGCAACATCGGCCTTATCAAGGCAGCCCAGAAGTTTGATGAGACACGCGGCTTCAAATTCATCAGTTATGCCGTGTGGTGGATTCGCCAGTCGATACTGCAGGCCATTGCTGAGCAGAGCCGAATTGTACGCCTGCCGCTGAATCAGGTTGGATCGCTCAACAAAATCAATCACGAGATTAACAAGTTCGAACAGGAGCACCAGCGCCACCCGTCTGTATCGGAACTGGCAGAGGCTACCGACCTAGATGAAGAGAAGATTGGACAGTCGATGCAGGCCGACAGCCACCACGTAAGCATTGACGCACCCTTCCAGGACGGCGAGGACAACTGCATGCTCGACGTCATGGCATCAGGCGACGACAGCCGCACCGACCGTCAGGTAGACCATGAATCGATGGCCCAGGAACTGAACTCGGTGCTGGCCAAGGTGCTGAAGGAGCGCGAGATAACCATTATCCGCGAGTGCTTCGGCATAGGATGCCACGAAAAAGGACTTGAGGAGATTGGCGACCAGCTGGGCTTGACGCGTGAGCGTGTCCGCCAGATCCGTGAGAAGAGCATTGCCAAGTTGCGCGACTCCGGCAACGCAAGAATTTTGATGAAGTATTTGGGATAAAAATTTTGCGGTGTAGATTATTTTTTCTAAATTTGCACCGTGAAATGCCATCTGCTGAAAACCATACTGATACTGGGCATACTCACAGGTATGCCCAGTATTGCTTATACAAGAAGTGCCGCTGACTCGCTCTTGTTAGAACGTATATTCAACTACCGGCGCAACTTCACACCCGGAGACATACAAGGACATACAAGCACCATCTACGTTAAGCGCAACTTCAACGTGTGGAGGCGGGATGTCACACTCTGGGCCATACCCTCCATGTATTCCATCGCCGAGGGCGACAGAACCTACCTGTCAGAGTCGTACCAGCGCGTGTGGTTCAAAGATTTCAACGACTATGACAGTCGCCGCCAGGCCACCTTCAGCACCATCAGGCATAACCGCCACACCATGCCTATTACCCAGGAGTTTACCATACCTAACATCTACGGCACGTGCCTCTACGGCAACGACCATATCCTGTCGCCCTTCAGCCGGCGCAACCGCCACTACTACCGCTATCGCGTCAGACAGGACGGGGGTGAGACGGCCGTCGTCTACTTCAAGCCACGGTTCCTGCGCAACACACAACTCGTTGCCGGCGAGGCCACCATACACGTAGCCACCGGACGCGTGATGACCACAAGCATCGACGGCGAATACGACATGATGAGGTTTCACACAGAGACCGAACAAGGCGAGGGCGGACGGGAGTCGCTGCTGCCAAAGAAGTGCAAGACGCACCTCGTCTTTAAGTTCATGGGCAACCAGGTGTACTTCAACCACGAGGCGGTCTACGACTGCCCTCCCCTGCCCGACAGCCTTCAGAACGTGTTTGACGCCGCTCTGATGGACTCCATACGCCCTACCCCGCTCAACGACCAGGAGCAGCGCATCTTCGACCACTGGGTGGAGACCCACCAGCCCGACACCACGGCCAAGGCCGACACCACCCACCACTTTAACTTTGCCAAGGACATCCTGCAGGATGCCATCGGCGACAACCTGATATCGAGCCTGGGATTTGAGACCGGGCGCGCACGCATGAAGATGTCGCCTATCATCGACCCCTCGTACATCAGCTACAGTAGCAACCACGGATTTGCCTACAAGCTGAAACTGAGTTCGCATTATAAGTTCGACAACAAGCACATGCTGGAGTTCCATCCCTGGTGCGGCTACAACTTCAAGTACAAGAAATTCTACTTCACCATACCCTTATATTTCAACTACCTGCCGGAGCGTAACGGACAGATGACGGTCATCTACGGCAACGGCAACCGCATAGGCAGCAGCACCATCACCGACGAGATAAGGCGGGAATTCGGCGATACCGTCACACTGAACGACATGACGACCGACCTCTTTGACGACAACTACCTGACTATCAGTAATAACTACATGCTGACAGAGGGACTGGACCTGACCCTGGGTTTCACCTACCACCGCCGCGAGGCATACAATCCCGACGAACTGAAGCGGTTCGGCAAGCCCAAGACCTACAAAAGTTTTGCACCGATGGTGACGCTCAGAGTGAAACCCTGGCGCAAAGGACCCCTGCTCTCCGTAGACTACGAACGAGGGCTGACAGGGGTGCTGGGCTCCAGTATCGACTACGAGCGCTGGGAGTTCGACGGGTCGCTGAAATACGCTATGAAGCCCCTGCGGAAATTCAACGCACGTCTGGGCTACGGCTTCTATACCCGCAAGAGGAACAACTATTTTGTCGACTACATGCACTTCCGCGACAACAAACTGCCCGGCGGATGGGACGACGAATGGTCGGGCGACTTCCAGCTGCTCGACAGCCGCTGGTACAATGAGTCGAGCTACTACGCCCGCGCCCACTGCTCCTACGAGTCGCCGTTCCTGGTAGGCACCTGGCTGCCACTCTTCGGACGCATCATTGAGAAAGAGTGCTTCTACGTCAGCGCCCTCAGCATCGACAAGACACGGCTGTACTCAGAACTGGGCTATGGCTTCTCCACACGGTTTGTGTCGATAGGCCTGTTTACCAGCTTCGTGGGTTCGGAGTTCCAGCACTTTGACTGTAAATTCACCTTTGAACTCTTCAGACGATGGTAAAACCGCTCACCGTTTATAAGGCATCGGCAGGCAGCGGCAAGACGTTCGCACTTGCCGTACAGTTCATCAAACTGGTAGTCAGAGACCCCCAGGCCTACCGTCATATCCTGGCTGTCACCTTCACCAACAAGGCCACCGAGGAGATGAAGACGCGCATACTGAGCCAGCTCTACGGCATCTGGAAGATGAAGGAACGCCCTGACGACTTCCCGGAGTCGAAAACCTACATGAGCGAGGTGTGCAAGGCCCTCGGCGCCGAACCCGCATTCGTCAGCGAGCGGGCAGGGATAGCGCTGAGCCTGCTGCTGCACAACTACAACCACTTCCGCGTGATGACCATCGACACCTTCTTCCAGAGCGTGCTGCGCAACCTGGCCAGGGAACTGGACCTGGCCGCCAACCTGCGCCTCAGCCTGAACGACACGCAGATAGAGGAACTGGCCGTCGACGAACTCATCAACGACCTGCAGACTACGGACACCCTGCTCCAGTGGATTCTGAACTATATCATGGAGAATATTTCGGAAGACCGCTCCTGGAACGTCATCCACCAGATCAAGCAGTTCGGGAAAAACATCTTCCGCGACTATTACAAGGATATCAGCCAGCAACTGGAGGCCTGCCTGCAGCAAGAGAACTTCTTCGACACCTATACACGCACGTTGCGCTCGCTGCGACAGAATGCCAAAAAGCAGATGCAGGACACCGGCGAGGCGTTCTTCGACACCTTGGACAGCGAAGGGCTCACCGTAGACGACCTGGCCGGCAAGCAGCGTGGCATTGCCAGTTTCTTCAACAAACTGAGGAACGGCGTCTTCGATGAGGGCATCGTCAACCAGACCGTTGAGAAGTGTCTGGAGAACCCCGATAAATGGTATACCAAAAGCCACCCCCGCCGTGAACTCATCCACGCGCTGGCTGCCGGGGTGTTAGGCCGCATGCTGCGCGATGCCGTCAAGGAGCGTCCCAGGCAGTGGCTGCTCTATCAGTCGGCTACGCTGACCTTGCGCCACCTGAACCAGGTGCGGCTGCTGAGCAGCATTGAGAAGAAGGTGCGCTCCATGAATGAAGAGGGAAACAGATTCCTGCTTAGCGACACGCAGAAACTTCTGAACACGCTTATCAGCGACAGCGACTCTCCCTTCATCTTTGAGAAAATAGGTACGCAACTGGAACATATCATGATTGACGAGTTCCAGGACACCTCTACCGTACAGTGGAAAAACTTCCGAGTGCTTCTGGCCGAGACCATGAGCCATGAGGGCAGCGAGAACCTCATCGTGGGCGACGTCAAACAGAGCATCTACCGGTGGCGCAGCGGTGACTGGCGGCTGCTGAATGACATTGAACAGCAGTTTACGGCGGAAATGATTCAGACCGAATCGCTGAAAACAAACCGCCGCTCGGAGCGCAACGTCATTGAGTTCAATAACGCATTCTTCACGGAAGCCATCAGGCAGGAACACCTGCAACTGGCGGATTACCCCGAGGCACCGCAACTGCTACGGGCCTATGAGGATGTGGAGCAGGTGGTGCCTGAGGGGAAGCCGAAGTCAGGATATGTCAGCATCTGTCTGCTGCCGACGAAGGACTATCTTGAAGAGACGCTGAAAAGACTCGTCGCCATTGTCACCGACCTGACGGACAGGCATATCGCACCTGACAAGATGGCTATCCTGGTGAGGGCCAACAGTCATATACCGGTCATTGCCAACTATTTTGCAGAGTATTGCCCACAGGTGAGCATCGTCAGCGACGAGGCATTCAGGCTCGATGCTTCCCCGTCAGTCAACATCATTGTACAGGCCCTGCGCCTGCTGACGCATCCCGACGACCAACTGACGCGGGCATACCTGGAACGCGCCTGCCGCCGACCGTTTCCCACAGACAGCGCAACGACGGACAGATACCTGCAGATGCCGTTGTATGAACTGGTGGAACAGCTGTTTGCCGACCTGCAGCTGGACAGGTTTACCGACCAGAGTGCCTACGTCTGTGCCTTCTTCGACCAGTTGATGGCCTACACCTGCGACCATGCCGCCACCATCAACGACTTCCTGACGGAATGGGAGGAGAATATCCGCCAGAAGACCATACAGAGCGACGTGACCGACGGCATACGCATCATCAGCATCCACAAGTCGAAGGGACTGGAGTTCGACCATGTGCTGCTGCCGTTTTGTGACTGGCAGTTGGAGAAGGCCGGCAATGTGCTGTGGTGCCACCCAGCCGAGGAGCCGTTCAGCCGCTTGCCCATCGCCCCTATCGACTATAGTCAGAAAGGAATGACGGGCACCATCTATGAGCAGGATTACAAGCGCGAACACCTTCAGAACGTGATCGACAACATGAACCTGCTCTATGTGGCCTTCACAAGGGCCCGCAGCAGCCTGTTCGTCATAGGCCGCCGCGCTGCCTCCAGGTCACGGTCGGACATCATCGAGAAGGTGCTGCCGGCGCTGCAGGGACGGCTGGACATGCCAGAGGATGCCGACGCCCCGGTGACGTTCGACACCGGCAGCATCAGCACGCCTGCCTCTGAGACCGTCGGAGAGAAGCATACCACCTGCAACGTCTTCCTGAAGACGGAGACACCGATAGCGCTGGACATACAGCGGCAGGCCGTCAGGGCCGAGTTCCGGCAAAGTAACCAGAGCCGGGACTTTATCCATGGCGACGACGACCAGGCTGCGGCCACCAGTTACATACAACTGGGCAACATCCTGCACCGGGTGTTCTCCACCATCCGCACGCACCACGACGTTGACAACGCCCTGAGGCAACTGGAGGCTGAGGGCATCATCTATGACGACCAACTGACCACGGAGCGCATCAGGGGACTGCTGCGCGAACGGCTGACACATCCGCGCGTGGCCGACTGGTTCTCGGAGCGCTGGACGCTGTTCAACGAATGCACCATCCTGAGCATGGAGAACGGACGGCTGACGGAACGACGTCCTGACCGCGTCATGACCGATGGCAACGAGATGACGGTAGTCGACTTCAAATTCGGAAAACCGCACAATGAGTATCATAGCCAGGTCAGGGAGTATATGCAACTGCTGCGGGCCATGGGCTACCAGCACGTTAGGGGTTTCCTGTGGTATGTCTACAGTAACAAAATTGAGGAGGTTGATTGATGAAAGCATTTCTGGATTACGTCGCCGAGGATATCCTCTCGAAATACGGCCATAACCTGTCGCGGGTGGCTGTCGTGTTCCCCAACAAGCGTGCTTCGCTTTTCCTGAACGAGGCATTGGCACGACGGGCAGAACGGCCTATCTGGTCGCCGGCCTACTACACCGTCAGCGAACTCTTCCGCCAGCATGCTGACCTGAGCGTCGCCGACCCCATCAAACTGGTCTGCGACCTGCACGCTACCTATACAGCCGTTACCGGCATCGACGAGACCCTCGACCACTTCTACGGCTGGGGACAGCTGCTCATCAGCGATTTTGACGACATAGACAAGAGCATGGCACCGGCTGGCAAGGTGTTTGCCAACCTGCGTGATATTCATGAACTCGATGACGTCAGTTACCTCAACGACGAGCAGAAAGCCATTATCCACAAATTCTTCAGCAACTTCACCGACGAGCACAACAGCCAGCTCAAAGAGCGGTTCCTGCGCCTCTGGTCGAAGATGGGCGTCATCTACAAGAACTTCAACGAGCGGCTGGCTGCGCAGCGACTGAGTTACGAGGGAGCCCTGTACCGTCGGGTTGCCGACAGTTCGCTCCAGCATTTCGGCTACGACCATTACCTGTTCGTAGGATTCAACTTGCTGCAAGAGGTGGAGAAGCGCCTTTTCAGAAAACTCAAAAACGAGGGGAAGGCCGCCTTCTACTGGGACTTCGACCACTACTACATGCCGCTGGAGGCTGGACATTTCATCTCGCAGAACCTCATGGATTTCCCGAACGAACTGCCTACCGACGACAATAATATCTACGGAATCTTCCGGCGGAAGAAGTCTGTCGGCCTGGTGTCGGCACCTACCGAAGATGCACAGGCACGCTATGTCAGCCAATGGCTTAGACAAAACAACCGCATCGAAGCCGGACACCGTACAGCCATCGTCTTGTGTAACGAGAACCTGCTGCTGACCGTTGCTCACAGTCTGCCGCAGACGGTAGAGCATGTGAACATCACAACCGGCTACCCCCTGCAGCAGGCACCCGTCAGTTCGCTGATAGTCCTGCTCTTCGCTCTCTACCAGCAGGGCTACGACCGCCAGCGGCAACAGTTCCGCCAGCGCTATCTGGAACGGCTGAAAAGCCATCCCTATGCCCGCTTCCTGGACTACGACTCGCTGCTGAAGCCGGTAGGCAGCGATGCCGACGTCATTCACCAGATAACCAACATCGTGCGCCACATGGCCCGGCAGGCCAAGGACGAGGTGGAACAGTCGCCTTTCATGGGCGAGTCGCTGTTCAGGGCCTACACTCTGCTGAACAGGCTGTCATCGCTCTCTGCAAGCGGCGAACTCAAGGTAGACCTCATTACCATGCAGAGGCTGACGCAGCAACTGATACAGCAGACGTCGATACCCTTTCACGGAGAACCGGCCGAAGGACTGCAGATTATGGGTGTGCTGGAGACAAGAAATCTTGATTTCGAGCACGTGCTGCTGCTCTCGTGTAACGAAGGGAATATTCCGCGAGGGGTTGCCGACGCGTCGTTCATACCCTACTCTATCAAACGGGCCTATGGGCTGACCACGTCCGACCATAAGGCGGCTATCTATGCTTACTACTTCTACCGCCTGCTGAGCAGGGCCGGCGATGTCACCATACTCTACAGCAACGCAACGGCTGACGGACAGGCGTCTGAAATCAGCCGATTCGTACAGCAACTGATTGTCGAGGACAAGTATCATGATATTGAGCGCTATACGCTACAAGCCGGGCACCATGCGCAACGACAGGTGCCACACAGTATTGACAAGACGGCGGAGGTGATGGGCATCTTACGGAACCGCTACCAGTCGTCTGTCTTGTCGCCAACGGCCATCAACCGCTATATGTACTGCCCTCTGCAGTTCTATTATTGCTATGTGGAAGGACTACGCGAACCTGACGATGACGAGGACGGCGTTATTGACAACCGTGCCTTTGGCAACATCTTCCATCATGCTGCCCAGATGCTTTACGAACGACTCATGCAGAAGACACGACGCATAGGAGCCGGCGACCTGGACGACATCCTGAAGAACAGGGTTGAGATAGAACGTGTCGTCGATGAGGCCTTTGCCGACGAACTGCAACATAACCGCGAAAAGAGCGGACTGGAAATCATCAACCGCGAGGTAATCATCCATTACCTGCGGCAACTCGTCGAGATCGACCGGCAGCTGACGCCCTTCACCATCCTGCATCTGGAGCATGACGTATGGCAGCGCGTTCCTGTCCCGTCGCTGGGGCTCACGGTGACCATAGGCGGACGTGTAGACCGTATCGATGCAGTCAGAAACGGCGACGGCGAAACGATACGTGTCATCGATTATAAGACGGGTGCCCACAGGATGCAGGCCCTGAAGAGTGTCGACGACATCTTCAACGATACGCAACTGCAGAACCACAGCGACTACTACCTGCAGGCCATGCTCTATGCCCGTATCGTGCGTGGCACTCAACACAGCCGCGTAGCCCCGGCCCTGCTGTTCATACAGCATGCCTCGGGTGATGACTACAATCCGATACTGAAGTTGGGAGCAAACTATATTGACGACATGGCTACGCCCGACGGCGACCGCTTCGTCACCCTGCTGATGGAGAAGATGAATGAAATCTTCGATGCTTCACAGCCCTTCGTACCGACAAGCAATGCCGACCGCTGCCGCCGCTGTCCGTATGCCCCGCTGTGCGGACTTTAATTCCGAAGCAATCGTCGGGCTGACAATCCGCATGAGGCTATTGTCTTCATGGTCATTAGATAGGAGACATCCTTTCCAGCACGGATCGCTCACTACCCATCAGTTTCCATCCGAGCAGCATGCTTATGGACTTATTGTTGCTCTTTAACCCGCATTGCAGTTGCATAAAGTAACTATTCAGTTCACCACGCTGGGCCCCGCGAGCAAAACGGGAAATAACATTTTTCATCCCTGCGCTACAGAGAGTCTGAGATTGAGTCTGTCGAGTGTCCTTTGCGCCAAGGTAATTTTCCTTTGAAGAAGTTCCTTTTCGTCAAGTCCGACCTTACTCTCGTCATAATGATTCTTGTTCACTACCATAGTATAGAATATCCTGGCAATCTTATTCGCGGTCGCTACAATAGCTTGCAGATGGCCACCTTTTGACTTCTGCCTCCTGAAATATACACCAAGTCCCGTCTTGACACTTTTCACTGAGTTGGCGCATAGCCTGAACACCTGTCCGACTCTGCTTTTCTGCTTCGGCACCTTGCTCGAAAGGAGTTTGCCGCCCGAGATCTTGTTGTTCGGCACGAGGTTGCACCACTTGCAAAAGCTCTTGGCCGACGTGAACTTTTCTGTGAATCCGCTTCCCAGTTCCCCCATCAGGACTGCCAGCGCACCAAGACTCATGCCCGGTATCTCCATGGCGTTCACTCCCCACATGGAGAATGCATGCTTCTCCGCGTCAAAGGATATGGCGTTCTTTTTGGCCACCCGCTTGTTTGTCGCCGTATAGCCCCGCATGTCCGTGCCGCATCCATTCGTGTATTCGTCCAAAAGCCTGTCCATCTCCGCCTCGCAGTCGGCTATCTGGGTGTGGATGTACTTGTATAGGTCATAGGACTGCTTGAGTTCAAAGAGATGAACGGTATCCCAGGTGCCTTCGAGCGACTTCTCTATTGTCTCCTTGCTGGCCTTGCAGCGCGGGTCGGCCAGCTGGGGAAAGCGACTTGGGGTCATGGTTGCCGTCCAGGATTGCCTCTATGATGGCCTTGCCCGATTTGCCGAGGATGTCGCTGATGACGGTATCCACCTTGATGTTCATCAGCACAAGTGACTTCTGCATGTGCTGGACTTCCTTGCCGGCACTGCGGAGCATGTTGTCACGATGGCGGGCAAGCTCACGGATGCTACGGGCTGCGGCCCAATTATGGCCTACTTACTTGCCGGTGCAAAGGTAACTATTTTCAGGTGAATCTGTAGCGCAGGGATGAAAAATGTTATTTCCCGTTTTGCTCGCGGGGCCCAGCGTGGTGAACTGAATAGTTACAATGTAAAAGAATCGAACTCAATTTGTAAAAATAGGTTCACTAACACCCGTATTTTTTCCTCCATTTTTCCCCGAAAACAGCCTAAAAAAACGAGATTTTGGGGAAAAATAAAATAAAAGGCCGCTAATTCATTGTGAATCAGCGGCCTTTTCCAATATAGGTGGTCGAGGTGACAGGACTCGAACCTGCGACAGCCTGGTCCCAAACCAGGAACGCTACCAACTGCGCTACACCTCGTATGCCTGAAAAGCGGGTGCAAAATTACGAAAAATTCTGCACCCCTGCAAATTTTTTGGCAATATTTATTTGATAATACCCTGCTCAACGAAGATTTTCTTCAGGGCTACTACTGAACGGTCAACCTGCTCCTCGGTGTGGGTGGCCATCAGGGCATAGCGCACCAGTGTGTCTTGAGGGGCACAGGCTGGCGGTATGACAGGATTGATGAACACACCGGCCTTGAAGGCGAGTGCCGTCACAAGGAATGTCTTGTCAACGTCGCGCACGTAGAGGGGGATGATGGGGCTCTCGGTGTCGCCAATCTCGAAGCCCTCTTCGCGGAAACGCTTCAGGGCATAGTTGGTGACGCGCCACAGTGCCTCTATGCGCTCAGGCTCCTGCTGTATGATGTGCAGAGCCTCCATGGCTGCGGCGGTGGCTGCAGGGGTGTTGGAGGCTGAGAAGATGTAGGTGCGGCATGTGTGGCGCAGGAAGTTAATGGTGTCGCTGTCGGAAGCAATGAAGCCACCGATAGAGGCCAGCGACTTTGAGAAGGTGCCCATAATGAGGTCTACCTCGTCGGTGAGTCCGAAGTGGTCGCAGACTCCCCTACCCTGACGTCCGAAGACGCCGATACCGTGGGCCTCGTCGACCATGATGGAGCAGTTGTACTTGTGCTTCAGCTCGACAATCTCGGGCAACTTGGCAAGGTCGCCCTCCATGGAGAACACACCGTCGACGACGATGAGCTTGATGGCCTCGTAGGGCAACTTCTGGAGCACGCGCTCCAGGTCTTCCATGTCGTTATGCTTATAGTGCAGCTGCTTGGCAAACGACAGGCGGCGTCCGTCAACGATGGAGGCATGGTCGCGATCGTCGCAAATGATGTAGTCGTCCTTGCCGCATACCATAGCCAGCACACCCTGGTTGACAGAGAAGCCGGTGGAGAAGCACAGGCAATCGTCCTTGCCGATGAACTCGGAGATTTCTTTTTCGAGCTGCACATGAAGGTCGAGTGTTCCGTTGAGGAAACGACTGCCGGCACAGCCTGAGCCGTACTTGTCGAGCGCTGCCTTGGCTGCATCGATGATGCGCTGATCGCCAGGCAGACCCGTATAGGCGTTTGAACCGAACATCAGCACTTTATGGCCGCCCATTTCGACTTCCGTGCCCTGTTTTCCTTCGATGGCGCGGAAATACGGATAAACATCGCGCTCCATAAACTTTTGAGGCTCACGATATTGCTCGTATTTTTTCTGTAGTTGTCCCATTCCGATATAGGTAATTTCTGTTTGTTCTTTTGATTTCAGACTGCAAAGTTACACATTTTTTATGAAACCGTGCATGTTTTTGGTAATAAATGTTTGTTTTTGAGATTTTTATTGCATAAAAAAGCGCAAATTTCACAGATAATTCGTATTTTTGCAGCAAGATGAGCAAGAAAAAGGAAATCATATTCATAGTTAACCCCATATCGGGCACACACTCGAAGGATGCCCTGCCGGCACTGGTCGAGGCTACCCTTGACGCGGAGAGGTTCGAGCACAGCATTGTGTACACCGAATATGGCGGACATGCCGCCGAACTGGCACGCAAGTATGCCGATGAGGGTATCGACATTGTGGCGGCTGTTGGAGGCGACGGCACCGTGAACGAGGTGGCGCGCTCGCTGGTAGGCCAGCAGACGGCTCTGGCCATCGTGCCCTGCGGTTCTGGAAACGGACTGGCCCGCCATCTGTGCCTGCCGATGGACATGAAGGGCAGCCTGGCCATTATCAACCAGTGCCGGATTGAGGCCTTCGACTATGGCATCATCAACGGACTGCCCTTCTTCTGCACCTGCGGCATGGGCTTCGACGCCTTCATCTCACTGAAGTTTGCCGAGGCTGGCAAGCGCGGGCCTATCACCTACGTGGAGAACGTGCTGAAGGAGGGACTGAAATACAAGCCGGAAACATACGAGGTGAGCGACGGCTCAGGCACGCACCACTACAAGGCTTTCCTGATAGCCTGTGCCAATGCGTCGCAGTATGGCAACAATGCGTATATAGCACCTGGAGCCACGATGAAGGACGGCATGATGGATGTCATCATCATGGAACCGTTCGACGCGTTAGAGGCGCCGCAGATAGCCGCCGACCTGTTTATGAAGACGCTGAGCAACAACTCGAAAATCAAAACCTTCCGCACCAGGCAGCTGCATATTCACCGTGCCACAGAAGGGGCCATACACTACGACGGCGACCCCATCATGACGGGCAGGGATGTGGATGTAAGCATAGAGCACCTGGGACTGAACATTGTCACCAACCCTGAGGCTACTGAGGACACGGCCCAGCCTAACGCTGTGCTGAATGCTTTCAGCGACCTGTTTAACAATATAAATAATGTACGCGAGGATCTTGGCAAGAGCCGCCGCCGTGTTCAGGCCATCAACAAGCTGATGCTGCGCAAGCTGTCGAAGTTATGATACAGGCCGTGCTTGTTGCCGCAGCGCTCCTGGCTGCCATCATTTATTCCCTCTGGCGCATACGCCTGCTACTGCGCCGGAAGCCAGATTTATGCCACGGCTGTGACGGCTGCGCGCTGAAAAATCAGGTCTGTGATAAAAAAACAAGAAAAAAATTTGGCTGTTCAAAATAAAAGCATTACCTTTGCAGCCGCATTCAGCAATTAAGGAACGGTGCCTTGGATGAGTGGCTTAGTCAACGGTCTGCAAAACCGTCTACAGCAGTTCGAATCTGCTAGGCACCTCAAAAAAAAGAAGAGAATTTCTAAGAAATTCTCTTCTTTTTGTTTTTACCCGTTCAACATCTTCATACTGTTGCAGAGGCTATCCAGTCGTAGATGCACGACACAATGCCGAAAGCAGCGATGCCGGCAGTACAGAGGGCCAGGGCCAGCTTGGTGTTGCAGTCGCTCTGGAATGTAGGCAGCGGCGTTGTGGTCTTCTTGATGTACATGGCCTTGACAATGAGCAGGTAGTAGAACAGTGACACTACGGTATTGATCAAGGCGACGAAAACGACGAGGTAGACCCAGAAAGGCTCAGCCTCGTGACCGCCGACGGCAGCCATGAACACGAAGAACTTGGAGAACATGCCGGCAAACGGGGGAATGCCTGCCAACGAGAACAAGGCCAGCGTCATGAGGAACGAGAGCTTGGGGTTGGTGGTATAGAATCCGTTGTAAGCTGCCATGTCGGTACGTCCGCCATTGTTCTGCTCCACCACGCTGATGACAGAGAAGACAGCCATGTTGGCAACGACATAGACCAGTACGTAGTAGGTCAGCGCCGTGGCCCCCATCTGCGAGTTGCCGAGGGCTGCGAGCATGATGTAACCTGCCTGCGAGATAGACGAGAAGGCCATGAAGCGCTTCAGCTCTGACTGACGGATGGCAAAGAGGTTACCCACGGTGATGGTGAGCATGATGATGATGCCGAGCATAAGCGTCCACTGCTCAACCAGCGGGCCGAAGACCTTGGTGAGGATGATGAAGGCAGCCAGGGCGGCAGCACCCTTCGAGATGACACTCAGATAGCCGGTGACAGGCGTGGGGGCTCCCTGATAGGTGTCGGCCGTCCAGAAGTGGAAGGGCACGAGCGAGAGTTTGAAGCCCAGTCCGCTGAAGAACAGCACCATGCCGGCCACGGGCAGCAGCATCTGGTTGCTGAAGGGGTTGATGCCGTCAAGCACCATAGCCATATCGGTGAAGTAGAGCGACCCCGTGGCAGCATAGAGCAGCGAGATGCCATAGAGCATGACACCGCTGGAGAACGTTGCCGTGAGGATGTACTTGGCGGCAGCCTCGGCGCTTTGCTGCTTCTTCTTGTCGAGAGCCACCAGACAGGCCATGGGCACGGAGGCGGTCTCAAGACCGAGGAAGAACATGAGGAAGTTGCCAGAGGAAATCATCATGAACATGCCCAGAAGCGTGGAGATGACCAGCATGTAGAACTCACCACGGTACTTGGAAGCCTCATTCTTCAGCCAAGGTTCAGCCATAATCAGCACAATAAGCGTACCCAGGCATAGAATGACCTTCATAATGTTGGCCATCTGCGAGGCAACATACAAGCCTCCGAAAGCCTCTGTTGGTTCTGTCAGCAGGGCGATGCGGAAAGGCAGCACAGCCATCAGGGCCAAGGTCACAGCATAGAGGATGTCACCCTTCTTTTCGCTACGATGAACGATGAAGTCTACCACAAAAATTGCTATCAGAATAAGCACGAGGTAGAACTCAGGAATCAACTGTAAGAATTGTCCGTAATTCATATCTTTTTATCCTCCTATCGTTTACATGTTAATATTCATCAAGATGGGAACAACGGCGTCGTTAATGACGTTGGAAGCCCAGAAGGGGAACGTACCGAGACCGGCCACACAGAAGATGAGGCAGGCAACAGAGAGACGCTCGTCCCACGTGGCATCGGTAAGCTGCAGGTAATGGGGGTCGGCCACCTCGCCGTAGAGGATCTTGCCCACTAAGCGCAGGATGTAGACGGCGGTGACAACCACCGATGTGCAAGCCACGATGGTGCAGACGCGGTGGAACATATCGGCATTCTCGAACGAACCGACAAAGATGGTCATCTCAGCAATGAAGCCAGAGAAGCCGGGGAGACCGAGGTTGGCAAGACCGGCGAGCACGTAGCCTACGGCGAGGAACGGCATAATCTTCATCAGACCACCCAGACGGCGTACGTCGCGGGTGTGGGTGCGTCCGTAGATCATACCGATGAGGGCGAAGAACAGGGCCGTCATCAAACCGTGCGACAGCATCTGAAGGATAGCACCCGTGCAGGCCGTCTTGGTCATCATCAGGAGGGCGAAGAGCACCAGTCCGCAGTGCGACACCGACGAGTAGGCGTTGATATACTTCAGGTCGGTCTGTACGCAGGCCGAGAGGGCACCGTAGACCACCGAGATGGTTGTCAGGATAAGGAATATCCAGGCAAGCTCCTGGGCAGCCTCAGGCAGCAGGTACATAGCCACGCGGAAGCAGCCGTAGCCGCCGAGCTTCATCAGCACACCGGCGTGCAGCATTGACACAGCCGTAGGTGCCGAGGCATGACCATCGGGTGACCATGTGTGGAACGGGAAGAGGGCACCCAGCACGCCAAACCCGACGAAGATGAAGGGGAAGAACACCTTCTGCATATCGACGGGGATATTGTGCATGGCGGCAATCTCGTTGACGTTCATCGTCGTGGCACCGCTGAAGAAGTAGATGCCGAGGATGCCGATAATCAGCAGGGCCGAACCGCCCATGAGCATCAGGGTGAGCTTCATGGCAGCATACTCCTTGGCACCGCTACCCCAGACACCAATCAGCAGGTACATGGGGATGAGGGCCACCTCGTAGAACATGAACATCGTAAACATATCAGTACAGATGAAGAAGCCGAACACACCCGTCGAGAGAAGGGTGAACCACAGGAAGTACTCCTTGGTGAGCGGCTTCAGCTGCCACGAGGCGAAGGTACCGGTGAAGACGATGATGCTCGACAAGAGCAGCATGACCACCGAGATGCCGTCGACGCCTACGGAGTAAGCAATGTTCAGCGGCTTGAACCATGGGGTCGAGGCTGCCAGCAGCATCACCTCTTGATTGCCGCCGGCACGCTGCTCAATGAAATAGAATGTCAGCCAAATGGAGAGGGCAAGCAGAGCCACTGAGCCTGCCACCATCACGCCACGCACCTGATTGAGGTTGCGGGCCATCCACAATCCTAAAAGCATCAGGACGGGAATCAGGACAAATAAACTTAATATATTCATATTTACCCACCCCCATCCCCTCCCTAAGGGAGGGGCGTGTAATAACTTGGGGGGCTCCTTTTATTAAGTGTTATACATTTTTCTTTTTATTCTTTCTATTACCACCTAGAAGTCTATTCAGACTCCCCTCCCGCTCGGGAGGGGCAGGGGGTGGGTTTTAGATTGCCAGCAGGATTAGCGTCAGAGCTACTGCACCGGTGAGGAACCAGACAGCATACTGGCGGACATCGCCACTCTGCCATACACGTAGAGACTCGCCAGCCTCGTTGGTGCCCCAGGCTGCAAAATTGAACGTACCGTCAATGATGTGGCGGTCGAACCAGGCTATGGGACGCGAGACGCAGCGGAAGATAATCTGATGAGTGACAAACTGCCAGATTTCGTCCTGATAGAAACGCTTGTAGGCGGCACGCCACAGACGCGGGAACGTCGTGTAGAGCTTGTCGGCCACAGGCTGCTGCTCACCTTTATAGATATAGGTGGCGAGGCAGATGCTGCAGATGGCAACAATGGTGCTCACAGCGGCAACGGTCGTGTCGAAGTGGATGGTATAGTCGTGACCATCGGCAGTAACGAACGAACCGAACGAACCGCCCCATCCGAGGAAGCCGGCCAGTGTGGTGTAGATACCTACGCCAACGGTAATCACCGACAACACAATCAGGGGAACGGTCATCGTCAGCGGTGCCTCGTGCGGTGTGTGGTGCTCGTGGGCTTCCTTGTTCTCGGTGCCCCAGAAGATGCCGTAGTACAGGCGGAACATGTAGAAGGCAGTCATAGCAGCGATACCCGTCATAATCCATCCCACCACAGGACTGTAGTTCATGCAGGCCGAGATAATCTCATCCTTCGAGCTGAAGCCCGAGAAGAAAGGAATACCGGCAATAGCCAGACACGAGATGAGGAACGTGATATGCGTAACAGGCATATACTTGCGCAAGCCACCCATCAGCGCCATCTCGTTGGAGTGGACGGCGTGGATGATACAACCGGCACCCAGGAACAGACAAGCCTTGAACATGGCGTGGGTGAAGAGGTGGAACATACCTGCCAGATAGCCTACGCTGCCCGGATGCTCATGGCCAGTGACACCCTCGGTGCATACACCCAGGGCCACCATCATGAAGGCAATCTGCGAGATGGTAGAGAAGGCAAGCACACGCTTGATATCGGTCTGAGCACAAGCGACGGCAGCTGCATAGAAGGCGGTGATGACACCCACCCAGACGATGATGCTCATAGCCTCGGGAGCATACTGAATCCAGAGGGGGAACATACGGGCTACCTGATAGACACCGGCAACCACCATCGTAGCGGCATGAATAAGAGCCGAAACAGGAGTAGGACCCTCCATGGCATCGGGGAGCCAGATGTGCAGGGGGAACATAGCCGACTTACCGGCACCGCCGATAAACATCAGCGTCAGAGCCGTAGGCAGGATAAAGCCACCGGCAGCAACGGCCTTGGCAGCATTGCCGGCAATGAACGGCGTGGTTCCGTCTCCCATCACGATGTCGGCACCCTGTCCGGCAAACGAGAACGAGAACGAATCGGTGTAGAATCCGAAGATGAGGATACCCACGAGGAAGAAGCCGTCGGCAAAGCGCGTCACTATGAACGCCTTCTTTGAGGCAGCCACAGCGGCATGCAGCGGATAGTAGAAACCAATGAGCAGATAGCTGGACACACCCACCAGCTCCCAGAACATGTACATCTGGAAGATATTGGTGGCGAGCACCAGACCGAGCATTGACATGGTGAAGAGGCTCAGGAAGGCGTAGTAGCGCTGGAAGCCCTTCTCACCGTGCATATAGCCGAAGGAGTAGATGTGAACCATGAACGACACCGTGGAGATGACTATCAGCATCATCACCGAGATGGGGTCGAGCATGATGCCCATGTCGAAATGCAGGTCGCCCAGCGGCAGCCACGTGAAGTTATAGGGCACGATGGTCTGATAAACGTCGTTCACGCGGTCGGCACCAAAGTACTGGAACGCGCAATAGTAGCTCAGAATCGTGACAAGGCCCAGCGAACAGGTTCCGATGAGTCCTGCCGTCTTATGCGACATCTTCATGCCGGCCAATCCCAATACCAGGAAGGAGAACAGCGGCAGCAGAAGAATGAAAATTGTATATCCGTAATCCATAATCACTTACTTATCTTTTCATGTTAGTAATGCTGTCTACTGTATCGCTCTTGAAGTTGCGATAGACATTGAGAATGATGGCGATTGCCACTGCCGACTCGGCTGCTGAGACACCGATGGAGAAGAGGGTCATGAAGAATCCCTCGTTAAGGCCGGGGAACAGCAGACGGTTGAAGGCCGCAAAGTTGATATCGACGGCATTCAGCACCAGCTCGATAGAGATGAGCATGGCAATGAGGTTGCGACGCGTCACAAAGCCATAGACGCCGATGAAGAACAGGAGTGCTGAGAGCACGAAATAACATTGTACGGGTACCATAGCTTAATCCTCCTTGACTTTACGTGAAACAACCAGTGCGCCGATGATACAGGCCAGCAGGAAGATGGAGACGAACTCGAAGGGGAGCACATACTGATACTTCTCTGAACCTACGAGGGCCTGACCGATGGTGCGCATGGGCACCTCAGCGTCAACCACGTCGGCAGCACGACAAATAAACTCATTCTTCAGGAACACGAAGGCAACGGTAGCCAGGCCCACTACAGCGAGCAGGGCGGCACCGGCAGCCCGCGAGCACTTGATCTTTTCGACCATGCCCTGCAGGGTGCGCTTGGATACAAGCTGGATGGCGAAGATGTAAATCATCGTCACACCACCGGCATATACCGAAATCTGAGCGGCACCGAGGTAGGTGTAGTCGAGCAGGAAGTAAAGACCTGCCACACCGAAGAGCACGAACAACATGAATGTTGCGGCCCGCATAATCCGCTTGGTCGTCACGCACATCACGGCCGAGCCGAGGATGATGACGGCGAGGATTGCAAACATAATGATATTAGCCATAATCCTTACTTGGTTTTGGTATTAAACTTACCGACTTCGAAGGGGGCGCCGCCATCGATGAGGTTGGGCAGCGAACCGCCCTCATAAACCTCCTTGTCGAGGTGGAGCACCAGCTTGCCACGATCGAAGGTGGCATTCTCAAAGTCGTTTGTAAACTCAATTGCGTCGAAGTTGCAGGCATTGGTACAGAGCTGGCAGAACATGCAGTCGCCCAGATCGTACTGATAGTCGTCGAGCACCTTCTTCTTCTTGCCCGTCTCAGGGTCTTCACCCATGTGGGACGTAATCTTGATGGTGCCGTTCGGACAAGCCTTTTCGCACAGTGTGCAAGCCGTACACTTATAGACACCGTTCTCATCGCGCTTGAAAACGAGACGGCCACGGTGGCGCTTAGCCACATGCAGTGTGGTCTTGCGGTTCTCGGGGTACTGCTCAGTAGACTTGTTGGTAAAAAAGTCCTTGAAGTATTCCTTCCAGGAGGTCTTCATGCCAACAGCCAGCGTCTTCAAGCCGTGCCCGATTTCTCCGAAATATGTTTGTTCTTTTTCCATTGCTTATACCTTATTTAATATAAAGACCTAAGGCCACGACGACAGTCATCAGCACAAGGTTGATGAGTGCCAGAGGCATGAGATACTTCCACTCTAACTTCAGAATCTGGTCGATACGCAGACGGGGGAACGTCCACTTGATCCACATGAGCAGCCACACCAGGGCAAACGTCTTGCCGAGGAACCAGACGATGCCGGGGATGTAGTTCATCACGGCATCGAATGGCTCGATGCCGATGTTCACAGGAGCCCAGCCACCGAGGAACACCGTAGCGGCGATACCAGCTATGATAAACAGGTTCAGGAACTCGGCCAGGTAGAAGAAGCCGAAGCCCATACCCGAATACTCCGTGTGGTGGCCGGCAGTCAGCTCACTCTCAGCCTCAGCCATGTCGAACGGGCCACGGTTGGCCTCGGCGTTGCCGGCAATGAGGAACACGAAGAAGGCTATCAGTGCGGGGATGTGTCCCTGGAAGATAAGCCACTTCCACGGGCCTGTCTGAGCCTCGCAGATGCCCGACATCTGCATCGTACCCGTCAGGATGACAGCGGTAATCAGGCAGAGGCAGAGCGACATCTCGTATGAAATCATCTGCACGGCACCACGCATGGCCGAAACCACCGAGTACTTGTTGTTGGAAGCCCAACCGGCGAGGAAGATGCCCACTACGCCAATCGAAGAGATGGCAGTAAGCAGGAAGACACCCACATTGAAGTCGAGCACCGTGGCACCGTTGTTCCAAGGCAGGAACGAGAAGGCACCTACAGAGCCAACAATCACCAAGAAGGGAGCAACAAGATAGAGCAGCTTGTCGGCCTTGTCGACGAAGAAGATCTCCTTGATGAGCATCTTCAGCACGTCGGCAAACACCTGCAGCAGTCCCCAGTAGCCTACACGCATCGGGCCAAGACGGCACTGGAAGTAGGCACACACCTTACGCTCCATGAATATCAGTACGATGGCTATCAGCGCATATCCAACAAGGATAGCCACGCCGACCAGCACGCACTCAATCAATATCGCCAACCAATCAGGACATCCTATCGTCAGTCGAAGCAGTTGGTCGAACCATTGTGTTACTAAACTAAAATCAAACATCTTGTAAATTTACTATTTGATGATTTACAATTTACGATTTATATCACTATTTAATGATTTTACGATTTTTACTCCTTTTCCGATTCCTACTTCGCTTCAGACATTCACCATGTAAATAATACAATAGCTAAATCATTCAATAAATAGTAAATCGTAAATTCGTAAATCGTAAATCATCTTTATCTATCTATATCAGGAATCACTACGTCAATAGCGGCACAGGTAGCTATCAGGTCGGCAATCTTCTGACCACGAAGCATCGGGTCGAAGGCACCTACCAGCGAGAGACCCATCGGACGCATCTTCATGCGGTAGGGGCTCTTGTCGCCACGAGAGTCGAGATATACGCCGAACTCACCGGCCACACCCTCGACAGAGTAGTACCACTGTCCCTCGGGCACCTTGATGATAGGCTTCTGCTTCACATAGAAGTCGCCCTCGGGGATGTTGTCTATCAACTGTTCGATGATGTTCAGGCTCTGGTACATCTCGTTGATGTGGACGAGGTAGCGGTCCATGGAGTCGCAGCCGCTGAGCGTACACTGCTCCCACTCCACCTTGTCGTACATATCGTAGGGATGGTTCTTGCGCACGTCGTTCTTCCAACCCGAAGCACGTCCGGCAGGACCGGTCACACCGTAGCTGATACAATCCTCGAGACACATCGGGCCACAGTTCTCCAAACGGTTGTGGGTGATGATGTTGTCGCCGAAGATGTCCATATACTCCTGAATCGTAGGACGCAGGTACTTCACCAGGTCCTTACAGTTCTTGACGAAGTTGGGGTCGATGTCGTCCTGCAGTCCACCTATTCTATAATAGTTCTGTATCAGGCGTCCACCCGTAGTCTCCTCCATGCAGTTCAGCACGTGCTCACGGTCACGCATGCCATACAGCATACCCGTCAGAGCACCGAGGTCCTGAGCCACACACGAGGTGTAAAGCAGGTGAGAGTCGAGACGCTGCAGCTCGTCCATGATGGTGCGGATGTACTTGATGCGGTCGGTGAGCTCTACGCCCATGCCTTCCTCGATAACACCCACCAGTGCATGACGATGCTGCATGGCTCCCAGATAGTTAAGGCGATCGGTTAAAGCAAGCGTCTGGGGGTAGGTCATCTGCTCCCACATCTTCTCAATGGCACGGTGTATATAGCCGAGGTGCGGATAGACGCGCTTCACTGTTTCACCGTCGAGCACCGTCTGCAAGCGGAGCACACCATGGGTAGCGGGGTGCTGCGGACCAATGTTGATGACATAGTCATTATCTGAGAACAGCTTGTTCTGCTTAGTCTGCAGGTTACCATCCTTGTCTATGTAGTACTCCAGGCCGTAGTCGGGCTCCACGTCGTCCTCCAGCGTGTATTCGTCGTTGAACTGCCAGTCCTTGCGGAAGGGATGTCCCTTGAAGTCGGTACGCAGGAAGAGGCGGCGCATGTCGGGGTGTCCCAGGAACACGATGCCGTAGAAGTCGTAGACCTCGCGCTCCAGCAGGTCGGCAACCTTCCAAATGTTAATAACCGAAGGGATATAGGCCAGCATCTGTCCGTCGGTATCGCCGGTGCCGTTAGAGGCAATGCCGTCGCCGCAGACCTGCGTCCTGGCCATCATCTTCACGGCGCAACGCTCGTGGGTCTTGGTGTTCTCAAGAATGTAAATACAGCCAAGTGTTTCTCCGGATTTGCAATCCGGAGTTCCGCTGAAGTCTTCACCGACAATGGTAACCAGGTAGTCGAAACCTTTCTTCTCCTTCAAGTTCTGCATCTCCTGTGCGAACTTGTCAAACTCAAATGATAGGAATTCTAACTTCATGCCTTCTCCTCCTCTTTATTTTCAGACGACAACCCTGACAACTTGGACAACTTTTCCTTTGCCGGCTCGAAAGAACCAGATGTTGTATTAGTTGTCTCTGTTGTCGTTTTTAAAAAATCTTCAGGGACGTCGGTCACAACAATCGGCTCACGACGATGGTCGCCGTGTTTCTCGCGGAACGTCAACTCCATGTTCGACACACCCAGTTCCTTCTCAGCAGCCGTCTGCTTGTGGTTGGCACCGCCGAAGAATTTCTCGGCCTTCACCTTACGCTGCAGCTGCATCATGCCATACATGATAGCTTCTGGACGTGGGGGGCAGCCGGGGATAAACACATCGACGGGAACAATCTCCTCGATGCCTTTCACCACATGGTAGCTCGACTTGAACGGGCCACCACTGATGGCGCAGCCACCGACGGCAATCACATACTTAGGCTCAGCCATCTGGTCGTACAGGCGCTTCATGGCCGGAGCCATCTTGTGGGTGATGGTACCTGCACACATAATCAGGTCGGCCTGACGTGGAGAGTTACGCGTCACCTCGAAACCAAAACGGGCGAAGTCATAGCGTGCACAGCCACAGGCCATAAACTCAATGCCGCAGCACGACGTAGCAAACGTCAGCGACCACAGCGAGTTGGCACGGCCCCAGTTAATCAACTTGTCGAGCGAGCCGGTGATGACGTTCACGCCACCCTCATGCAACTCGTCGATAATCTTCTCCAACGACTCGTTGTCGTTCCACTCGTCGTAAGGAATGCTCTTGATTTTCGGTTTCATTTCCATTCCAAAGCTCCTTTCCGCCAGGCGTAAGCCAGGCCTAAAACCAACACTAACAGGAAGAACCCGATTGACAGCAGTGCCATCGCTCCGAAGTCCTTCACTACTACCGCCCATGGATACAGAAACACCGTTTCCACATCGAACATGAGGAACAAGATGGCGAACAGGTAGAAGCCAATACTCACAGGAATCCACGACGTGCCCCGAGTGGGTATGCCACTCTCGTATGGCTCGCCTTTCACCTTTGCATAGGAGCGTGGACCAATAAGCTTAGCAACGAGGTAAGCTGCCGCCACCAATGTAAATGCCGTCAGTAAGACGGTAATTAACAAAGTGAAATTCATAAAAAAATATAACGTTATAACAAAATTTTCTGAATTTGCCGCAAAGGTACAAAAAAAAAATGAAAATACATTGCATAAAAACTGAAAAGATTTAAAAAAAATGCATGAGCGGATTTTCTGTCTCCGCCCATGCATAACTTTATTGTATCACTTATCCGAATCAGATGACGTTCAGCCCCAGGAACACCATTAGGCCGTTCATCAGAATCCAGAAGATGGCAAATGGCAGCGTCTTACGCATGATGTCACCATCCTGGCCTTCCATGTCACATGCTGCCGTTGCAATGGCGATGGACTGCGGCGAAAGCAGTTTGCCACCCTCTGAGCCGGCACAGTTGGCTGCTGCCAACCAGTTGGTCTCGTTACCGCTGACACCAAAGAACTGTGCATCGTTGACAAGTCCCAGCTGTCCTGCTGCAGCTGCCTGCAACTTACCAAAGAGGATATTAGCCGACGTAGCAGAGCCTGTGACGAAGGTGCCTATAGAACCAATGAGCGGTGCGAACAAAGGATAGGCAGAGCCAGTTACAGCAACCAGTCCTGTGGCAATAGAGAGCGTCATACCTGTATTGTTCATCAGCGAGGCGAGAGCTACCAGACAGCAGATGGTGAGGGCGGTCTTCTGCAGGTTAACGGCGGTCTTGGCAAGCAGTTTCATTAAGCGGCCGAAGGTCAGTCCCTGAATCAATCCGCCAATCATGGCACCGAGGAACACCATCAGACCTGCGTTCGACAGCCAGCCAAACGAGAAGGTGTTACCTATAACGGGCAACTGAATCTTCGTAACAAGTGTCGATTTCAGCAAAGCATTAATGTCGGGGAATATCTTGCTGGATATCAGGATAAAGAAGATGATGAATCCGTAGACGCTCCAGGCCTTGAAGGTCTTCATGGCACCAAACTTCTTCTTCTCGACATGCACCACATCCTGTTCCGACTCATGGCGCAGGAACAGTTTGTTATAGATAAGCATGGCTATGATAGAACCTACACTACCCAATATGGCGGGTGTCTCAGGACCAATGAAATAGGCACAGCTGAACTGGATGATGATAGACAGTGTACCAACAAAAAGCGCCAGCGTGATATTCTTGATAATCTTCGTCCGGTCGGTCATCATCAGAATGAGGAACGGCGTGATATAGAACATGAGCGACAACTGTATAATAATGTACGTGGAAATCTCGCAAAGCATTTCATGACTGGCCATGCCGCCTGTCAGTTCACCAGCCACCTCGTTTGCCAAGGTCGTTGCTGGCAGTCCTACAGCGCCGAAGCCTACTGCCACCGTATTGGCAACCAGACAGATAACGGCCGAGAACATGGGTTTGAAGCCTAAGCCTATGAGGATGGCAGCAGGGATGGCAACAGCCGTGCCGAAGCCGGCCATGCCTTCAAGTACGCCTCCAAAACCCCATGTCAGCAGCAGCACCAGAAGGCCCTTGTCCGACGTCAGTTGTATGAACTGTGTCTTGATGGTCTCTATCTCCTTTGTCTCGCAGAGTATGTTGTAGCTGAAGATGGCACAAATAATAATAAGGATGATTGGGAAGCAGGCCTTCAGCATGCCCTCAATGACCGACCAAAGTGCGATGCCTGCCACTGACGTATCGGCATACTTCGCAGGTACAATGTCCAGTGCCGGGGCTGCAAACAGAGCCAACAGAATGGTGACTGCAAGGGTTATCAACGCGCTCTTCCAGCCCGACATCTTCAGGCCCATCATCAGAACAAAGAGCAGTACAATAGGAATAACAGAAACAAGTGCTGCCATAGGATTTTTAGTTTTAAGGGTTTGTTTTCGTGGCCAAATTTACTATTTTTTTTGCAAACCACAAATATTTTATGAATAAAATTTGGTAAAGTCAAAGTTTTTCGTATCTTTGCACGTATAAAATCCCTATATTATGATTAAAGCCTATCAAAATTTCCTTAGTGACATTCAGCAGTTTCTTCCCATTGAGCGTATTTACACCGACGAGCTACGTACTCTCGGATGGGGTACAGATGCCAGTTTTTATCGTGAAATTCCTCAAGTGGTCATACGCAGCGACAGCGAGAAGGAGGTTTCAAATATTGTAAAGACGTGTAAGAAGCACCACCTGCCCTTCACCTTCAGGGCGGCTGGAACGTCGCTCTCGGGTCAGAGTCTGAGCAACTCCGTACTCATTGTAGCTGGCAAGCACTGGGAGCGCTACGAGATAGGCCCCGGACAAGACACCATCCGCTTGCAGCCCGGCATTGTCGGTGCCAAGGTCAACGAGATACTGAAACCCTACGGACGTGTATTCCCTCCCGACCCTGCCAGCATCGGCTCTGCAATGGTCGGCGGTATTGTGTGTAACAACGCCTCGGGCATGAACTGTGGTGTCCATGCCAACAGCGACCGCATGCTGGTATCGGCCCGTATCGTCCTGACCGACGGAACAGTGCTCGATACTGGAAGTGAGGAGAGTCGCAAGGCTTTCCGCCAGAGTCACCCTGACTTTATCAGCAAGATAGAAACCCTCCGCGACCGCGTCAGAAACGACAAAACGCTGGCTGGGCGCATCAGCCGCAAGTACAGTATCAAGAATGTTACCGGTCTGAACCTGCGTCCGCTGATAGCCTACGACGACCCCTTCGACATCATTGCCCACCTGATGGTAGGCTCTGAGGGTACGCTGGCCTTTGTCTCTGAGGTCACCATGAAGACCCTTCACGACTACCCCTTCAAGGCTTCTGCCATGGTCTATTTCCTCACTATGAAAGAGAGCTGTGAAGCCGTGGTGGCCATGAAGCAGTTGAAGGCCGGCGATGAAGACCTGCAGATGAGTGCCGAGCAACTGGTTGTCAAGAGTGCCGAGATGCTCGACTACAAATCCCTCAGTTCTGTTGACGACCCCGTCTACCTGCAGTATAAGAAAGATGTGGATGCAGGAAAGATAGCCGGCGTGGAACCTGGCGACTACAAGGGGTTGACAGCTATACTGACCGAGACAAAGGGTATCACCCATGAGCAGTTGCTGGAGAAGATTGAGACCATCAAGAACTGCTTGTCGGGCTATCGCCTGTACATACCTGCAGAATTTACTGAAGACCCTGCCGTCTACGGCAAGTACTGGGCCATCCGCTCCGGCATCTTCCCCAGTGTCGGCGGCACCCGTCCCGTGGGCACCTCCTGCCTTATTGAGGATGTGGCCTTCCCCATAGAGAGTCTGCCGGAAGCCACCGTGCGTCTGCAGAAACTCATCAGCGACCACGGCTACCACGATGCCTGTATCTACGGCCATGCCTTTGAGGGCAACTACCACTTTATCCTAAACCAGAGTTTTGAGAACGATCAGGAGGTGAAGCGCTACGAAGAGATGATGCGCGATGTGGCCAGCCTGGTGGTCGAGGGTTATGACGGCTCGCTGAAGGCTGAGCACGGCACTGGTCGCAACATGGCTCTCTTCGTGAAGTACGAATGGGGCGAGGCTGCCTTTGCCGTGATGCAGGAACTGAAGAAGATTTTCGATCCCGAAGGATTGTTGAACCAGGGTGTCATCTTTAACGACGATCCCGAGTGCTTCATTAAGTGCCTGAAGCCACTGCCCGTTCTCGACTTTGACTTTAGCCGCGTGCCCGACGGAGGCCACCACCTCATGGACAGCAGCCGTTCGACAGCCCTGGAGACCATCCGACAGGTACAACGTGCCAACAAGTGCATAGAATGCGGCTTCTGCGAGGTGAACTGTATGTCGTGCGGTCTGACGCTCTCATCACGTATGCGCATTGCCGTGCAGCGCGAGATACGCCATTTGGAGGCCACCGGCGAGAACCCCGAACGCGTGGCCACCCTGCGCAGACAGTATAAGTATTACGGTGACCAGACCTGTGCCACCGACGGTCTGTGCTCCACATCGTGCCCCATGAAGATTAACACGGGCGAACTGACGCATCTTATCCGCCAGATGGACATGCTCGACAACAAGATGGGCTACCAGGTGGGAGAGTTTGCCGCCAACCACATGGCGGGCATCAAGCAGGGGTTACGCGTGGTGCTCGACGTGGCCCACATGGGACACATCACACTGGGACCGACGCTGATGACCACTGTCTGCCGTACTATGAACAAGATGGGCCTGCCGCTTTGGACAACAGCCATGCCCAAGAAGAAACGGCAACCTAAGCCGTCAGATCTCACACAGTTTATCATTGAGCGCTCACTGCCTCGCCATGACAAGCCCGAAAACCACTCTCCGCTAAAAGTTGTTTACTTCCCCAGCTGCATCAACCAGACGATGGGTCTCTCGAAGGAACACAACAAAAAGCATGCACTGGTCGACGAGGTCATTCAACTGCTGGCCAAGGCCGGCTACGAGGCCATCTTCCCAGAGGGCATGGACCGCATGTGCTGCGGACAGATATGGGAGTCGAAGGGCATGCTCGACATTGCCGACTGTAAGAGTGCCGAGCTGGAACAAGCGCTTTGGAAAGCCTCAGAGGAGGGCAAATACCCCGTGCTGTGCGCCCAGAGTCCCTGCTTGCACCGCATGCGCCGCGTGATGACAAAGATGAAGCTCTATGAGCCGGCAGAGTTTATCACCAAGTACCTGGTACCGCGTCTGGACTTCCATCCCATCGACCGTCCCATTGCCCTCCACCTGACGTGCTCGACACGTGAGATGGGCGTTGCCGACGACCTGATACAACTGGCCCATATGTGTTCTACCAAGGTCTACCTGCCTGAGGGCGTGGGCTGCTGTGGCTTTGCCGGCGACCGCGGATTCACATTCCCCGAGCTTAACCGCTACGGCCTGCGCAAGCTGCGTCCGCAGATAGAGGAGCATCATATTGAGGTGGGCTACTCCAACAGCCGTACCTGCGAGATTGGCCTGGAGTCGAACACGGGCATTCCCTATCTGAACATTGTTTATTTAGTTAATGAGTGTACCACGGCCAAGAAATAAGATTTTTTTCGTACCTTTGCAGCCAAAATTCTGAATTATGGCAAGAAACAAGAAACCATTACCTCTGTTGGAGGAAGTAACCATTGAGGCTGTAGCCGCCGAGGGCAAGTGCCTGTTCCATTGGAACGACCTGGTGGTGTTCGTACCCTTCTGTGTGCCCGGCGATGTCTGCGACATACAGATAAAGCGTAAGAAGCACTCCTTTGCCGAGGGCGAGGTGGTACGATTTATTAGATATAGTAATGTACGCGCAACGCCCTTCTGCCAGCACTTCGGTGTCTGCGGCGGCTGCAAGTGGCAGAACCTGCCCTACGACGAGCAGCTCAAGTTCAAGCAGCAGCAGGTCTACGACCAGCTCACACGCATCGGCAAGATACAATTGCCAGAGTTCAGGCCCATCCTCGGCAGTGTCAAGACTCAAGAATATCGCAACAAGCTCGACTTCGGCTGTGCCAACAAGCGTTATCTGACGAAGGAGGAGATTGTGACGCTGCCCAACGACGAGAGTCAGAGTCTGAAGGACCGTCCCGCCATCGGCTTCCATATTACCGGCGCTTTCGACAAGATTCTGCCCATTGAGAAGTGCTGGCTGATGGACGACCTGCACAACCGCATCCGCAACGACATACGCGAGTATGCCGTTGCCAGCGGGCTGTCGTTCTTCGACCTCAGGTCACAGGTGGGACTGCTCCGCGACATCATCTTCCGCAACTCGGTATCAGGCGAGCTGATGGTTATCATCCAGTTCCACTATGACGAGACCGGCGGCGAACGTGAGGCCAAGGCTCTGCTCCAGCATGTTGCCGACAAGTTTCCGGAGATTACCTCGCTGCTCTACTTGGACAACCAGAAGTGCAACGACACCATCGGCGACCAGCAGATACTGACGTTCAAAGGCACAGACTATATTTACGAACTGATGGAAGACCTCCGCTTCAAAGTGGGTCCCAAGTCGTTCTACCAGACCAACACCGAGCAGGCCTACCACCTCTACAGCGTCGCTCGCGAACTGGCAGGTCTGACGGGCAGCGAACTGGTCTACGACCTCTATACCGGCACAGGCACCATTGCCAACTTCGTGGCGCGCCAGGCCCGTCAGGTCATCGGCATCGAGTACGTGCCTGAGGCTATTGAGGACGCCAAGGTCAACTCCGAGCTGAACGGCATCACTAACACGCTGTTCTATGCCGGCGACATGAAGGACATCCTTACCGACGACTTCATCAGCGAGCACGGACGTCCCGACATCATCATCACCGACCCGCCACGTGCCGGCATGCATCCCGACGTGGTGAAGACCATCCTCAACGCTGCTCCCCACCGTATCGTCTACGTCAGCTGCAACCCCGCCACACAAGCCCGCGACCTGCAGATGATGGACGAGGCCTACAGCGTAACAGCCGTACAGCCCGTCGACATGTTCCCCCATACCCCCCACGTAGAGAATGTTGTATTACTAACCAAACGATAACAAACTATGAGAAAACTTTTGACAATGAGCCTTATGGCTTTCGCACTCACCGCAAATGCTGAGGAGCAGGAGGTGCAGAGCACCACACAGTCATCCACTATCGAAGTGCCCCAGTGGGTGAAGAACATCAAGTTCAGTGGCTACGGCATGCTGCAGTATCAGGGTGAAGACAAGGATGGTGCTCACAGCAACACCTTCAACCTGCGCTTGGCACGTTTCATCCTCGATGGCAAGATTGGCGACTTCGACTGGCGGGCACAGATTCAGGGCACCAATGCTACGGGCCCCGGACAGCCCACCGTACAGCTGGTAGACCTCTATGCAGAGTGGCGCAAATACCCCGAGTTCAAGATACGTGCCGGACAGTTCAAGCGTGCCTTCACCTACGAAAACCCCACCCACCCCATCACCCAGGGCTGGCGTAGCTACGCCGATGTCATTAACCGTCTCTCAGGTTTTGGTGACCGTACTGGTGAGCGTTCCTCTGGCGGCCGCGACATTGGCTTACAGTTTTCCGGCGACCTGCTCCCCAACAGCAACGGACGCCGTCTGCTGCACTATCAGGTAGGCGTCTACAACGGTGAAGGAGTCAATATGAAAGACCAAGACAACCGCAAGGATATCATCGGCGGCCTGTGGGTCATGCCTATCAAGGGCCTGCGTATCGGTGCCTTCGGATGGACAGGCTCTCGCGGCAACATGCTCGACCCCGTGACCAAACAGACCCGCAGCGTTGAGAAGAACCGCTACGCCCTCTCTGCTGAATACAGCACAGGCGAATACATGTTCCGTGCCGAGTATCTGCACAGTGAGGGATGGGGGGCTGCCGCTGCCGCCAGCAACGTCCGCGAGATAGACTACAGCAAGGGCAACAAGGCCGACGGCTGGTATGCTTTTGGCATTGTTCCCATCATCAAGTCCAAGCTGCACGCCAAGGCCCGCTACCAGTCTTACCGTCCGCAGAAGGAATGGGGCACGTCAGTCAATCAGGTGGAGTGCGGTCTGAACTATTACTTCACCAAGAATCTGGAACTTCATCTGGAATATTCGCACGTGAACGACCGTTCACTGGCTAAGCACGACTACAACCTGGTAGACGTTGAACTCGACTTCAGATTCTGAACCTCTGGCATAACTTCTGCCACAGATGCGTCTTTTGACGCAGGATATACAGCGAATAAGCCGTGCTGGCCAACACCAGTGCGGCTTCTGCTATCCAGTAGTTCAAGCCGTCGGAAGCCAGGGACACAGCAAAAGCAAGCAAGCCAACAGTCAGTTGTACGGCAACATAGCGTGCAATAGCCCACGTACAACGATATTGGTACTGCCAGTAGGCATAGCCCCATACTATCAGCCATTCCGCCACATGGGCAACAACGATGGCCACACCCGTGCCCCATATTCCCCAACAGTTGAAGCCTACTACGATAGAAGCCACCAATACCATAAAATAAGCTGACTCGAGCAGCAGATAAGATAACGAACGGCTGCGAGCCAGGGTGATATATGCTACGGGCATTGTCATCACCTTGAAATACATGGCAATGACAGCTATCTGCCCCATCTGCACTACCGGCATGAAATCCTGAGTGAACAACATGGGGACAAGAACCGGCAATACCATCAGCATGCCGACGAGCATAGGCGAAAGCAGCAGTAGCGACACCTCCATCTGCCGGTTTACCGTCAGATTGGTAGTGGGTATATCCTTGCTTACCGCCGACAGTCTTGGGAAGAAGTCGGTCTCCATAGAGGAGAACACCATGCCGGCGTATGTAATGGTAAGCATATAGCCCGTGTTATACAATCCCACAGCATCCAGGTTGCCTTCCACATTCAGAAAGGAGCGGATAAACATCTCCGAGGCACTGCCTATGGCAGCTGCCATGACGAACGACAATCCCAGACGGACGATACTAAACCCGTCGCTCAGCTGCTGCCTGCTGAAACGCAGCCGATACGGAAAACAGCGGAACGAATAGTATATGGTCGTCAGCAAAGAGCAGGCTGCCATCAATATAATCGACGGGACAATGCCCGACACCCCCCATAAGAAAAACAACGGTATCGACAACAGCACAGACGAGAGAGCCGTGTACACCTGAAGACGTGCCAGCACGCCCAGTCGCCTGGTACTCTTCAACACCACCAACTCGCCGGCACAGACAGCACTCATAGATACCGACACGGCCAGCAGGGCATAGTGGAGCGTGTGGTTACCCCACGTAAAAGTCATCGTGTTAAGAAGAGGACTGATGGTCACACAGAACAAGAAGCCCAGCATGGCAGCAATACAACTCCACAGGCGAACCACCTGTACATAGTACTCCATCTTTTCGTGCTGTCCCTGTTCATACAGTTCCGACAACTTTGGGACGGCGCCAAATGAGATGCCCAGGTTGGTACACTGTGAGGCAAAACTCTGTACCGACAAGAGAAGGGCATTGAAACCCATTCCGCTGGCTCCCAACAACAGCGCCATAGCCTTGTTGCGAACAAGACTAATCAGTATGATTAAGCCCTGAACACCACCAAAGACACTTGTGTACTTTAGCACGTGGTTGTAACTGCCGCCTGCCTCTTCCTTCATTCTTTTGCGTAAATCGGCCGCAAAATTACACATTTTTGCATAAAAAACCAAAAGAATTTTGGCTTTTTATAGGGTAATTAGTACCTTTGCATAAAAATGTGCAAATAACATGAGTAACTCCGTCAGCATCTGGGACAAGTGGAGGCAGGGCATTGCCTACGAAGTAGCCTTCTGGAACAATGTCTACCGCTGGAACCACACCTTTGAGGGGACTATGAACTGGTCGGCGTATAACAGCACCATCACATTAGAGCATTTCGACGCCAACCATTTCCTCAGACATCTTCAGCATCCCAAGGTACTCGATGTAGGGTGCGGCATGAGCTATGCCACAGGCAATTTCCTGACAGACGGCAAAGAGGCCAAGCCACTTGACATTCATTATGTAGACCCCTTGGCACCCTATTTCAACCAGATTCTCAAAAGACACCACAGAGACGTGCCGCAGATAGAGTTTGGCATGATGGAATATCTTTCCGACTTCTTCCCCCATCACGATGTCTCGCTGGTAATCATTCAAAATGCCCTTGACCATTCTGCCCACCCCATGCAAGGCATATTGGAGTCTGTCAACACGCTGCATCCGGGCGGCATCCTCTACCTGAATCATCATCCTAACGAGGCCGAGATGGAGCATTACAAAGGCTTTCACCAGTACAACATCACACAAGCGGACGGACAGCTGATTATCTGGAACAAGGAACAGTCATGGAATGTCAACGACCTGGTAAAAGACTTTGCCGACATCAGCGTTTCCGTCTGCGACAACGGCCATATCGTCAGCATCATCCGCAAGAAGGGAGAAGTTCCGGCAACGCTCCTGAGCCGTCAGAAGGACAAGGACTTACGGGCCATGGCGCTGACACCGCAGGGCCTCAGCAACCTGCAATGGTCAGAATTCCTGGCCTACCGTCTCAGTTACTGGAAGTACAACACCATCCAGTTCTTTGTCCAGGCATTGCCCTGGACCGTGAAAATGAAACTCAAGAAACTGATTGGCCAGGCATAGAAAACACCATTGGGAAACCAGCCGCAATGACACTACTGAGCATCATCATACCCGTCTACAACGTTGCATCCACACTCAACCGCTGCATAGAGAGTGTGGCAGGCGCCGCCATCCCCGATATTGAAATCATATTAGTCGACGACGGCTCCACAGACCAAAGCCCCCTGCTGTGCGACGAATGGCAGGAGCGCGACCAGCGGATAAGCGTCATCCACAAGAGCAACGGCGGACTCAGCGATGCCAGGAACCACGGCCTTGAGGCTGCCACCGGCCAATATATTGCTTTCATCGATTCTGACGACTACATAGAGCCCGGCTCCTTCCGGCAACTGCTCGACATCTTAGGCCACCATCCGGAATACGACATTCTGGAATTTCCCGTCATTCAGCACGAAGGGTCAGCCAAGGAGCATCTGCTGACTTTCCCAGACCAGTCATACACCTCCGCCAGTGAGTACTGGTACGGCACCAAAGCCTACCTGCACACATACGCCTGGAACAAAATCTACAAGCGCCACCTGTTCCGCAGCATCAGGTTTCCTGTGGGCAAGCTCTTTGAAGATGCCTACACCCTGCCCCAACTACTGCTGTCGGCCAGCGTCGTAGCCACCTGTTCAAAGGGGGTATACCACTACTGCTACAACGCCGGCGGCATAACCGCCACCGCCGACGGGCGGGCATGGCAGATGCTGTTAGACGCCCATATAGGCATCACCCGCATCCCTCAGTTCTCGGCCTATAACAACGAGGATTACTATCTCCATCTGGTCAATATCCAGATATTCACCTACGAACTTACCGGGAATTATCCTGTTGTTGAAGACAGGCCCGTCTACAAAGCAAACAACGCAAAAACAATCTTACTCAAACTATTAGGTATTAACAAGTTATGCAAAGCCAACAAACTTTTCAGAACCATCATCCGGCGCCGTTGATTTCCTTTATTGTTGCCTGTTACAATATTCCCACACCCATGCTGTGCCAGTGTTTAGAAAGCATCATGGCACTTTCACTCAACAGCAGCGAGCGCGAAGTCATCGTCATCGACGACGGCTCCGAACAGAGTCCGTTACCGGAACTGTCCAAGTATGCCGACGACATGATATATGTACGCCAACGCAACGCCGGACTCAGCGAGGCCCGTAACCGTGGCTTGCAGATAGCCAGCGGGCAGTATGTGCAGTTTGTCGATGCTGACGACTACCTGCTACGCTCACCCTACGAGCACTGTCTTGACCTGGTACGCTACCGTCACCCCGATGTGGTGATGTTCGACTTCACCGATGGCAACACTAACGGCGAAGCCACCTTCAATACTAGCGACTTGAAAAGCGGGACCGAGTTTCTTAGCCAGCACAACCTGCAGGCCACAGTTTGCTGTTACATCTTCCGCAGGCTGATTCTGGGCGAACTTCGCTTCACACCGGGCATCTACCATGAGGACGAGGAGTTCACCCCGCAACTGCTGCTACGTGCAGAAACCGTCTGCTCTACCGATGCCCAGGCCTATTTCTACCGTCACCGTCCCCACTCCATCACGACGGAAACCGACAAGCGCCAGGTCATCAAGAGGCTGAACGACAACCTGTTAGTTATCAGAAAGCTCCATCACCTGGCCGACACGTTGCCACTGAGCGACCGTCTGGCTCTCAGCCGGCGTGTAGCCCAGCTGACCATGGACTATATCTACAACATCATCACCCAGACCCGTGACCGGCAATACCTTAACAGGAAGTTGCAGCAGTTGCAGGATGACGGGCTTTTCCCCTTGCCTGACCGTGACTATACCACCAAGTACAAGTGGTTCCGCCGTCTCACCAACAGCACCATGGGGCTGAGCCTGCTCATGAACGTTCTTCCCATGATAAACAAGGAGCGATGAAGATTCTGTTGATAGGTGAATACAGCAACGTCCACTGGACACTGGCCGAAGGCCTGCGGCAGCAGGGACATCGGGTGACAGTTGTCTCCAACGGTGATTTCTGGAAGAATTATCCAAGAGATATAGATGTCAGCCGTCCCGAAGGTCCTTTCGGCGGCCTGCGTCTGTGGTGCCGCGTCCACCGTCTGCTGCCGCTATTACGGGGTTACGACATTGTACAGCTCATCAACCCCATGTTTCTGGAGTTGCGCGCTGAGCGCCTGTCTGGTATCTACCGCTATTTGCGCCGCCACAACAAGCGCTTGGTTTTAGGAGCCTATGGCATGGACTGGTACTGGGTAAACACCTGTACCACGCAGAAGCCCTTGCGCTACAGCGATTTCAATATCGGCAGCCAACTGCGCACTGACGCCTCTGCCCTGCGTGAACAGCACGACTGGATGGGAACAGCCAAGGAGCAACTTAACAAGACCATTGCTACCGATGCCGACGCTATTGTCACCTGTCTCTATGAGTACGACGTCTGCTATCGTCCGGTTTTCCCATCTAAAACCTATTTCATCCCCCTTCCCATCAGCATGCCGGAGAAAAACACCACCAGCCGCTGCCAACGATCAAAGGTCTGTTTCTTCATAGGTATCAGCCGTGGCCGCAGCCAGTATAAAGGGACCGACATCATGCTACAGGCGGCCAAAGACCTTCGACAGCGATATGGCCACCGCATGAAGCTGAACATTGCCGAGGGTATGCCTTTCGACGAATACACGCAACTCATGGAGGGCTCCGATGCCATCCTCGACCAACTGTACTCCTATACTCCCTCCATGAATTCTCTGTTGGCTATGTCGAAGGGCATCATCTGCATTGGCGGCGGCGAACCAGAGAACTATGACATCATTGGAGAGCGGGAACTGCGCCCCATCATCAACGTAGAACCCTCCTACCAGAGTGTGTACAACGCCATGGAGCAGCTCATACTACACCCAGAACACATAGAAGACCTGAAGCGGCAGAGCATAGCTTACGTCCGCCGTCACCATGACTATCTGTCAGTGGCTCGCCGTTACGAACAGCTATACCTTAGCCTTCTATAGCGCGCATCAGGAAGTCTACAGCACCGTTAACGCCAAACATCCTTACATTCAGCGAGATGTCGTAGTTGCGGGCATCCTGCCAGTCACTGCCGGTATAAGTTTTCGTGTAAAGTTCCCTGCTGTAGTCGTTGTCAACAATCATGGCGGCAGCATCGTGCTCGTTCAGGTCGTACTTCTCGGCAATGCGGCGCTTGCGACAGTCTAAGGGCGAATGAACGAAAATCTTCAGGGCATTAGGATGATTGCGGAATATATCGAAACCGCAACGGCCGATAATCACACATGACTCCTCGCTTGCTATCTTGCGAATAGCCTCTGCCTGTGCCTCAAACAGTTCATGGCTGGTCTTGTCATGTTCGGCACCGTTATACTCGGCTCCGGCCATATAGTTGCGATAGAAGTTTGTGAAGTCGTCACGCCACAGCGGATTCCGCGATTCTATCCTTTCCACGGCCTCCTCCACGGCATTGATTCGTCTGGCCACTTCATTCAGAATCTGCTTATCCAACAACTTGACACCAAGACGGCGTGCCAGTTCCACTCCAATCTCATGACCACCCGTACCGAATTGCCGGCTGATGGTAATAACAAATTTATCCTCCTTATTCATAGCGTTATATTTTTAAAGGTTTACATTTCTATGTGGCAAAGATAAGAAAAAAAATTGGAACATCCAAGGATATTCCAATTATTTTTTATGGCTTCAGATATTCGGCACACATTTCTGCACATCGCTCGCCGTCAATGCCTGCCGAAACGATACCGCCTGCATAGCCTGCCCCTTCGCCGCATGGGAAGAGTCCCTGGAGCCTGATGTGCTGTAAAGTATGGTCATCGCGCACGATACGAACAGGACTGCTGGTGCGTGTCTCTGCGGCTATCAGCGTTGCCTCGTTAGTCAGGAAGCCGTGGGCCTGGCGTCCAAACACCATGAAGGCTTCCTGTAAGCGCCGGCTGATGACAGGCGGCATCCAGAAGTGCAGCGGACTGGACACCAGTCCCGGAGCATAGGAGCTCTTAGGCAGGTCGTAACTCAGGCGGTTGTTCACGAAGTCGGCCATACGTTGGGCGGGGGCCGTCTGCCGCCGGTTACCCTGTTGCCAGCAGGCATACTCCATTTCCTGCTGGAATCTCATGACCTTCAGCGGACCGTCGCCTTCAACATCCTCCGGTCGCACCTCTACCACCATGCCGCTGTTTGACCATGCCGAGCCGCGGCTGGCAGGACTCATGCCGTTCACCACGATTTGCTCCTTGTCGGTAGCGGCAGGGATGACAAAGCCGCCCGGACACATACAGAACGAATACACGCCACGCCCGGCCACCTGTGTCACGAAGGCATACTCTGCCGCAGGCAGATATTTGCCCCTTCCCTGCTTGGAGTGGTACTGAATCTGGTCAATGAGCATCGACGGATGCTCCAGACGCACTCCCACGGCTATCCCCTTTGCCTCAATCTCAATCCTGGCTTCATACAGATAGCGGTACACGTCGCGGGCGCTGTGACCTGTGGCCAGGATGACCGGTCCCAGATATTGCTGACCGTTGCCGGTCTCCACACCCACCACCTTGTCGCAGTCCAGGAGCAGCCCTGTCATCTTGGTCTGGAAATGCACTTCGCCGCCACAGCCGATGATGGTGTTGCGCATGTTTTCAATCACCTTCGGCAGCCGGTCTGTGCCTATGTGCGGATGGGCATCCACCAGGATGGCCGTCGAAGCCCCGTGCTGGCAGAACACGTTCAGAATCTTCTCCGTGTTGCCGCGTTTCTTCGAGCGGGTGTAGAGTTTTCCGTCAGAGTAGGCACCTGCCCCACCCTCGCCAAAGCAGTAGTTGCTCTCGCCGTCCACCTGCTGCGTCCGCGAGATGACGGCCAGGTCTTTCTTGCGGTCGTGAACGTTCTTGCCACGCTCCAGCACCACCGGGCGCAAGCCCAGTTCTATGAGCCGCAGCGCAGCAAACAGTCCGCCGGGGCCTGCCCCGACGACGATGACCTGCCGTCGGTCCTGCACGTCCTGGTATTCTGTATGCCGGTATTCGTCGTCGGCAGGCATCTCATTGATGTAGACACGCACCTTCAGGTTCACATAGATGGTACGCTGCCGGGCATCGATGCTGCGCTTCAGGATGCGCACGCCATGGCATGTGCGCACGTCAAATCCCTTCTCCTCTGCCAGCCACGCCTTCAGATGCTGTTCATCGGCAGCCACCTGCGGCAGGACGCGTATCTGATATTCGCTCGTCATCTGAGGTAGAGATAATAGACTGCGGCCAACACAACGGCCAGAATGATGAGCACCACAGACTTCACCATGCACGTCGTCACCTTTTTAATAATAAAGAAGGCCACGATGATGGCTGCTAAGATAAACAGATAATAACCTATATTTCCCATAGTCTCATTTAAATAGTTTTCTGAAAGCCACCGGTATGGGCGTCTCAAACTCCATCGGCTGGTTCGTCACCGGGTGGGTGAAGCACAGCAGCCAGGCATGCAAGCACAGACGGTGCAGCGGATCGTCGCCGTTGCCGTACTTCGTATCGCCGCACACAGGATGCCCCATGTCTGCCGAGTGTACACGTATCTGGTTCTTCCGTCCTGTCTCAAGCTTATACTCCACCAGCGAGTGCTCCGTCGTACGGTCCAGGACGTGAAAGTGCGTAATGGCGAATTTTCCGCCGTTGTCCACGGGCGAGGAGTAGGTGACGTAGGCTTTGTTGTCCTTCAGCCAGTTGGAGATGGTGCCTTCGTCCTGCTCCATCTCACCGCTCACCACCGCCACATAGCGGCGGTCGTAGACAATGTCGTGCCAGTTGTGCTCCAGTATCTGCTCCGTCTCCATGTCCTTGGCATACACCATCAGTCCGCTGGTGTCGCGGTCCAGGCGGTGTACGACATGGGCAGTGCAGCGCTGTCTCGACTTCTTGAAATAGTCATCGAGGACGGCTTTGACGTTCAGCGTGGAGTGTCCTGCCGCCATCGACAGGATGCCTGTGGCTTTCTCAACGACGATGAGCCAGCGGTCTTCGTACACTATTTTCACATAGCGGTTCTTAAAGCCGTTCTGGTTACGCTTCGTGTTCGACACCGCCACCTTCATGCCGGGCTCCAGCTGGTAGTCAAACTGTGATACCGTCTTGCCGTCTACCTTGACGCCGCGTCCCTGCAGCGTAGCCTTCACCTTGGAACGGCTCTGCCCGACGTTCTTCAGCAGCCATTCCAGCAGAGGCGCCTTCTCTTCCACGGTGTAGTGGCTGTAGTCGCCAGGGGTGTTTCCCGGTGTAGTCTTTCTCATTGTCATCTCAGTGGGTTGTTGTTAGGGTTCATTCGTGTTATAATCGTAATAGAACCAATATGAGTCGGCATAAGTCTCAAGGAGCTTGCCCTTTCGCTCGTTAACCTGGGGGTGTTGGTTTTCCGTCTTCCTGAAATCCTCATAGTCTTCGTCAAGCACCGGGTCATGATAGACCATCACCGGCTGACTGTGCCTATGGTTGTAGAGAATCAAGGCCTCGCGGTAGTAGCGTGGCAGGCTGTCGCCTTCCGTGTAATACTGCTTCAGCGCGCGGGCAAAAGTGTCCAGACGGCGGTCTATGAGGTAGCCGCAGAGCAGATAGTCGACGGCAGCAGCCTTAGCCTGTCCCGAACGGATGATGGCACGCAGGTAGTCCATGGGGCGCATCGTCTTTCGCGGTATGGCTCCTAAATAGCGGTACAGGCTGTCGGCGGGATAGAGCAGCAGGCTGACGGCACGCGTAGTAGGCAGCATGGCCTCACTTGAGGCCACCAGGGGGTACTCAAAGAGCCTGTCAGCCAGTTGTCCCTGGCGTGACAGGGCATACATGCGCAGCATCATCAGACTGGCATCTGTCTCCAGCGAGCGTCTTCCTGCCTGCAGGGCCTCAGCATTGTCACCTCTGAGCAGGGCCGTCTCCGCATGAGCACGGAAATGGCAGACGGCATTGGTGTTTGACGTGGCAGCCACGACAGTTATCAGCAACGCCGCCAGCAGCAGATTGCCCCAAAGGTTGCGGGCCACCGGTTTCCGCGACGCGTTTCTCTCAAAGGGCCGTATCGCACGTGCCACCCACACGCCCAGTACCCATAGCAGCAGCAGGACAGGTGCCAGCCACAGCCAGTAGGCAGAGGGGAAGGGACTGCCAGAGTCAGTGCTGTAAGAGGTGAGCACAGCCAGCACCAGCATGGACGGCATCCACGTCAGGGAATGTGTACGTCCGTTCAGTCGTACTGCCCAGTTGACGCCCCATTGCAGAAGCCACAATATGGCAGTGATAATCAAGGCTCCCCAGAGGGGGTCATAGTGTGTCTGTCCCTTGCTGAGCCTGTGTTGCGTCACAGCAAGGATATCGGCCTGGAACACGTAGAGCCAGAGGAAGGAGAAAGCAACAAAAACAATAGCACACACGATTTTTACCACCGTGGTGCCATTGTTTTGGGGTCTTGAGTGTCTGTACATTCAGCTGTTAATTCTTTTTCAGAACCACTGCCGAGCGAGCAGGAATATAGAGTTTGAGCCACTCCTTCTTATCTTGCACGTAGAGCGGGTCGAAATTGGTGACATGGGTCATCGAGTCGTCGGCAAAGCCGTTGCCGCCGAAGTCCTTAGAGTCGGTATTGAGCACCACATCGTAGGAGCCCGTGGGTACCAGGAATCCATAGTCGGTATAGCTGCGCGTGGGCGAGAAGTTGAAGACAAACACCAAGTCGCCGCGCATGAAGCAGAGCACCTGGTCGCCGTCGTCGTGCCAAATCTCCTGGACGGGTGTGTCCTGGAAGTTCTTCTGGCTCTTGATGACCTCCAACATCTTCTGGTCGAAGTCGCCCAGCCAATGGTAGCACAGGTCGGGGTTGTCTACCAGGTTCCACTGGCGGCGTGCATACTTGTAGCTCCAGCCGTTGCCCTCACGGGGGAAGTCTATCCACTCGGGATGTCCGAACTCATTGCCCATGAAGTTCAGGTAGCCGCCGTTGATGGCCCCTGCCGTCACTAAGCGTATCATCTTGTGCATGGCAATGCCGCGCTGCGCAATGTCGTTGACGTCCTTCTTGGCAAAGTGCCAGTACATGTCGGCATCGATGAGGCGGAAGATGATGGTTTTGTCGCCCACCAGTGCCTGGTCATGGCTCTCACAGTAGGAGATAGTCTTCTCATCGGGACGGCGGTTTCTTACCTCCCAGAAGATGGAGCACACGTTGATGTCCTCGTCGCGCACCTCCTTGATGGTCTTGATCCAGTAGTCGGGTATGTTCATCGCCATGCGGTAGTCGAAGCCGTAGCCGCCGTCCTCGAACTTCGCAGCCAGCCCCGGCATGCCGCTCACCTCCTCGGCAATGGTGATAGCCTTGGGGTTGACCTCGTGGATGAGGCAGTTGGCCAGCGTCAGGTAGCAGATGGCGTTGTCGTCCTCATGCCCGTTGAAGTAGTCGCCGTAGCCTCCGAAGGCCTCTCCCAGCCCGTGGCTGTAGTAGAGCATGGAGGTGACGCCGTCGAAGCGGAATCCGTCGAAGTGGAACTCCTCCAGCCAGTACTTGCAGTTCGACAGCAGGAAGTGCATCACCTCGTCCTTGCCGTAGTCAAAGCAGAGCGAGTCCCATGCGGGATGCTCGTGGCGGTCGCCGGCATAGAAGAACTGGTTCGGGTCGCCGCAGAGGTTGCCCAGGCCCTCCACCTCGTTCTTCACGGCGTGCGAGTGTACGATATCCATGATGACGGCAATACCCATCTTGTGGGCGGTGTCAATCATCTCCTTCAGATCCTCAGGGGTGCCGAAACGGCTGCTGGGGGCAAAGAACGAGCTGACGTGATAGCCGAAGGAGCCGTAGTAGGGGTGCTCCTGGATGGCCATCACCTGGATGGCATTGTAGCCGTCTTTCTTCACACGGGGCAGCACGTTCTCGGTAAACTCCTTATACGTGCCCACCTTCTCGGCATCCTGTCCCATACCCACATGGCACTCGTAGATGAGCAGCGGCGACTTGTCGGGCTTGAACGTCTTCTTCTTCCAGACGTAGGGCTGCTCGGGATTCCACACCTGTGCTGAGAAAACCTTTGTCTGGTCGTCCTGTACCACGCGGCGGCACCAGGCGGGAATACGCTCTCCCTCGCCACCGTTCCACCTGACCTTCATCTTGTACAGCTGTCCGTGCTTCAGGGCTTTTTCGCTGAGTTTCAGCTCCCAGTTGCCGGTTCCCTCAATGCGCTTGCACTTGTACTTCTCGCTCTCCTGCCAGTTGTTGAAGTCGCCGATGAGATAAATCTCCGTGGCGTTAGGTGCCCACTCGCGGAACACCCATCCCTTAGCCAGTTTATGCAGTCCGTAATACAGGTGTCCGGTGGCAAAGTCGCTCAGCGTCTTCTTGCCCTGCTGTGTCAGTTGTCCTATCTTCCACAGGGCGTGGTCGTGGCGTCCGCGGATGGCACCCTCAAAGGGCTCCAGCCACGAGTCGTGCTGTACCAGTCCGATATGTTGTGGTGCTGCCGGCTCTGCAGCCTTCTTGGTTGCCGGTTTCTTGGCGGTTGTCTTCTTCGCCGTCGTTGTCTTTTTTGTCGTTGCCATAGTTATACTACCTTTACTTTAAATATTGCTTTTTTGATTTCTTCTTTTTCTGAGATACAGGGAGCATGGCCGTCCTGGGGGAAGAAGATAGCCATCTGGCCGGGCTTGCAGGTGACGTAGGTCTGAGCCAGCGTCGTGCCGTACTTGGTGATGTCCTTCTCGGCATTATACTCAAACTCCGGCAGGTCGCAGAGCGGTGTATAGCCGAAGGTCTCCTCGGTGTCCAGCGGTATCTGGATGTCAATCATGTTGATGTGCGTCTCCAGCGTGGCAGCCTCTTTGCCCCGGCCCTTGGCGGTGGTGATGTTTACAAACAAGTCCTTATCCTTGATGAGGTGCTTACCGGCTTCCAGCTGGTTCAGGTCGTTCTGCCCCAGGAATGCCACAACATCAGCAAACAGGGGGTTCAGCCCCACATACTTACTCAGGTTCTCAATTGTGTCAATAACCATAATCTATTAGTTTTAAGTTAAACATTAATTACTCTTCTGGCGGTGGCCTCGGGTGTAGGTGCCCCGGGCCACGATGTTGCCGTTACGGTCTTTCTCTACGAAGTCGCCGTCGCGCAGGTCGTCAACATAGCTGCCCTCAAAGCGCTTGCCGTCCTTGTCTTCCTCTATGGCACGCCCGTTGCGCTTGCCGTTTCTGAACGTCCCCTTGAACTTCATGCCGTCGGCAAAGCGGGCAATGCCCTCGCCCTCTATCTTGCCGTTGCGGAACTGGCCCTCGTAGACGTCGCCGTTCTTCATTGTCAGCTTGCCCTTGCCGTTGGGCTTGTCGGCCTTCCACTGGCCTACGTATGTGTTACCGTTCTTCCATACCAGCATACCCGCGCCCGACTTGTCGCCTTGCAGGAACTGGCCTGTGTACTTGTCGCCGTTAGCGTAGGTGAAGATGCCCGTTCCCGAGCGCATGCCTTCGTGGTAGTCGCCTTCATACACGTCGCCGTTCTGGAAGCGGTAGATGCCCTTGCCGTGCTGCAGGTCGTGCATCCATTGCCCCACATACGAGTCGCCGCTGGCATATCTGTACGTGCCGCGTCCCTGTCGCTGGTTGTCCACCCACTGTCCGTCGTAGGTAGAGCCGTCAGCCCAGTCATAGAATCCTTTGCCGTTCTTCTGGTCGTTCTTCCATTCGCCGGTGTAGTAGGCACCGCTGACAAAAGTGTAAGTACCCTTGCCCTCGCGCTTGTCCAGTTTCCACTCGCCGGTGTACTTGTCGCCGTTGAAGTAGTACATCACGCCGTGGCCCTGCTGGTAGTCACGATACCAGAGTCCGTCGTAGCGGTTGTTGTTGGCAAAGTAATACACGCCCTTCCCGTGCTGCTGGTCCTGATACCACTCTCCCTCATAGCGTTCACCGTCGGCAAAGGTGTAGGTGCCGTAGCCCTGGCGCCGGCCTTTCACGTATTCGCCCTCATAGACGTTGCCGTTCATATAGGTTGCCGTCCCCTTGCCATGGGGCTTGCCGGCCATCATTTCTCCCTTGTAGGAGCCGCCGTCCTTGGTTACCGTTGAGCCGAGTGTTATTTTCTGGGCTCCGGCTGCCAGGGGCAGCCCTATTAGTAATAAACTTAAAATATACTGTTTCAAAATGCTGTCTTTATTGATTTAATCGCACAAAGTTAGAAAAAAAATGGCAACAGACAAAGAATATGAACGTTTTTTAAGGATAATTCCCTAATATTTTATAACTTTGCAGCCTAAACCAATCTTATTATAATGAAATTCATTGCAATTATACCGGCACGCTTTGCCTCTACACGCTTCCCCGGCAAGCCCTTAGCCATGCTGGGCGGGAAGCCAGTCATCAGGCGTGTCTACGAACAAGCCGTCAGCGTGCTCGGCGAGGCCTACGTGGCTACCGACGACGCGCGTATCTGCCATTGTGTTGAAGACTTTGGCGGCAAGGCCATCATGACCCGCGCCGACCACCAGAGCGGCACCGACCGCATAGAGGAGGCCGTGGAGATTCTGGAGGAGCGGGGAGCGGGGAGCGAGGATACTGTCATCGTCAACATACAGGGCGACGAGCCGTTTATCCAGCGTTCGCAGATAGAGACCCTCTGCCACCTCTTCGATGCGCCCGAAACGCAGATTGGCACCCTTGGCAAACGTTTCGACTCGATGGCGGCTGCCGACAATCCCAACTCCCCGAAGATTGTCACCGATGTCAATGGCTATGCCCTCTACTTCAGCCGTTCGGTCATACCCTTCATCCGCGGCCATGAGCATCAGCAGTGGCTCGGCCAGTTCCCGTTCCTGAAGCATCTGGGCATTTACGCCTACCGCCGCCAGGTGCTGGCAGAAATAACAAAGCTGTCCCAGAGTCCGCTTGAAAGGGCAGAGAGTCTGGAGCAGCTTCGTTGGCTGCAGAACGGCTATAGAATACGTGTCGGCGAAACCAGCGTCGAGACGGTGGGCATTGACACGCCCGAAGACCTGCAGCGTGCTGAGGCATTCCTCATGCAGCAAGGCCGGCAGGTATAGGCAGTACCCGTCAGCTGCGGCGCATCTCCTCCAGCAGCTGCCGCTGCCTGTCGCTGAGCGTGGTGGGCAGCGTCACCTGGTAGGTGATAATCAGGTCGCCGCCGTTCAGCCCCTTGCCGCGCAGCCTCACCTTGGTGCCGGGCTGCGTACCGGGCTTAATCTTCAGTTTCAGTTTCGAGCCATCCACCTGGACGATACATTCACCGCCCAGTATGGCGGTGTACATGTCGAGCTGCACCGAGGCCTGCGACTCCTGCGGCGCCTGTTGCCGCCCGAAGCCGCCAAAGCCGGCGCCGCCGCGCGAGCCGCCGCCAAACAGGCTCTCAAAGAACGACGAGAAACCGCCACCGGCAGCCCCGCCACCTCTGGTGAAATTTGAGAAGTCGAAACCCTCGAAGGGGTTGCCGCCGCCTCCGCCGAAGCCGCCGAAGCCGCCGCCGCCCATCTGGTCGGCCTGCCGCCACTGCTCGCCATACTGATCATATTTCTTACGCTTTTCAGGGTCGCCGATGACGTCGTATGCCTCGTTCAGGGCCTGGAACTTCGCCTTTGCCTTCGGGTCGTCGGGATGCAGGTCAGGGTGAAACTGCTTGGCGCGTTTCAGGTAGGCCTTCTTCACATCCTTCTGCGGTATCGTCTTGTCGACACCTAAAATCTTGTAATAGTCAATAAATGCCATAGTCAAAATCCTCCTTAATTTTATCTGTTCACTTGTCAGACAGCAAAAAATGTGCCAAGATACCATAATCCCGGCACACTTTTTAACATTTATGTCTTTTGTCCAGTTATTTCGCAATAATCTTGGCAGAGTGGACGGTGCCCTGCCTGTCGGTCACCTTCAGCACATACACACCGCGCGACTCCAGCGTGCTCACCCGTCGGCCGTCGGTGGTGAAGAACTCCCGCTTGGCGGCATCTTCCTGGTCGATGTCGGCGGCAGGCTTCTGGATGGCCGAGGCGTCGCCCAGGATGATGATGCCGAAGCGCTGGGTGAACGTCGTCTCGCCATCGTTGACGGTGATGGGATAGCTAATGACGGCTGGAGAGGTAAAGTCAGCGGCGGTGACAAGCATAGATGTCCCGTTGATGCTGATGTTCACTCCGTTATCGGTCTGCGTATCGCAGGTGAACGTCGGCTCGACAGCCTTGCCGTTCTGTCCGAAGAAGCCTGCGAAGTAGGGTTTCAGGTCCATCGTGGCATTACCGCCGACGGCCACCTGCACATAGGGGTGCGCCATCAGTTCCAGGTAGTCCTCTAACAGCGTCCAGCCGTCGCCGTTGGGGTCGTCGTTCTGGTTGGCCGTATTGGCATCGCTGCCAATGAGCGCCTCATACCAGTTGGGCATGCCGTCCTGGTCGGTATCCCAGTCGGCGGCGCGCTGCTCCTCGGGGTACACCTCCCAGCCCTTGCCTGCGGCGTGCTCGGTGATGTCGGCCTCGGCGTCAATCTCGCCCTTGATGCCCGACTTCGAACCCTTATAAGTATAGGTATAGTCCAGCGTCTCGCGTATGTTGCGCTGGTGGTGCTCGTCGCGCATGGGCATCGTGGCACCGGCATAACTCGTCACAATCTTCATGGCGTCCTTGGCCGAGTGTATGGTGGCATGGCTCTCGAAGAGCGGCTCGCTGACACGATACTCGTAGGTGGTGGGAATCTTGCCGCCCTTGCTGGCAACGGCGTTATAGGTCTTGTCCAGCGCATCCTGCTGCAGCGTGTGGTTCTTGTTCTCGCGGATGTTCCCCTTGATGTAGGCCTGGTTGGTGCCCAAGGGGTTGATGGCGCCCTCAAAGTCCTGGGTGAAGAGGATGGTCTTCCGCGTGTCAGGGCCCATCTTGTAGTAGTTGTTCACGAAGTTCACGGCGTGGCAGTTGCCGTCGGTGGTACGTCCGTACCAGTTGTAGCACACATTATTAAACAGGTCGAGCTGTCCGATGGGCATGTTCTGTCCGTCCATGCCGCCGCCCATCGACCAGTTGCGGCCTTCGCAGTTCACCAGCAGGTTATGGTGCCACGAGCCCGTGCGTCCGTCGATGGTGGCCGCATAGCCGTGGTTGGTGCCGTCGGGGTAGTTCTTGTGTCCGGTGATACCCAGTGCCTCCGAGATGACGCTATACTGGAACGAGATGTTCTGTGCGCCGCGGCCGCTGACGGTCTCGTCGGTGCCCCAGGCCGCCGTACAGTGGTCGACGATGGCATGGTCGGCACCCGACAAGCCCATGGCGTTACCCGTGTTCTCGCCATACTTGCCCAGGCCGCGCTTGAAGCGTATGTGGCGGCAGATGACGTCCGACGTGATGTTGATGTTCGACGCCTTGATGCAGATGCCCTTGCCCGGTGCCGTCTGTCCGGCAATGGTAGCGTAGGGCTTCACGAAGTTCGAGCTGAAGTCCAGTTCTATGATGCCGCTGACGTCGAAGACGATGTAGCGGGGCTCGTTCATCTCCGTCAGACCGTAGAGCAGCGTGCCCGGCTCCTTGCCGCCGCTGAGGCTCGTCACGTGGTACACCTTGCCGCCGCGCCCGCCGAGGGCGAAGCGTCCGTAGCCCTCAGCCTCGGGGAAGGCCAGCTGGCGGGGCTGGAACGACCATACGCTGCCCTTGAACGTCTTGCCCGTAGCATCCACCTCGTCCACACGCCACCAGTAGCGCTTGGCCGATGTCAGGCCCGTCACAGCGTACTCCGTAGCCGCACCCTCGTAGTCGTAGGCCGTCGCCCCGGCCACGGTGGCAGAGTCGGTGCCTATCACCACCTTGTGGCTCACGGCCACCGTGGCGGGTGCCCACTGCAGGGTGTAGCTGCCGTTGTCGGCATCCACGTGGTAGTCCTTGTTATTAGGTACGGGGTCCATGGCCACCAGGGGCGAACGGTCAATGAGCAGACCGTTGAGTATCACGTTCGTCGTCTGGTAGGTCTTGCCCGGCTCCACCTCCGTGGTATAGGTCACCGTCACCGACTGGGTGGATGACAGCACCTCGAACTCTACATACGAGAACGTGGCATCGGCCATCTTCAGGTCGCTGGCCGTGCTCTTCACGTTGACGTAGGGCACGCCCGTCTGCGAAGTAACGGCCACCTGCTCCACGGTGCTCTCAGCCTCTTCCCCACCCTGTATGACATCCGTGCGCACCACGTCCACGCGAATGGTGGGCATGTCGCCGCTCTTGGGGTCTTTGTGTACATGATAGGCAGCCAGGGAATGCTGTCCGGCCTTCAGCCCCTCCACCCTCACCGAGATGCTGGTGGGCGTGTCCGTCAGGTTCGGCGTGTTGTTGTCGTCGTCGAGAATGAAAGCCATCACACCGTCGCCCATCAGCCGCAGTCCCGTCTGTCCGTTCTTGCCTGCCGTACACGTGTTCTTGTGCCACTGAGCACGCAGCGTGTTAGCATTGCCGGCGGCAGCCACCGTCACCGTCAGTCCGTTGCCGAGTGTCTTCGACTCGCTGGCCACCTGGTTCACGGCCCATCCGGTGTAGTCAGGTTCATTCACCTCGACATCCTGGCGCCCGGTCATGTTGAAGTCGATGTTCTGTGCCGTGGCGTTCAGCGTTGCTGACGCCATCAGTAGAGCGGCACACCATTGTTTTGTTTTCATATCAGTAAGTATTTTATAGTTTGTTTTCTAATGTTTGTTTGCGTTTGCAAAGATACGCCAAAAAAAAGAAACAGCCAAATCTTTCGTTTGGTTTTTTTGCGGCATTACTGGCGACTCGCCCATCTGTCTTCGCCAAAGATTATTTCGATATTTCTTGCAACCATGCCACCCTTACCATTTAATGCTGATACACAGATGGTTATAAGGTTGCAACAAAGGTGGCAAGGTGGCATCAACGGATGGATGGTCAGGCCAAGGGTGTGTAGTCTCCGCCGCTGGAACAAAAGTCCCAGCAGCGGATATTTCAATAGCACGGCGGGTGTTTAATGCCACCCATGTCACCTTTGTTGTAACCTATTAATATGCTGATAATCTGAAACTTACAAATTCGGTGACATGGTGGCAACAAAAACAAGAAGTTTAGAGTTTTGTTTTTACCAATTTTGATTTATTTCTTCACGAAACGAACCCAAATTTTTTCGCTAACAGTTACAGCCTTACACTTTTCAGTTAAATATTGTGAACGTCTGGGCTGATTTCACTTTATTGTATTAACTTTGCAACGATTTAAGCATGCATTCTAACGAACGCGTGAGAACGGATGCTTCACAACTACTAAAACCTTTTTATTAATTAAACCTTATACAATAACTTAAAAACAAAATCGCTTATGAAGAAAAAATTATCTCTGTTGATGATTGTCTTTATGGCTGTGACTGCTTTTGCCGTGCAGGCAAGCAACGAAGCCAACGACGTCAGTGAAACGACATGGACAGTGGCAGGCAGTCCCGCCTCGCTGTTTGGTGCCAATTGGGATCCCACCGCTGCTGCCAACGACATGACGCTGACAGACGGTGCGTACAAATGGACGAAAACAGACGTATCGCTTGCCGCACAGACGGTTGTGGAGTTTAAGGTATGTAAAGACCATGCCTGGGATACCGCCTACCCTTCAAGCAATTACAAGTTGACCATTCCTGAAGATGGTAAGTACACCCTGGAGATTACCTTCGACGGCAATGAGACGGTGAATGCTGTTGCAACCAGGACTGGTGACGCAGAGATTGCCAATGCAGAAATTACAAAGGTGCAGATTTGCGGCGCTACCGATGACAGTTGGAACAACCGTATTGACTTCGACCTTGCCAAGGGCGAAGGCGACGTGTACTCCGGCACTCTCAGCGTTGCTGAGCCTGGGGATGACGTTGAGTTCAAACTTGTTGTCAACGAGTCAACATGGATTGGCAATGGCCAGGCTGCCATGGAGGCTCCTGAAGGCTGGGTGGAGAACATGGGCAACGGCAACTTCAAACTGAAGAACTCTGCTGCCGGTTATGCTTCTTATACCTTCACCGCTACGTGGGTACCCAACGCCATTGCTAGCAATGGCTGGACAGTTAAGATTGAAGGAAAAGATGCCCGCGTCAAGGATGTGACCATTGCTCCTGAGTCTGGCGATATTTCTGCAGCCCTTTCTGCAGAACTTGGTGGAAATGCCGCCAACAATGTCACCATCAATCTAACAAAGGATGCTGCCTATACCCTTACCGCTCCGATTACAGCAGCCGGAAACATTGCCATTAACGGTAATGGTGCCACGATTGACGCCAGCGGCAACACAGGTGATATCATCAAGTTAGACGGAACTACCACACTGGCCCAGAAGGCTGACGGTACCGACTCCGACCACAAGCTAATCAGTACGGTCACCATTTCAGGTGTCAAGATTCTCGGTATCACGGGAGCTCTTGTTACTGATGCACAGAAGACATTGGTAGAGACGCTGACGATTTCTGATGCAGTTATTGAGATGCCCGCAGCTGGTAAGAATGTGCTGAACTTCAACGGCAAGGGCTATGCTGGAAAGGTGGTTGTGAAGAATTCTACTATCTATGCCAAGGGTGGCAACAATACTGGTTTCTTCGCCCAGTACGGCAGCCGTCCGAAGAATGTGAATGGTGACTGGCTGCAGGAGTTCGACGTGCAGAACTCTACAATCGTAGGCATTGCCAATGGCAAGAACTTCTGCGACCTGAAGCAGAACGGAACACCTCAGAATGTCTATACACTGAAGAACAACATCTTCGTTGACTGCGGCAAGAACGGTCAGGTGGTAGTGGGCTTCAACAAGGGCCAGGCCAGTGCAACACCGGCATGGACTGTTGAAGGCAACAACTTCAACTGGGCAACAGACGGCGCTCTGACCGACATTACTGCTGCCGAGAAGGAGAAGGCTGGCAAGGCCGGCGAGGAATACATTGTGAAGAAGAGCATTCTTGGTGTTGTGGCCTTCGCCAGCGAGACCGCCCTGGCCGACGGCAACTTCAAACTGGCTAACTGCGCCCAGAACACCGCTCACATTGGTGACCCGCGCTGGCTCGATGCTACCGTGGAGCCGGAGCCTGAGGACATTACGATTGCTCCCGAGTCTGGCGACATCAATGCTGCCCTGTTCGACGCTACGACAGCCGTCAACAAGAAGGCTAAGGACATCACCATGAACCTGACTGCCGGTGCTGCCTACACGGTATCGGATGCTATCAAGACAGCAGGCAACCTGACCATCAACGGTAATGGCTCAACGATTGACGCCAGCGGCAACGCAAGTGACATCATCAAGTTGAACGGAACTACTGCACTGGCCAAGAAGGCTGACGGTACTGACTCTGACCACAAACTGATTAGCACGGTCACCATTTCAGGTGTCAAGATTCTTGGTATGACGGGCGCCCTGATTACCGATGACCAGAAGACGCTGGTAGAGACGCTGACGATTTCTGATGCAGTTATTGAGATGCCCGCAGCTGGTAAGAATGTGCTGAACTTCAACGGCAAGGGCTATGCTGGAAAGGTGGTTGTGAAGAATTCTACTATCTATGCCAAGGGTGGCAACAATACTGGTTTCTTCGCCCAGTACGGCAGCCGTCCGAAGAATGTGAATGGTGACTGGCTGCAGGAGTTCGACGTGCAGAACTCTACAATCGTAGGCATTGCCAATGGCAAGAACTTCTGCGACCTGAAGCAGAACGGAACACCTCAGAATGTCTATACGCTGAAGAACAACATCTTCGTTGACTGCGGTAAGAACGGTCAGGTGGTAGTGGGCTTCAACAAGGGCCAGGCAAGTGCCTCTCCTGTATGGGACGTAGACGGCAACACCTTCAACATTACCGTTGACGGCGTGCTGACCGACAACAATGCAGCAGAGATTGAGAAGGCTGGCAAGGTTGGCGAGGAAGACATTGTGAAGAACTGCGTAGCAGGTGCAGTGGTCTTCAAGGATGCTGCCAACGGCGACTTCACCATCGATGCCACCACCGAGCAGGCTAAGGCAAAGACTGGTGACCCACGCTGGTTAGGTGAGTCTGATCCCTCAGCCATCAGCGCTGCCAAGATGAGTGCTGATGACGATGCAGCCGTGTACAACCTGAGCGGACAGCATGTCTCTAAGGCTTACAAGGGTATCGTTATCAAGAACGGTCGTAAGATGGTGGTGAAGTAATCAACACTCATACATATTTAATATTAAAGAAGTGGCGTCTCGCAAGGGTCGCCATTTCTTTTTCACCCATTTATTTGGCAGTTACGGGATTAATATGTATCTTTGCCCAATAATTGCAAAAACTACTTAAGAACTATGAACATACGAAAGCCATTGTGTCTTGTTTGGGCATGGTGTCTGGCGCTCTCCGTTGGGGCAAAAGATATCTACGTTTCCACGTCGTTTCATGAGCCTGCCACCGAGGGCTTGCGGTTTATATACAGCCATGACGGCATAAAATGGGACTCCATACAGGGTATTTTCCTGCGCCCTGAGGTAGGTAAACAAAAGGTGATGCGCGACCCATCCATTGTCAAGGGACCTGACGGCGTGTTCCACTTGGTGTGGACCAGTTCATGGCGCGGCGACCGGGGGTTTGGCTATTCATCGTCGAAAGACCTCATCCATTGGACGCCACAGCAGTTTGTCAGCACTGGCATGGACACGACCACGGTGAACACCTGGGCACCGGAGCTGTTTTACGACGACGTGAAGCGACAGTTCCTCATAGTGTGGGCCTCGTGTGTGCCCGGCCGGTTCCCCGACGGACAGGAAGACCACAAGAACAACCACCGTCTCTACTACATGACGACCAAGGACTTCCGCCGCTTTTCCAAGACACAGCTGTTCTACGAGCCGGGCTTCTCGGCCATTGATGCCACGCTGGTGAAACGCGGCAAGCAGGACTATGTGATGGTGGTGAAGGACAACACCCGTCCGATGCGGAACATCAAGGTGGCGTTTGCACCGTCGCCCTACGGGCCGTGGAGTGATGCCTCAGAACCCTTTACAGAGAGCTTCACCGAGGGACCGAGCACGGCGAAGGTGGGCGACTGGTGGTATATCTACTACGACTCGTACCAGCACAGAATCTATGGTGCTCACCGTACCAAGGACTTCAAGACCTTCCAGAATCAGACGGGAACCGTCAGCTTCCCCACAGGCCATAAGCACGGCACCGTGTTCATGGCTGACGAAAAACTGGTGGAGGGACTCATCAAATACAACCGCGACGTGGTGCATTACAGCGGCACGACCATTGCCCGTCCTGAACGCCACGATGGCGGCCTGAAGCCAGTGGTTGGTGTTCACAGCATCCAAACCATGCGGGGCAAAAAACCGTGGACCTACAACCACCAGCCGATGATGGCCTATTGGAACGGCAAGTTCTACATGCACTACTTGACAGACCCCCGCCATGAGCACGAGGCACCGGGCAAGACGATGCTCCAGACGTCGGAAGACGGCTATACGTGGACAACGCCAGTGGAACTTTTCCCGGAATATCCCGTACCTGAAGGCTGGGTGAAAGAAGGAAAAGATTTTCCGGCAGCCCATAACCTCAAGGCTGTGATGCACCAGCGGGTGGGATGGTATGTCAGCGGCGCTGCGCGCCTAATGAATAATGAAGAAAGAAAAAAGAATGGTGAAAAGCTTTTGGCCACGGGCAACTACGGTATCTGCCTGACGATGAAGGACGACCCCAACGACGGCAACGGCATAGGGCGCGTGGTCAGAGAGGTGAGGAAGGACGGCAGTCTGGGCCCCATCTACTTTGTCTACTACAACCACGGCTTCTCGGAGAAGAACACCATCTATCCTTACTATAAGCGGGCGAAGGACAAGGCGTTTGTGGCAGCCGTCGATGCGATGGTGGCCGACCCCATGCAACGTATGCAATGGGTAGAGGAGGCCGACCGCGACGAGCAGCTCATTCCCCTGCAAAAACCCTACAAGGCTTTTTCGGGCTACACCCTACCCGACGGCCGGAAGGCGGCACTCTGGAAACATGCCGTGACGAGTCTATCGGCCGATGGCGGCAATACCTGGCGGCTGGTGAACGTCGACGGCAAACTGGGCTGCGACCGCGCTCCGGGCTTCGTCAACTCGAATGCGAAGATCTGGGGACAACGCCTGACGGACGGCACCTATGCCACCGTCTATAACCCTGCGGAATACCGCTGGCCGCTGGCCGTCAGCCTGTCTGCCGACGGCCTTGACTATACCACCTTGAACCTCGTCAACGGCGAGGTAACACCCCTCAGGCACGGCGGACAATACAAGAGTTACGGCCCGCAATACGTCAGAGGCATCCAGGAGGGCAACGGCACACCTAAGGACGGCGACCTCTGGGTGACCTATTCTAATAATAAGGAAGACCTGTGGGTGAGCCGCATCCCCGTGCCGGTGTGCCAGCACGCCACCACCCACGCCAACTGCACAGGGGGACAGTCCCCGTGCACAGGGGGACAGTCCCCGTGTGCATTAAGTGAGCTGACAGACTGGAACCTGTATATACCGCTGTTGTGTCCCATCGAACTGAAAGACGGCGTGCTGACACTCTCTGACAGCGACCCCTACGACTATGCCAAGGCAGAGCGCATGATACCCGCCACAAAGGAACTGGAGGTGGAGTTTGACCTGAGTGCAGCCCAGACGACACACGGCGAACTGGACATTGAGTTTGTTGACGACGGCGGCAACGTCTGCTCGCGCATCGTGGTCGACTCCACGGGGACGATACGGGTGAAGGGCGGCGCACGGTTTGGCACGCTGCTCAAGCAATACACGCCTCGTACTACCTATCATATCAAAGCCGTGCTGTCATGCTCGCTGCATAGGGCCGTCTACTATGTGAACGGCAAGAAGGCCTGCGTCAGACAGTTCGACACACCCGTGGAAAGCATCTCACGACTGGTGTTCCGCACAGGGATGCCCTTCGACAAGCCCGATATGAACACCCCCGCCGACCAGGACTTCGACATGCCCCGTGCCGACGAACGTGACCCCGTGGCCAGCTTTGCCATCTCGAAGGTGGTGAGCAGACCGTCAGAGACGGAGGGTGTGAGTGCCGTGCTCAGATACGACGACTTTGCCCACTATGCCAAGCGCTTCAACACGATGGAGGACGAGAACATCGTGACCACCATTCCCAACGCGGCCTCGTCGGAGTGGATGCGCCGGAACGTGCCCCTCTTCGACTGTCCGCAGGAGAATTTCCGCGAGATGTACTACTACCGCTGGTGGACGCTGCGCAAGCATATCAAACGGACACCCGTTGGCTATGGCATGACGGAGTTCCTCGTTGACCGCTCATACGCCGACCGCTACAACCTGATAGCCTGTGCCATAGGCCACCACATCATGGAGAGCCGCTGGCTGCGCGACACCACCTACCTGCACCAGATACTGCGCACCTGGTACTACGGCAACGACGGACAGGCGATGGCGAAGATGAACAAGTTCTCGTCGTGGAACCCCGCTGCCGTCTACGAGATGTGGAAGGTGCAGGGCGACACCGCCTTCATGTTCGCGCTGAAGCCACGCCTGGAAGAGGAGTATGCCCGCTGGGAGCGCACCAACCGTCTGCCCTCGGGCCTCTACTGGCAGGGCGACGTGCAGGACGGCATGGAGGAGAGCATCAGCGGCGGCAGGAAGAAGCAGTATGCACGCCCAACCATCAACAGTTATATGTTCGGCAACGCGAAAGCCCTGGCAGCCATGAGCCGCTTGACGGGTGAGACAGCCAAGGCAACACAGTATGAGCAGAAGGCCGACACGCTGCGGCGGCTCATAGAGACCAGGCTGTGGAACAGCAACCACCAGTTCTTTGAGACCCTCCGCGGCGACTCTTCGGCGAACGTGCGCGAAGCCATAGGCTATATTCCCTGGTACTTCAACCTGCCGGCAACTGGCTCAAAGTATGAGGTTGCCTGGCAGCAGCTGACTGACGAGGAGGGCTTCGCGGCACCCTACGGACTGACGACGGCAGAGCGCCGCCATCCGCAGTTCCGCAGCCACGGCGTGGGCAGGTGCGAGTGGGACGGCGCCGTCTGGCCCTTCGCCACCTCGCAGACGCTTACTGCGCTGGCTAATTGGGTGGCCCATAGGGCCTATGAGGCCCATGAGGCCCATGATTCTTATGGGGCCCATTGGCCCCATAAGCCCCATGAGGTTTTCTTCCGCCAGATGCAGCTCTACGTGGAGAGCCAGCACCACCGCGGGCGACCCTACATCGGCGAGTACCTCGACGAGAAGAACGGTGCGTGGCTCATGGGCGACCGTGAGCGCAGCCGCTACTATAACCACTCTACCTTCAACGACCTGGTGATAACGGGCATCTGCGGTCTGCGTCCGCAGGCTGACGGCAGCATCGTGGTGACCCCCCTGGTGCCGCAAGACCAATGGGACTACTTCTGCCTGGACGGCATCAGCTACAGAGGCCAGGTGCTTACCATCATCTGGGACCGTGACGGACAGCACTATCACCAGGGCACAGGACTGACACTGATGGTTGACGGCAAGACTGTTGCAAACAGAAAGGATTTAGGATTACTGAAATTACGGGAACTTTAACGGGAACGGTAACGAAAAAAACGAAATATGACAATGAAAAGAATTTGGTTTGCCTTGCCACTATTGTTTAGCATAAGCACGCAGGCTCAAACCTATGAGACACAATACCGGCGCCCGGTAAGCGACGTGATGCGGGATGTGGCCAGACGCTTTGACGTGAAGTTCAAGTTCGACAAGAATGTCGATACCGCTGGCGTCATGCTGACCTACGCCGACTTCCGCATACGTCCCTACTCGCTGGAGCAGACGCTTGACAACATCTGTAAGCACTTCGACTGGAACTGGTGGAAACAGAGCGGTAACGTCTATAAGATTAAAGTCTACGAGTACCCCCGCCGCCATGAGGACGAGGGACGGCAGATGCTCGACTACCTCGCGTCGCTATATAGTAACAAGGAGCAATGGGAGGCACGTCGCGACACCCTGCGCCGCGAGGTGCGCCAACGTCTGCAGATCGACGCGTTCCTCGATTCGTGTACTATGAAGCCCCTGCTGTCGAAAGTCCGCAAGCACAACGGCTATACCACACAGAACATCTGCATTGAGCTGGTGCCGGGACAGCACCTGTTTGGCACCATATACAGCCCCCTCCAGAAGGGGAAGGCCCGCCCTCTCATCATCTGTCCCGACGGCCACTGGCCCTCACGTTATCGCGACGACGAGCAGCAGCGCCTCGCCACACTGGCACGGATGGGTGCCGTATGCGTCGACTTCGACCTCTATGGCTACAGCCAGTCGGCAGCAGAGGTGGGCAGTCATCATTCGTCCCGCGCACACATCTTCCAGGCAGCCTGCGGCATGGTACTCCTTGACTACATGCTGAAGAACCGCAAGGACATCGACCCCCAGCGCGTTGCCGTCAACGGCGGCAGCGGCGGAGGCACCCATACCGTACTGCTGACGCTGCTCGACGACCGCATCACGGCCTCGGCACCGGTGGTACACGTGGCCTCACACTTCGACGGCGGCTGTCCCTGCGAGAGTGGCATGCCCATACAACTGGCTGGCGGCGGCACCTGCGAGGCAGAGCTGGCTGCCATCATTGCCCCCAAGCCCCTGCTGCTGGTAAGCGACGGCGGCGACTGGACGTCGACGACGCCTGAGCTGGAGTATCCGTTCATTCAGCGCATCTTCGACTTCTATGGTGCCAAGGAGAATGTCCGCAACGTCCACCTGCCTGACGAGCGCCACGACTTCGGTCCCAACAAGCGCCAGGCCGTCTACGACTTCTTTGCCGATGTCTTCGGGCTTGACAGGACGATGATTGACGAGAGCAAGGTGACCATTGAACCCAAGGAAATGATGCAAACAAAACTGCCATAGACCATGAAGAAAATCATTGTTTTTACCGTCCTGTTCTGTGTCCAGACGCTCGCTGCCCAAGACCACCGCCTCTGGTACGACAAGCCTGCCATGACGTGGACACAGGCGCTGCCCGTGGGCAACGGCGTCATCGGGGGTATGGTGTTCGGCACCCCTGCCGTAGAACATATCCAGCTGAACGAGGAGACCATCTGGGCAGGACAGCCCAACCAGGTGCTGCACCCCGAGGCCAAGACCTACCTGCCCCAGGTGCGGCAGCTTATCTTCGAGGGTAAGTACAAGGAGGCGCAGGATCTGGCCAACGCCAAGGTGATGCCCATGGGGGCTGATCAGAACAGGGGCATGCCCTATCAGCCCTTCGGCGACCTGTATATCGCCATGCCCGGTCATGCTGCCTATACCGACTACGAGCGCTGGCTCGATATTGACAATGCCCGCACGGTGGTCACCTATACCGTCGGCGGCGTGCGCTATGAGCGCGAGGTCATCACCCCGCTGGGAGGCCACAACGTCATAGCCGTCCGTCTGACCGCCAGCGAGAGGGGCAAGATAACGCTGACGGCCAGCATGACGTCGCCACACGAGAATGTGCTCATCAGTACAGACGCCACCCCCTGCCCCATTCCCGCTGACGCGCCTACCCGTAGCCTTTCCCCTGAAGGGGCGGGCACTTGCTGCGCCGTGCTCCACGGTGTGTCGTCGAAGCACGAGAGCCTGAAGGGCAAGGTGCGCTTCATGGGGCGCATGGCCGTGCAGACCCTGGGTGGCCGCACGTCGTGCAGCAACGGTATCATCAGCGTGACGGGTGCCGACGAGGCAACGCTCTATCTCACCATTGGCACCAACGTCAGGAGCTACAACGACATCGGCGGCGACGAGGTGCAGCAGTCTCGGGAACGGCTCAACGGTGCCATGAGCCTGGGCTACCAGGCGCTGAAGGCCCTGCATGAGCAGACCTATCACAAATACTACGACAGGGTGAAGTTAGACCTGGGCCCCGACCGTTACAACAAAATGCCGACAGACAAACGCATTGAATATTTCTCCTCCCCTTTCGGGGGAGGCCGGGAGGGGGCTCCTGAGCGGGCTGACAACCACCTCGTTGCCACCTACTTCCAGTTTGGCCGCTACCTGCTTATCTCCTCGTCGCAGCCGGGCAACATGAACCCCGCCAACCTGCAGGGCATCTGGAACGACAAGATGTTCCCCGCCTGGGACTCGAAATACACCACCAACATCAACCTTGAGATGAACTACTGGCCCTCTGAGGTGTGTAACCTCACGGAGATGAACGAGCCGCTGTTCAAGCTCATCCGCGAGGTCAGCATCACAGGCCGTGAGACCGCCCGCGACATGTACGGCGCCGACGGCTGGGTGCTGCACCACAACACCGACCAGTGGCGCATCACCGGTCCCGTAGACCATGCACAGACGGGCCTCTGGCCCATGGGGTCGGCCTGGCTCTGCCGTCATCTGTGGGAGCACTACCTCTTCACGGGCGACAAGGCGTTCCTGCGTGAAGCCTTCCCCATCATGCTCGATGCCGCCCGCTTCTACAGTCAAACGTTGGTGAAACATCCCACGAAGGGCTGGCTCGTCGTCTGTCCGGGAGAGTCGCCGGAGCATGGCGGCAAAGGCCGCCCCACGCCCCTTGATGCCGGCGTGACGATGGACAACCAGATACTAACGGAACTCTTTACCACGGTGCTGGAGGCGGCTAAAATTCTGGAGGAAAATAATTTTCAATTTTCAATTTTCAATTCTCAATTAAGCCAGCTCCCCCCCATGCAGATAGGCCGCTGGGGACAGCTGCAGGAGTGGCTCGACGACCTCGACGACCCCAAGGACACCCACCGCCACTTCTCACACCTCTACGGACTCTACCCCAGCAACCAGATATCGCCCTTCCGCACCCCCGACCTCTGGCAGGCAGCCAAGGCGTCGCTCGAGGCACGCGGCGATGTGTCTACGGGCTGGAGCATGGGGTGGAAGGTGTGCTCCTGGGCACGTCTGCTTGATGGCGACCACGCCTACAAACTCATCCAGGACCAGCTGACGCTCACCGCCGACACCTTCCTCATCTTCGGCACCATGAAGCAGCATGGCGGCACCTACCCCAACATGCTCGATGCTCATCCGCCCTTCCAGATCGACGGTAACTTCGGCTGTACGGCGGGCATTGCCGAGATGCTGCTGCAGAGCCACGACGGCTTCCTCTATCTGCTGCCGGCCCTGCCCGACGTGTGGCAGCAGGGCTCGGTAACGGGGCTGAAGGCGCGCGGCGGCTTCGAGGTTGACATGGCGTGGAAGAACGGCAGACTCTCGAAGGCCGTCATCCGTTCTGCCTATGGCGGCGTCTGCCGCCTGCGCTCCCTCGTTCCGCTCAAGGGCCAGGCGCTGAAGCGTGTCAAAGACACCGTCCGGACCCCCAAACTTAAAACCACCTGGCTCTACGAACTGCGGACGAAGGCCGGTGGCAAATACGAAATAACATTATAACAAGCAAGAAGATATGAGAAAAACAATGCTTATCGCCCTGCTGACGCTGGTGACCATCGGCGTGGGGGCAGCCAACAAACAGAAACCGTGGGACAACGGCAGACTGACAGTTTCCGACAACCAGCGCTTCCTGATGCACGAGAACGGCACACCCTTCTTCTGGCAGGGAGAGACGGGCTGGCTGCTGCCCGAGCGCTTAGACCGCGCAGAGGCCGAATGGTATCTGCAGCGCTGCCGCGAGGAGGGCTACAACGTGGTGCAGATACAGGTCATCGACGGCGTGCCGGCCATCAACATCTACGGACAGCCCAGTCATCCGCTGCCCACGGCGAAGGCTACGGGCTATGGCTATTGGGACCATCTCGACTACATCGTCGACCTGGCACAGCAGAACGGTATCTACATCGGCATGGTAGCCATCTGGGGCGGACTGGTGAAGGCCGGCAAGCTCAGCGTCGACGAGGCCAGGAAATACGGCACGTTCCTGGCCAACCGCTATAAGAACAAGCCAAACATCATCTGGTTCATGGGCGGCGACATACAGGGCGACATCAAGCCTGAGGTATGGAACGCCCTGGCCACAAGCATCAAGGCCATCGACAAGAACCACCTCATGACCTACCACCCCCGGGGACGCTACACGTCGGCTAAGTGGTGGAGCAAGGCAGCGTGGATAGACTTCCACACCTTCCAGAGCGGACACCGTAAGTACGGACAGCGCATGGGCAACGCAGACTACCCCATACCCGACAACACCGAGGAGGACAACTGGATGTACGTCGACTCTACATGGGCCTACAAACCCATCAGGCCGGTGCTCGACGCCGAACCCTCCTACGAGGACATCCCCATGGGTCTGCACGACAAGAACGAGCCGCGCTGGAAGGCCTGCGACGTGCGCCGCTATGCCTACTGGAGCGTGTTTGCCGGCAGCTGCGGCCACACCTACGGCCATAACGCCATCATGCAGATGCTGAAGCCGGGCTACCCGACGAGCTACGGCGACGCCGGCGACGTGAAGACCTGGTACCAGGGCCTCAACGACCCGGGCTTCCAGCAGATGAAGTTCCTCAGCCAGCTCATCCTGTCGCTGCCCTACTTCGACCGCATACCCGACCAGAGCATCATCGTGGAGAACGGCAAGCAGTACGACCGCCTGATAGCCACCCGTGGCAACGACTACCTGCTGGTCTACAACTACACCAGCCGCAACATGAAAATCGACCTCACGAAGATTGCCGGCGACAGGAAGAACGTGTGGTGGATGAATGCCGGCACGGGCAACCTGCGCTATCTGGGCGAATACGAGTCGAAGGTGCTCACCTTCCGCCCCCATAAGAACGGCTTCGGCGTTGAGGACGGCGTGCTCATTGCCATCGATGCCAAGAAAGACTATCTCAAGAAAGACCAAGTGAAGATTGCCGACCGCACGTTAGCCGGGAAGGCACGCGACCTGAACGAATAGAAACCCCATGAGAAAAATGATGAAGAAGACAATCCTACTAACCCTGCTGATGACGGCGGTGGCAACCCTGGCGGTGGGCGCTAAGAAGAAGGCGGCACCGCCCGTCACCGTCTGCGACCTGAGGACGGAGCGACTGGTCAACCCCATGAGCATCGACACGCCGGCGCCTCGCATAGGCTGGCGCATAGAGTCGGCGCAGAAGGAGGTGATGCAAACCAGTTGCCACATCATCGTGGCATCGACACTGGCAAAGGCCGAGGCCCTGGAGGGCGACCTCTGGGATGCCACCATCGACGGCAGCCAATCACAATGGGTAGCCTACGAGGGTAAGCCCCTGAAGAGCAACACACGCTGCTTCTGGCGCGTGAAGGTGGCCACCACCAAGGGCGAGAGTGCGTGGAGCGACGTGGCCCTGTGGAACGTCGGTCTGCTGACGGAGAGCGACTGGCGCGGCCGCTGGATAGGCTGGAACCGTGCCATGCCGTGGGACTGTCTGACGGAGCACAGCCGTCTGTCTGCCCGCTACCTGCGCCATGAGTTCGCCTTCGACAAAGAGGTGAGGCAAGCCACGCTATATATCTGTGGCTTAGGCATGTACGAGGCCTTTATCAACGGTCAGCGCGTGGGCACTCAGGTGCTGGCTCCTGCCCCCACCGACTACCGCCGCACGGTGCTCTACAATGCCTTCGACGTCACCGCCATGCTGGCACAGCAGAATGCCATCGGCGTCGTCCTGGGCAACGGCCGCTTCTTCACCATGCAGCAAGACAAGAAACCTTATAAGATTACGAACTTCGGCTACCCCACCCTGCGCCTGAACCTCATCGTGGAGTTTGCCGACGGCAGCCGCAAGACCATCGCCACCGACGAGAAATGGAAAATCAATACCGACGGCCCCATCCGCTCTAACAACGAATACGACGGCGAGACCTACGATGCCAGCAAGGACTTTGCCGGCTGGACCCAAGCAGGTTTCAACGACTCCTCATGGCCAACAGCCGAGCGCACCGCCATCCCCTACGGCACCCTCCGCGGTGCCATGGTCGAGAACATGCAGGTGCTGCAGCAGCTGAAGCCTAAGAGCGTTACCCGCAAGGGCGACCGTCTCATCGTCGACATGGGACAGAACATGGCCGGCTGGCTCTGCTGCCGCATGTCGGCACTGGCCAAGGGCGACTCCGTCATCATCCGCTTTGCCGAGAAGCTCGACGCCAAGGGACATATCTGGGTAGAGAACCTGCGTCACGCCCAGAGCACCGACCGCTACTATGCCAACGGTCAGGAACAGGGACGCTGGTGGCATCCCACGTTCGTCTATCACGGCTTCCGCTATGCCGAGATTACGGGTCTTGGTGACGCCACCGCCGACGACTTCATAGGCGAGGTCATCAGCGACGCCATGACCGAGACGGGACACTTCGTCTCTGCCGATGCTATATTAAATAAGGTGTACCAGAACGCCCGCTGGGGCATCCTCGGCAACTACAAGGGCATGCCCGTCGACTGTCCGCAGCGCGACGAACGACAGCCCTGGCTCGGCGACCGCACACGGGGCTGCTTCGGCGAGGCTTTCCTCTTCGACAACCACAACCTCTATGCCAAGTGGGCACGCGACATCACCGAGGCACAGCGCGAGGACGGCTGCATACCCGACGTGGCGCCCGCCTTCTGGAACTACTACAGCGACGACCTGACATGGGCGGCGGCGCTGCCCATGACGCTCCGCATGCTCCAGGGCCACTATGGCGACGATGCCCCGCTGCGCAGGTTTTATCCTCACGTGAAGCGCTGGCTGGAACACCTGAAGACGCAGTACCAGCGCGACGACGGTCTCATCCATTGCGGCAAATACGGCGACTGGTGTGTGCCGCCGGAGCGTGAGGAGCTCATACACAGCGAGGACCCGGCACGCAAGACCGACGTGACGCTCATCTCCACCGCCTACTACTACTATCTCTGCCGCATGATGGCAGAATGGTCGCGGATGTTAGAGACCCACCCCGGGGGTGGGTCTTTCGCCCGCGAAGCCGAAGCCACAAAGGCCGCCTTCAACCGCGCCTATCTGACGGTGAAGAAGGGTACGGCCACCGTGCCCGACCATATCCTCTACCCCGACAGCACCTACTACGGCAACAACACCGTCACGGCCAACGTGCTGCCCTACTGTTTCGGCATGATCGACGACCCCTATGTCAAGCAGCAGGTAGAGAAGCAAATCGTCAAGGCCATCACCGACCAGAACCTGGGAACCATCACCACCGGCGTCATCGGCACCGGCTGGCTCATGCACGCCCTCACCATGATGGGACGCACCGACCTGGCCTGGCTCCTGGCTACCAACAAGAAGTACCCGTCGTGGGGCTACATGGCCGACCACGGCGCCACCACCATCTGGGAACTGTGGAACGGTGACACCGCCTCGCCGAAGATGAACTCCGGCAACCACGTCATGCTGCTCGGCGACCTGCTCTCCTGGCTCTATGAGTGCATTGCCGGCATCGGCGCTGCCGACGCGGGCTTCAAGCACATCACCATGGCACCCGACTTCACCGTCGACGAGATTGACGACATCGACGCCTCCTACAACTCCATCTACGGCCCCATCGTGAGCCGCTGGAAGAAGGTGCATGGCCAGCTCTACTGGCATGTGGAGATTCCCGCCAACACCAAGGCGACACTCCGCCTGCCTAACAACGAGATGCTGACTCTGGGCTCCGGCGCATACGACCTGGAGCGTCCGCTGCCAAAGCGCATGCCCTCCGACAAAACCGCCACCACGTCGCCCGTCGTCGTCGACGAGTTCCTCTACAAGGAAGCACCCTTCCCCTCATGCCATTCTGCCAGCATCGTCGAGACGAGGAAGGGCGACCTCGTGGCCACCTATTTCGGAGGCACCCGCGAGCGCAACCCCGACGTCTGCATCTGGGTGAGCCGCAAGCCCAAGGGGGCCAGGGAATGGACAAAGCCCGTGATGGTGGCCGACGGCGTGGAACTGAAACCCCTCAAGCCCGACTCCACGGCAACAGTCAGTCTGGTGACCACCCCACAGAAGCCCGCCTTCGGCGGCCAGTTCCTGCCGATACCCGAATGGAAAGGACGGCGTGGCGAAGCCGCCATAAGCCCCAACCCCTCCCCCTTCGGGGGAGGTCGGGAGGGGGCTTACCGCGAAGCCTGCTGGAACCCCGTACTGTTTGAGACACCCTCGGGCGAACTGCACCTCTACTTCAAGATAGGATTCGACATCCAGAGCTGGCAGGGCTGGCGCGTCGTCTCGAAGGACGGCGGCAAGACGTGGAGCCGGCGCGAGCGGCTGCCCGAAGGTATCTACGGTCCCATCAAGAACAAGCCCATACTCAACAACGGCCGCATCATCTCGCCCACCAGCGACGAGCGCGACGGCTGGAAGCTCTACTTCGAACTGTCCGACGACATGGGGAAGACCTGGCGCCGCACCGCCTACGTCGAGGCCGACAAGGGGGTGAAGGCCATACAGCCCACCATCATCGTGCTGCCCGACGGCCGCCTGCAGGCCCTCTGCCGCACCCGCAGCCGCCATATCGGCATCACCTACAGCAGCGACAACGGCGAGACATGGAGCAAGCTCCAGTTCATCGATACGCCCAACAACAACAGCGGCCTCGACGCCGTCACCCTGCAAGATGGCACCTTCGCCATGATCTGCAACGACTGGCCCATCGAGCCCACCAAGGAGAAGGGTGCCCGCACGCCCCTCTCCGTCCTGCGCAGCACCGACGGCATCCACTGGAACCACTGGATAACACTCGAGGACTCGCCCATCATGCAGTACTCCTACCCCTCTATCATCCAGAGCCGCGACGGACATATCCACGTCATCTACACCTGGCGCCGCCAGCGCATCAAGCATGTGGAATTTAAAGTTGAAAGGTAAAAAAGTGCTGTGTCACAAGCATGGGAAACTTTAGAAAACGAAAATGAATATGCTAAGAACAACGTACAGTATGAGAAAGTGGATCATGGTAATGGGAGTTTTACCCCTTTACCTTTTTACCCTCTTACCCTTATCGGCACAGCCAGTATCCGTTGCCGGACTGTTCCCCTTAGAGGGCAGCGGCCGCATCGTCTATAACTTCAACGAGGGCTGGCGCTTCCTGCTCGGCGATGCCCAAGGGGCTGAGGCTGCCGCCTTCGACGACTCCCGGTGGGACATCGTCTGCGCACCCCATACCGTACAGCTGATGCCCGCCGAGGCCAGTGGCGGACGCAACTACCAGGGCGTCTGCTGGTACCGCAAGCACTTCACCGTGCCCGATGACATGGCGGGCAAACTGCTGACCGTCCACTTCGAGGCCGTCATGGGCAAGCAGTGGGTCTATGTCAACGGACGCCTCGCTAAGGAGCATGAGGGCGGCTACCTGCCCATCACCATCGACCTCACGGCACAGGGCGTAGCGGCAGGCCAGAAGTGTGTCATTGCCGTCAAGGCCGACAACAGCGACGACAAGACCTTCCCGCCGGGCAAGAAGCAGTCGCAGCTCGACTTTGCCTATCATGGCGGCATCTACCGCGACGTGTGGCTCATAGGCAAGTCGCCCGTCCACATCACCGACCCCATAGAGCGCGGTCAGGTGGCCGGCGGCGGCGTCTTCCTGCACTACGACAACATCTCGGAGAAGCAGGCCGACGTGTTCATAGATGTTGAGGTGGCACAGACCCTCCTCCCACCCCTCCCTGTAGGGAGGGGAGCAACGACTGCTAAGGTAGAGGCAATCATCAGGGATGCCGATGGGAAGGTTGTAAAGACCCTGAAACAGAAAAAGGCGGTAGCAAACTCTACACTCTACACTCTACACTCTACACTAAAAAATCCCCATCTCTGGAGTCCCGAAGACCCGTACCTCTATACCGTAGAGCTAAGACTAACTACCCCCCTCCCTTCGGGAGGGGCTGGGGGTGGGCTCTCCCCCCTCCCTTCGGGAGGGGCTGGGGGTGGGCTTGACGGCGGCATCATCCGCATGGGCATCCGCAAGGCCGAGTTCCGCGGCCAGGACGGCTTCTGGCTCAACGGCAAGCCCTATCACCAGCTCGTCGGTGCCAACCGCCATCAGGACTTCGCCTACGTAGGCAACGCCCTGCCCAACAGTCAGCAATGGCGCGACGCCAAGCGCCTGCGCGATGTGGGCTACACCATCATCCGTGCCGCCCACTACCCCCAGGACCCCGCGTTCATGGATGCCTGCGACGAGCTGGGCCTCTTCATCATCGTTCCCACGCCGGGCTGGCAGTACTGGAACAAGGAGCCGGGATGGGCCGGGAAGGTGCATCAGAACACCCGCGACATCATACGCCGCGACCGCAACCACCCCAGCGTACTGATGTGGGAGCCTATCCTCAACGAGACGCGCTATCCCAAGGACTTTGCCCTCGAGGCGCTGCAGATAACCCGCGACGAGTTCCCCTGGCCGGGACGCCCCGTGGCTGCCGCCGACCTCAACTCCGAGGGCGTCAAGGGCAACTACGAAGTGCTGTATGACTGGGCGGATAATATAAAACCCACCCCCACCCCCTCCATTTCCTGCATCTTCACCCGCGAATGGGGTGAATATGTCGACGACTGGTATGCCCACAACAACATCAACCGTGCTGCACGCGCCTGGGGCGAGCATGCGCAGCTGGCACAGGCCCTCTCGCTCGTCAACACCTACGGCATGATGTTCCGCGGACAGCCGCAGTTCATCGGCGGCTGTCAGTGGCATCCCTTCGACCATCAGCGCGGCTACCATCCTGATGCCTACTTCGGCGGCCTCTACGATGCCTTCCGCCAGAAGAAATACGCGGCCGAGGCAATACGCCTCCAAGTGCAGCCCAACTCTCAATCTTCAATTTTCAATTCTCAATTTTCAATTTTCATCGCCCACGAAATGACGCAGTCGTCGCCCGCCGACGTCACCGTCTTCAGCAACTGCGACAGCGTGCGCCTCACCGCCCTCGACGGCTGGAAGAGTGCCACGCTGCCCGTCGTCCACACGTCCGACGGCGTGCCCAACGCCCCCGTCGTCTTCAAGGGCTTCTGGGATTTCTGGCAGGCACGCAACCTCAGCTACACCCAGCGCAACTGGCAGGCCGTCAAGCTCGTGGCCGAAGGTATCGTCGGCGGCAAGGTGGTGTGCCGCCAGCAGAAGATGCCGTCGCGGCGCAGCACGAAGCTACGCCTCCATGCCGACGAGATGGGCCGCCAGCTCGTGGCCGACGGCTCCGACTTCATCGTGGTAGTGGCCGAGGTCACCGACGATAACGGCAACGTCCGCCGTCAGGCTCGCGAACATGTCACCTTCACCGTCGAGGGCGAGGGAGCCATCATCGGCGATGCCTCCATCATGGCCAACCCCCGTGAGGTGGAATGGGGCTCGGCTCCCGTGCTGGTGCGCAGCACCCACAAGCCGGGCAAGATACGCATCATAGCACGTCCCACCTTCGGCGGCGTACACACCCCCACCCCCGACACCCTTGTCATAGAGAGCATAGCACCGCCCCTGCCGGCATGCCACAGCGAGGAGCGCAGCGTCGCCATCCCCGCTGCCCGCCAGCCGTCAGTCCAGTCCTCGCCTACCATGTCCGACGCCCAGCGTCGCCGTGAACTGGAAGAGGTGGAGCGCCAGCAGCAGGATTTCGGCATTCAGCAGTAGCCACCTCATCACGCATTGACAGATTTTGCCGCTATGAACCTCTTGAAGCGAGGCGCATAGCGGCAAAAGTCCCTTTAGAGCGGGCCGTAGCCCAGTTGTTTTAGAGCGGGCCGTAGCCCATGCAGCTGGTCGTTCCCAGCGCGGTCAGCGCAGCGGCTATGATGTTAGCCAAAGTCTGCAGCACAATCTTCCATACGTTCTTGCTGTTCTTCATAAGCATTTCGTGTTAATAAGGTTAATACTATTCTCTCCATTCCCCTCCTAAGTTCTTGCCTTGCAAGCGACCTACGGTCGAGCGAGGAGGGGTCAGGGGTGGTCTGAACACCCTCAAACTTCAGCCCTCACCCCTCACCCCTCAGCCCTCTTAAGGCTCCGGCTCCGGCTGCGGACGCTCCGCATCGCGCAGGCTCTCGGCCAGCGACGTGTAGCCCACCTTGCCCGCCTTGTTCAGCTCAGCGCGAGAGAACTCACCCGTGGAGCGTGCACCCAGACGGATGTTCTTCACGTTCTTAGCCACATCGAAGGCCAGGTACGAGTTGGCACCCGAGGACTCCACCTGGCACGAAAAGATGGCCAGATTGTCAATCTTCACAGGCTTGCCGTCCAGCGTCAGCTCGCGGATACAGCTCACCATCTGCGTCAGCACGCCAATGATGGTGCCCAGGTCGTACGGGCAGTTGTGGTCGTGCATGTGCTTCGACAGCTCGCGCAGGTTCATGGGTGGGTCGTTCTCCACGCGAGCGTAAATCTTACTGTAGCCACGGCTGGCAGTGTTGTTGTTTCTGTACAAATTAATCTTCAGCATAATTCTTAGTGTTTTTCATAGTATTAGAAACTCCTGCGGCCATCTACACCGGGTAGCCGCCTCCCGCTTTCCGCCCGCCCTACAGGGGGCTCTCTCTTTTTCCCCTCCTAAGTTCTTGCCTTGCAAGCGACCTACGGTCGAGCGAGGAGGGGCTAGGGGAGGTCTGAACAAGCGCTTGAAATCATTCTCCCATTGACTCTGCAAAGGTACAAAAAAAATCGAAAAAAGTAGCGATTATCCGAAAAATGTTGTATCTTTGCACCCTAACTATTCTACAAACTAAACAGATACGATGATGAAAGAACTGAAAGGAACAAAAACCGAGAAGAACCTGCAGGAGGCATTTGCCGGTGAGTCGCAGGCACGTAACAAGTACACCTACTGGGCATCGAAGGCTAAGAAGGATGGCTACGTACAGATAGCAGCCATCTTCGAGGAGACGGCTGCCAATGAGAAAGAGCATGCTAAGATGTGGTTCAAACTGCTGGAGGGCGGTGCCATCAAGTCGACCCCCGAGAATCTGGAGGCTGCCGCCAGTGGCGAGAACTTCGAATGGACCGACATGTACGCCCGCATGGCCCGTGAGGCCCGCGAGGAGGGCTTCGATGAGATTGCCGACAAGTTTGAGGCTGTGGCCGCCATTGAGAAGGAGCATGAGGAGCGCTACCGCCGTCTGCTGGACAACATCAGGCAGGAGCGCGTGTTCACGAAGGACAACGACGTGATCTGGCAGTGCTCAAACTGCGGTCACATCGTTATCGGCAAGAAGGCTCCCGAGGAGTGCCCCGTCTGCAACCATCCGCAGGCTTACTTCCAGGTGAAGGCTGAGAACTATTAAGAGTTCTGGAGAATCTGAACAATGCGTTCGGCAGTGCGTCCATCCCACCGGTCGGGAAGGGCGCACTTTTTCCATGTGCCTCCCACCATCTGGCGCAGCGACTCACCCAACTGTACGACATCGCCGCCCACCAGGACATTGCTGCCGACGCTGACCGTCTCCTGATGCTCAGTATAACTGTTCAGCGTGATACAAGGCACACCGTTGAACGTGGCCTCCTCGGCCACGTTGCCGGAATCGGTGACGACACCCAAAGCATGAGCCGTCAGCCAGCCAAACTCCAGATAGGGCAACGAACTCTGGATGAGGAACTTGCCGCCAGGCACGCCCTGCTCCGTCAGCAAACGGACAACCACCCTCAGGGCGCTGTCGCGCAAAGGAGCCACAATAGGCATGTCTGCCGTGTTGTCGATGAGCGTCTGCAGCATACACCGCAGGCCATCCTCGTCAGCCAACAGGGCACGACGGTTCAGGGTGAACAGCAGGTAGCCGTGCTCCTGAATGTCCATGTGAGGCTTGACGAACCGTGGCAGGTTGAAGCGCAGGGTGTCCATCAGGATGTTGCCCACCATATAGGTCTGCGTCGTCTCTGACTGCTGCTCACGGGTAGCCACGCTGTTCGACTTGATGCCCGCCGTAAAGAGATAGTCTGACAGGGCATCAATAACCAGCCGGTTGACCTCCTTCGGCATGGCAATGTCGAAGGAGCGTGTGCCTGCTACCAGATGGGCCAGTTTCGTGCCTCGCTTCTTGGCGGTGATGGCTGCAGCCATGGTTGATGCCAGGTCGTCGACCACAATCACCACGTCGGCAAGGTGTGAATCCAAATAGCGGTCGAAGGCTCCCATCACCTGAGCGGTAATCTCGTTCAGGCTCTGGCTGTCGACACCCAGAAAGACATCGGGGCGCGGCATCTGCAGGTCTTCAAACAGCGATGGCTCCAGCGTAGGGTCGTCCTCACGTCCGGCATAGACCAGCTGGTAGGCCATGCCTTCGCGCTGCCGGATGGCCCTGATGAGGGGGGCCACCTTCACGAAGTTAGGCCGGGCCCCCGTTACGATACAAACATTCTTCATTTCAGTTTATAGATAAGCGCACTACGGGCGTCGACCGTCAGCGTGACAGGCTGGTCGGCCTTCAACGCCAGAGTGGTGGCCTCCTGTTTCATCAGGTCGGTAGCGGTGTAGGTCTTCTCACGGAGAGCAAGGAACTCAAAGGCGTGGGCGGGGATGCGCAGGCTGACCGTTGCCGGCACGTCGTCGAAATTGGCAATCACCAGCAACTGACTGGTCTTCGACTTGCGCAGGAACATATACTGGCGGTGATACTGCTGGTTGACGTACATCAGGTCGTAGCTCAGACCCTCGGTCACGGCCTTGTCCTTTCGGGCAATGTTCAGCACCGTCTGATAGATGGCAGCCAGCTCCTGCTCCTCAGCGGTGAGCGCCTTGCGGAGGGCACGGTTCAGCGTGCCTACCGTCCAGTAGTCGAAGATGGTGGTCCGTCCGTCGTGGCCGCTGAAGCCCTCCTTGTCCATGCCATGCTCGCCATACTCCTGACCGGCGTAAAGCATGAAGGGATTGGTCTGCATCAGGGCGTTCACCACAAGGGCAGGCACGCCCTTTCTACCATCGGCGGCAAAGAAGTCGCTGCCAATGCGCAGCTCGTCATGGTTCTCTAAGAAGTAGAGCATGTGCTCACGGATGTCGTCGGTCTGCTGCCATGCACCGGTAATGGCCTGTGTCGACTGCTGGCCCCGGATGACCTGGAACATCGTGTCGTACATGCCCACCTTGTCGTACAAGTAGTCGAAACCTGAGGCCAGGTAGTGCCGGTACTCGCCGGGATTATAGACCTCGCCGATGAACACCAGCTCGGGATACTTGGCCTTGACACGAGCCGTAGCGTAGGCCCAGAACTCGGCAGGCACCATCTCGGCCATGTCGCAGCGGAAGCCGTCGATGCCCTTGGCAGCCCAGAAAAGCAGTATCTCTGTCATCTTCAGCCAGGTGTCGGGCACGGGGTCGAAATGGCCGATGCGACCGGCATAGTAGTCGACGCCGTAGTTCAGTTTCACCGTCTCGTACCAGTCGTTCTGTCCCGGTGCATTGTGGAAACAGTCGTTGCCGGTAGCCTTGGCAGGCTCTTCGGTATACGGCTCTGTCTCACCGTGATAGAGGTCGAAGTATGGAGTAAACCTTTGGCCTGGGCAATAATAGAAATTATTCTGGGGAGAGAAGCCCTGCTGAGGGTCGTCGCCAGCGCCAAGGTCCTTGACGCCACGAGGCTTGCAGATGCTTTTGTACTGACGGGCCACGTGGTTGGGCACGAAGTCGATGATGACCTTCATGCCTGCCTTGTGGGTGCGCTCCACCAGCTGCTCAAACTCCGTCATGCGCTGCTCGACATCAACAGCCAGGTCGGGGTCGATATCGTAATAGTCGGTAATGGCGTATGGCGACCCTGCCCTACCCTTCACCACGGCGGGGTGCTGGCGCGGAATGCCAAAGGCAGAATAGTCGGTCATCGTAGCATGGCGGATGACTCCTGTGTACCAGATATGGCTCACGCCCAACTGACTGATACGTTTCAGTACAGTGGGCGTGAAGTCGTTCATTTTACCGCATCCGTTCTCCTCAATCGTGCCGTTTGACTTGCACGTCTGATTCTTATTCCCGTAAAGGCGGGTGAAGATTTGGTAAACAATGATCTTACTCGATGCCATGAGCGCTAACCTCTTTGTTAATCTTAGCAATCATGCCCTGCAGAGCCTTACCGGGACCGCACTCGGTGAAATCGTCAGCACCGTCGGCAATCATCGACTGCACGCACTGGGTCCAGCGAACGCTGGAGGTGAGCTGAGCTATCAGGTTCTGCTTAATCTCAGCGGGATCAGTATGTGGCTTACCGTCAACGTTCTGATAGACGGGGCACTTCGGCGTCTGGAACTCAGTAGCCTCGATGGCGGCCTGCAGTTCATCCTTGGCAGGCTGCATCAGCGGCGAGTGGAAAGCACCACCCACCTTCAGCGGCAGGGCGCGCTTGGCACCGGCAGCCTTCAGCTGCTCGCAAGCCTCACCAATGGCCTCAACATTGCCGCTGATGACCAGCTGGCCGGGGTTGTTATAGTTAGCACAGACCACAACATGGCCCTCACGGTTAATGCCGGCGCAGATCTCCTCTACCTTCTCGTCGGGCAGGCCAATGATGGCAGCCATCGTCGAGGGCTGGGCCTCGCAGGCCTTCTGCATGGCCATGGCACGGGCATAGACCAGTTTCAGACCGTCTTCAAACGACAGAGCGCCGGCAGCCACCAGGGCTGAGAACTCACCTAACGAGTGGCCAGCAGTCATCTTCGGGTCGAAAGCGTCGCCCATGCAGATGGCAGAGATGACCGAGTGCAGGAAGACGGCAGGCTGTGTCACCTTCGTCTGCTTCAGGTCGTCGTCGGTACCCTCGAACATGATGTCGGTAATTCTGTAACCTAAAATGTCGTTAGCCTTTTCAAACAATTCTTTTGCTGTTGCGTTGTTGTCGTACAGGTCCTTGCCCATACCAACAAACTGTGCTCCCTGACCGGGAAAAACAAATGCTTTCATTTCCTTAATAATATAATAATGTTAATACGTTGATCGCTTTTGCGGGTGCAAAGGTACAAAATTTTTCCTGTAATTGCAACATCGGTGTTACAATATCATGCCGTTAGATGATAAATAAGGTTAAAGTGGGCCGAAACATACATATTTTTAGGTATTTTTTTGTACCTTTGCAGGTGATTTGAATCAACAACATTCATTAAACTATTAAATATGCAGTATTCTAACGAAGTCAACAACATGTGCGTTGTTGCTAAAGGTCCTAACCACGGACCCGCCCCCATTCCTGAAGAGGGCAAATGGATTCAGGCAAAAGAGATCAAGGACATCTCAGGTTACACTCACGGTATCGGCTGGTGCGCCCCTCAGCAGGGTGCCTGCAAGCTGTCGCTGAACGTGAAGGACGGCATCATCCAGGAGGCTCTCGTCGAGACCATCGGCTGCACGGGTATGACCCACTCTGCCGCTATGGCCAGCGAGATTCTGCCCGGCAAGACCATCCTTGAGGCCCTGAACACCGACCTCGTTTGCGACGCTATCAACACAGCCATGCGCGAGCTCTTCCTGCAGATTGTCTACGGTCGCACACAGAGCGCCTTCTCAGAGGGCGGTCTCGTTATCGGCGCCGGTCTGGAAGACTTAGGCAAGGGTCTGCGCTCACAGACAGGTACACTCTATGGCACCGTTGCCAAGGGTACCCGCTATCTGGAGCTCACCGAGGGTTACATCACCAAGCAGTTCCTTGACAAGGACGATCAGGTATGCGGCTACGAGTACGTACACCTGGGCAAGATGATGGAAGCCATCAAGAACGGCATGGATGCCAATGAGGCCGTGAAGCAGTTCACCGGCAGCTATGGCCGTACTACCGCCGAGCAGGGAATTGTTAAAGCTATTGATCCACGCAAAGAGTGATTTACGATTTGACGATTTACGATTTACGATTGATGTACAATTTATATATTGAACTATTCATCGTAGAATCGCTAAATCACAAAATCGAGAAATAAATCGTAAATAGTAAATTTGTAAATCGTAAATTAGAAAAGAGATGATAAGAAAAGTTTCATTCGAGAGTTACGAGCGTCGCATCAATCAGGTGCTGGCCGCTCTGAAAGAGAACGGAATCAATAGCATTGAAGAGGCCAACGAGATATGCGAGAAGGCTGGTGTAGACCCCTACCAGATGTGTGAGGACACACAGCGCATCTGCTTCGAGAATGCTAAGTGGGCATACGTCTGCGGTGCTGCCATCGCTATCAAGAAGGGCGTGAAGAATGCTGCCGACGCTGCCGAGGCTATCGGCATCGGCCTGCAGTCGTTCTGCATCCCCGGCTCTGTGGCCGACGACCGTAAGGTAGGTCTGGGCCACGGTAACCTGGCTGCCCGTCTGCTGCGCGAGGAGACCGAGTGCTTCGCCTTCCTGGCCGGCCACGAGTCGTTCGCTGCCGCCGAGGGTGCCATCAAGATTGCCGAGAAGGCCAACAAGGTGCGCCAGAAGCCCCTCCGCGTCATCCTGAACGGTCTGGGCAAGGACGCTGCCATGATTATCAGCCGCATCAACGGCTTCACCTACGTACAGACACAGTTCGACTACTACACCGGCGAGGTGAAGGTGGTCAAGGAGACTCCGTACTCTGACGGTCCCCGCGCCAAGGTGAAGTGCTACGGTGCCGATGATGTCCGCGAGGGTGTTGCCATCCTGTGGAAGGAGAACGTCGACGTCTCCATCACCGGTAACTCTACCAACCCCACCCGCTTCCAGCACCCCGTAGCCGGTACCTACAAGAAGGAGCGCGTGCTGGCTGGCAAGCCCTACTTCTCAGTAGCCTCTGGCGGTGGCACCGGTCGTACGCTGCACCCCGACAACATGGCTGCCGGTCCCGCTTCTTACGGCATGACCGACACCCTGGGCCGCATGCACAGCGACGCTCAGTTTGCCGGCTCCAGCTCAGTGCCTGCTCACGTTGAGATGATGGGCTTCCTGGGCATTGGTAACAACCCCATGGTAGGTGCTACCGTATCTATCGCCGTGGAGGTGAGCCTGGCCCTGAACGGCAAGTAATCCTGTTAACCACATTATGTATTAAAAAGGCGCGCCTGCTGGTGCGCCTTTTTAAGTAAAAGACACCAGATGAAAATGAGAAAGACCGTCATAGTACTATTGCTGATAGTTCATGCCATACAGAGTCCGGCCCGCAGCGTGGTCTACGACCCACAGGTGAAAACGCTGCAGGTTGTTGCCAATGAAGACTGGCTGTCGCCACCGGTCATGAGACTGGGCAGTAGCGATGTGCTGAACATCGGATTCGACGAACTGTCTCATACCTATCATCGCTATGTCTACAAACTGGAACACTGTGAGGCTGACTGGTCACCGTCGGAAGACCTGTTTGAAAGCGACTGGCTGGAAGGATTCAATGGCAACACCATCGACGACTACGAGAACTCGCTGAACACCACCGTGGCCTACACCCACTACCGGCTGCAGATACCCAACGACCACTGCCGACTGAAAATCAGCGGCAACTACCGGTTACACGTCTATGACGAGGACGACGGCGACAGGGAGGTGCTGTGCGCCGAGTTCTATGTGGTGGAACCCCTGATGAGGGTTGGGCTGAGCGTCACATCCAATACCGAGAAAGACTTCAACCTGAGCCACCAGCAGGTGAGCATGGAGATTGTCTACGCTGGTGTCAGCATTACCAACGAGGAGGAGCAGATAAGGACGGTCATCATGCAGAACCAGCGCCAGGACAACCAGAAGGTGAACCCCAGGCCAAATATCATCAAGAGCGACGGGATGATATGGGAGCATAACGCCGAACTCATATTCGATGCCGGCAACGAGTACCACAAGTATGAGATTCTGGACGTCAGCCATGCTACCATGGGCATTGACCATATCATGTGGGACGGCCAGCATTACCATGCCTATCCCTTCATCTGTACACCACGCCGGAACTACCTCTACGACCAGGATGCCAACGGGGCATTCTACATACGCAACAGCGACGACATTGAGAATGACCGCACCTGCGACTATGTCTACGTGCATTACAAACTGATGCCCTCAGAGCAGTATGCCGACAACATTGTCGTTGACGGTAACTGGACGACAGAAGCCACTACTGACTACACCATGGAATATGACGAGCAGGAGCATAGCTACAACCACTGCCTACTGCAGAAGCAAGGCTACTACTCGTATCAATACGTCATGCACAATGAACAGGGACAGGCGGCCGTCATGCCCGAGGAAGGGTCGTTCTACCAGACAGAGAACCGTTATCAGGCGTTCGTCTATTACAAAGGTGTGAGCGAACGTACATGGCGGCTGGCAGGCTATCAGCAGGTCACCATCAGATAGCAGGCGTATAAACGCTACTGCACGAACTCTTCACGGTATTCGTCGGGGGTCATGCGGAACTGGTGGTAGAACTTGGCTATCAAATAGTTTGGCGACACAAAGCCACAGTCAATCGCAATCTGCTCAACGGTCTTGTCGGTGGTACGCAGCATCTCTGCCGCCTGGTCGATACGCATCGTACGTATCAGCGCACGCGGACTCTTGTGGATATTCTCTGACACCATCTCATAGAACTCCAACAACTCCATGTCGGCAGCCTTTGAAAGCATGTTCATAGAGTAAGGACGGCTGTTACGCTCGTGTATGAAGGGAATCACCTTCAACATGGCATCCACGAAATCGCTGTTCAACTCTACATACGACTCGCTGTCGGTACCGTAGATCTCCTCCTGAGTGGGCGACAGCTTCTCCTTGCTGTAGGTGTCGCAACGCTCCACGAAGGCGTTGATACGCCGGATGACGTCACCCTCCTCATTGTTACGCTTCATCCTCAGCCGTGTATTGCGGTTGTAGACAATGAAATTGACTACCGCCAGCGCTATCACTATGAGTGCAAAGACAGCCATGACACCCGTTGTGCGCCACCAGGGCTGGTTCACGTTTACCACCCACTCGTAGACTTCACCGACATACTGGCCAGGAACCATGGATGCCAGCAGTTCAATATGATAGGTACCAGGCTCAAGAGCAAGCATGGGCAGATGGAGCAGACCTTTGCGGTCAACCAGTCCGTTGGCACCGAAGTAAGAGTACTCCCGCCACTCAGGGTTCAACTCCCTTACCCGCACCTTATAATGGGTTTCAAGTGGACGGGCGTAGTTAAGGGCAGAGAATGTCAGCGTGATAGAATTCTGGTCATAGTTCAGGTTGATTTCTTTTGTACGAGAAATGGCCCTGTCTAACACAACACTGTTGTTAACCGTGTCACCGACAGAAACATCTATGCCGTTCACCATCAGCCTGGTAAGCTTCGGACGCATCACGCTGGCCTCCTGATTAAAGAAATTTTCAAAGCCTGAAGGGTTAAACGTAACAACATGGTCGAGGGCCTGCATGACAATCTCGCCACCTGGCAGTTTGATGGCTTTGGCATTTATGAAGGTTTCATTGGGTACATTGTCAAAATGATTAAAACTGTAGACCCGTTTTACCTTGTCGTTCACCAAATGGACACATGAAATGCCATAACTGGTGCTTACCCAGATATTGTGCATGTCGTCCTCAACAATAGCATGAACCACATTGTTGAGAAGACCGTTTTTGGTATTGAAAACCGTTGGCTCTACTTGAGGCGAAGTGTATAAATAAAGACCATTCGGAGTAGCTACCCACGTCCAGTGACGACTGTCAATAAACATGGCATTGGCCTTCCTGCCTTTAAACTCGAAAATACCCACCTTGTCGGACATCATAGCCCAATACTCCTTAGCCTTTGGATCTTCCCACGACAGTGTATGGAAACTGGCATCCATCGGACTGTCATAGAGCAGTCCGCGCATCTCAGTACCTATCCACATGCCGCCCTGCAAGTCAAACTCTATTGTATTGACATCAGTCCAGAGTTCACGTCCGTTTTGAAGGGTCAGCAACTTGTGGTGGACAATCTCGCCCGTGGTAAAACGATAGGTAAAATAGCCCTGAGCAGACGCTATGTAAAGTTTGCCATCGTGAACAACCATATTGTTCAGATGGAACTCAGACTGCATGAGGACTGACCACTCGCGTCTGGCGAGATTGTATCGTAGCAAGACAGCGCCACCCTCACCATTACGTATCAGATAGAACGAACCGTCGTGCATCAGCTGGACACAACTGCGGTCATACAACTTAGCCATATCTGCAGAATAGGCATAGTTCTGATAAAACTGACGACCTGTTGCCAGATTATAGCATGCCAACAGGCCATTGTTGTAGAACAGCATGAGGTATGTCTTATCGATGACCTCAACATCCTGCAGATTCAGGCCAAACCGCAATGGAATCTTCTTGTTATACTTTTGCGAAAAAATATAATTGTCTAAGCATAACCACACGTCGCCGCTGATGTCAACAAACATATCGTTGACACGACCTTTAGCTCCGTAAGTAGCAAAAACGCTGTCAACATTAGAGATATAGGTCTCTGTAGTCAGATTGACACAACTTACACCGTTGCTGCTCTTTAGCCACAGATGATGATTATTGTCGAAGTATATATGGTAATGGCCATGATAGTCTTCCAGCCTATATTTCAGCTCGTTTTTGGTGTCAACATGTGAGAAATTAGCTCCATCATAAAAATTGATATTACCAATCGTGGTAATGGTCATCCGCCCTGTTCGGGTACACTTAATCGTCTGAGCAGAATTGTCGGCAATACCGTCAGAGGCGGTGATTGTACGGAAAATCCGCTCTTCGTCAGTCCCTGACTGGGCCCGTCCCTGAAGGGTTAAGGCAAACAGGAGAAGCAGAAACAGGCCGGTTTTATAGGGTAATCTCATGCAATTATGTCGAATTTGGCTACAAAGATAAACAAAAAGAGTGTTTTCACCAAATATTTTTGTAAAAAAGGGCTTACTCTTCCTCATCATCATTGAGTTTCGGCAACGGATGCTTCACGTCCTCCTTAATACCCAGGCGTTTCATCTCGTTGGCCTTCTGAAGGATGCCGCGAGTACCATCGACAGACTTCTGCATGTCGGCATAGTCGGTAGCAAGGAGGTCAATGTCGCGCCCCATCTTGGCAGCCCGTTCAGCAAAAAGACCGATGCGTGAGACTAACTGTTCGGCCAGATTCACAATCTTCTTCTGGTTCTCAGTCTGGCTGTGCTGTCGCCACGCAATCTGGATCATACGCAGAATGGCAAAGAGATTCTGGGTGCTCGATATAAAGACTTTCTTCTCGAAAGCCTCAGTCCACAGTTTCGGATCCCGGCTCAAGGCCACCTGTAAGGCAGCCTCGTTGGGTACAAACATGATGACGAAGTCGATAGCCACACGCGGCTGCTTCACATAGCGGCTATAGTCCTTGACTGACAGTTCCTTGACGTGTTGCCGCAGACTCTGCACATGACGGTCAAGCATCTGCTGGCGAACGGCTTCCACGGTTTCGTTCACGTAATCATAATAGGCCTTGATGCTTACCTTGGCATCGATGACAACATCCTGGTTGCCGGGATAGTGAAGCACCACATCAGGACGCATCGTCCGGCCTGTGTCCTCGTTACGCACGACATAGCCGTCGGTGTCGGTAATAGTATCCTGCACATCATAGTCGAAGCCACGCTTGAACCCCTGTGAGTCGAGCAGTTCCTGAAGGACCAGTTCGCCCCAGTCGCCGGCTTGTTTGGAATCGCCGCGAAGCGCATTGGTCAGGCGGGTGGCCGTACGATCCATACGCTCTGCCTGCTCGCCAACCTGGCGCAACCGTTCTGTCAGCGAGGCTGCTGTCTTTGCTGTTTCGCGGTCGCTCTCAATGATGGCCTTCTGCAATTCGGCAAAACTGTCGCCAATAGGCTTGGTGACAAGTTCCATAGCCTCGCGGTTCTGGGTTCGCAGCTGGTCGCTGGTTTTCGCAAGAACGGTGGTGGCCAGATTCTGGAACTGTTCGCGGACAACCTTTAACTGCTCCTGAAACTGCTCCTGGCGCAGCTGTGCCTCAGCAGCACTCTGCTGCCTCAGCATCTCTATCTCGCTGGCTTGTGAAGCACAGGCTGCGCTCAGGTGCCGGTTCTCAGCCTGTAGACTTGATACCTGCTCGTTTCTGGCCTCCAGGTCAATGGACTTATGCCGCAGGGTTGTAGCCGCAGACTCTGCCTGTATGCGCAGGGCAGTATACCGGCGGTTGGCCACCAGATAAGCAGCCACCACACCAACCACCAGACCAGCCATCAAGGCAAGAAAGACTCCGAGCATAACGGCTTAGTAGCACACTTCAAACTAAACTTCAAAGTCAAGGCAGGAGCGCTGTATGGTATAGGGGCGCACCTTGCCATTGGCAACAGCCACGTGTTCGGGATGTGTGGCATACGCCTTCAAGGCCTGTTCCGACTCCAGTGTAGAGTCAAGCATGACATCGGCATTCGACGAGTCGAGTCGTCCGTCAATGTTCACCTTGACGTCTATCAGCCCGGGCACCTTGCCAACCAGGCCTTCCAGTCCGGCCTTAATGCCTGCCTTTACTGCTTTCTTCTCTTCTTCTGATAACTCCGGATTCAGTGTCCAGAGAATAATGTGTTTTACCATAATGATAATGTTTGATTGGTGATTTGACCGTGCAAAGATACGCAATTCTTTTCAACCCGCCATCATTTAAAAGATTTTTTTTACCATGACAGGGTGTGGTTACAAATTTATTTAGTATCTTTGCCGTCAATTATGGGAAAAATCATCATAGCAGGTATAGGACCTGGCAGCCGCGAAGACATCACACCGGCTGTCTGCGAAGCCATCAGCACTGCCGACAGCGTGGTGGGCTACAAATACTATTTCCAGTTCATACAGCCATTCCTGAAACCTGGCTGCGAGTGTATAGACACCGGCATGAAGCGCGAACGCGAGCGTGCTGAACAGGCATACCTCCTGGCAGAACAGGGACAGACGGTCGTGGTCATCTCATCGGGCGATGCCGGCATCTACGGCATGGCCCCCCTGATGTTCGAAATGCAGCGTGAACGCCAAAGCAGTGTCGAACTGGAGGTGCTGCCTGGCATTTCAGCGTTCCAGAAGGCTGCCTCCTTGTTAGGAGCCCCCATAGGGCACGACCTTTGCATCATCTCGCTCTCTGACCTGATGACGCCCTGGGAGATGATAGAGCGCCGTATCAGGGCAGCAGCCATGGGCGACTTCGTGACAGCCGTCTATAACCCGAAGTCGCAAGGCCGCTACTGGCAGCTCTACCGTCTTAAAGAGCTGTTTCTTGACACACGGAACGGTGAGACGCCTGTAGGACTGGTACGACAAGCCGGGCGCGACGACCAGCAAGTCACCATCACCACACTCGCTGCTCTCAACCCCGAAGATGTTGACATGCTGACGCTGGTCATCATCGGCAACTCACAGTCATTTATCCACAACAACCACATCATAACGCCACGAGGATACTACCGTGAACAGTCTGCCGGCAATGAAAAGCCAGGCCAGTTGATTATGATGGAGTCATTCCGTACCATCAGCAGCGAACTGCGCCGACAGGACTATCCCCTCGGCCACAAGTGGGCTCTGCTGCACGCCATCCACACCACTGCCGACTTTGACATGGAGCAGATTCTATACACCGACGAGAAGGCGGTAGAAACAATATATAACAAGGTAAACGAGGGCAAACTGACCACTATCGTCACCGATGTCACCATGGTCACCAGCGGCATACGCAAGGGTGCCCTTCAGCGCTTAGGCATTGAGGCAAAGTGCTACCTCAGCGACCCACGGGCAACGGAGATGGCTACTGCCCTTGGTATCACCCGTACACAGGCCGGCATACGCCTGGCTGTCGAGGAACATCCCGACGCCCTCTTTGCCTTCGGCAATGCCCCCACGGCGCTGATGGAACTGTGCGACCTGATACGCAAAGGCAAGGCCCGACCTGCCGGCATCATTGCTGCGCCGGTAGGCTTCGTCCATGTCTGCGAGTCGAAACACATGGTAAAACCCTTCTCTGACATTCCGAAAATCATTGTCGAAGGCCGTAAGGGCGGCAGCAATCTGGCTGCCACACTCTGCAACGCCATCCTCACGTTCGACGATGCCGGACAACTGAAGCCTGGCCGAGACCTATGAAGTTCATCATCATTGGCATAACCGACAACACGCAGCCGTGGTTTCCTCCAGAGGTGCAGGAAATCATCAGAAACGGAAAGGTGTTCTCTGGCGGCAAGCGCCACCATGTCATCATGGCGCCGCTACTGCCGGCAGAAGCAGCGTGGATAGACATCACCGTACCGCTCGACAACGTCTTCGCCCAGTATTCCCGCACCTCTCACCTCGCACCTCGTACCTCTAGCAATTCAACCATCATCATCTTCGCCAGCGGCGACCCCCTGTTCTTCGGCTTTGCCAACACCATCAGGCGAAAAATGCCGGAGGCCGACATCACACTTTTTCCCGCCTTCAACTCCCTTCAGCTGCTGGCCCACCGCCTGGTCATGCCCTATCACGACCTGCATGTCGTCTCGCTCACAGGCCGTCCCTGGCCTGATTTCGACCAAGCACTCATCCAACGTGTCCCAAAGATAGGTGTCCTCACCGACCGCGAACATACGCCTGCGGCCATTGCCCGACGCATGCTCGACTACGGCTACACAGGCTACACGATGTATGTTGGAGAGCATCTGGGAAACCCGGAACGTGAAAGGGTATTGACGCTCACACTGGAAGCAGCGACACAGCAATCCTTCGACCAACCCAACTGTCTGATTCTAAACGCTTCACGCACGACACTTCAACCTTCACTTTTTGGCATCCCTGACAGCGAATTCTCGCTACTCGACGGTCGGGAACGCATGATTACCAAGATGCCCATCCGACTTCTGACGCTGCAAGCGCTCGACCTGCCCCGCCGCCAAGTGCTGTGGGACATCGGCTTCTGTACGGGCAGCGTGTCCATCGAGGCCCGTCTGCTGTTCCCTCACTTAGACATCCACGCCTTTGAGATTCGCCCGGAATGTGAGGCCATCATCCAGGAAAACACCCGTCGGCATGGTGCTCCTGGTATCAGCATCCACATGGGCGACTTCCTGACAACTCATCTCCCTATCGGAGAGCAGACGGAGGAGGGGCTTCCCGATGCCGTCTTCATAGGTGGTCACGGCGGCCGTCTCAAGGAAATCATGGCAAAGGTGCTACGGTATCTGAAAGCCGACGGCGTCATCGTGATGAACAGCGTCAAGGCACCGAAAGTCACTACTGACAGCCACCGTCTGTGGGATGAAGCCTGTCAGGAACTCGGCCTCCGTCAAGAGCCGCCAATGAGAGTCGTTATTGATGAACATCACCCAATAGAAATATTAACATGCAGAAGATAGCCATTATACAAATCAGCGAAGAGGGTAAGCACATTGCCCACCTGCTGCTGAGTCAGGTCTTTTCACAAGGAAAAAAGGCCGAGATCATCAGTCGTGTGAATGTCGGCAAGCGATGGCAGGATTTCGATGCCTTTGTCTTCATCGGAGCCATGGGCATCTGTGTGCGTACCATTGCACCCTACGTCAAAGACAAGCACGAAGACCCTGCCGTGGTATGCGTCGACAGCATGGGACTGAACGCCATCGCCGTGCTCTCAGGTCATATAGGAGGTGCCAACGACCTGGCCCGTGAGGTGGCCGGAATGATTGGCGCCCGCGAGGTTATCACCACCCAGAGCGACAATGCCGGACTATGGGCACTCGACACCCTGGCAGAGCGGTTCAACTGGGCCATTGCGAGCGATGATGACATGAATGAGTGTATCTACGCCTTCGTCAATCGTGAGCCTACGGCCCTGTTGATGGAGGTCTGCGACGAGGGTACCGACTATCTGGAAAAGACACTTCCTCCGCATGTGACCGTCGTTAAGAGTTTAGAAGAGGTTGGCCCAGAGAAGTATAGCCTGGTCATCATGGTGACGCCCTTTAGTCTCTGTGCCCCATACGGTGTTCTCGAACTGCACTTCGTACCCATGATTGCTGCGTTAGGCTTCGGCCTTGCCCACCATCCGGCTGACTATGAGGAAATCTATGACCAGATAGACGAGGCGATGAGTCAGAGAGGGGTGCTGCCCTGCTACAAGCGCTATTGCACCATCGACGTGAAAGAGGATGAGGAGTTCTGCGCCATGCTCGTCGATGATTTAGATGAAGAGTTAGTGTTCTACACCGCCGAACAACTCGCCAAGGTCGAGGTGCCCCACCCCAGCCCCACCGTCCAGAAGCATGTCGACACCCCCAGTGTCTGTGAGGCCGCGGCTATCCTTGGCTCTAACCACGGCAAACTGATTGTTCCCAAGATAAAAGGAAAGAACTGGACGGCGGCACTGGCCATCGACTATAAGTACCTTCGTGAGCAAAAAGGCCATATCGAGATTGTTGGCGCCGGCCCTGGCGACCCGGACCTGGTCAGTGTTCGTGGCCGCAAGATGCTGGAGCGGGCCGACCTGATTCTGTATGCGGGCTCTCTCGTGCCGAAAGCACTGACGGAGTGTCACAAGCCTGGTGCCGTGGTCCGCTCATCGGCTGATATGGCACTTGAGGAACAGTGTGCGCTGATGAAACAGTTCTACGACGAGGGCAAGTACATCGTCAGACTGCATACCGGCGACCCCTGCATCTTCGGTGCTATCCAGGAACAGATGGCATTCTTCGATGCCAACGGCATGGACTACCACATCACCCCCGGCATCTCGTCGTTCCTGGCAGCCGCCGCCGAACTGCGTAGTCAGTTCACCATACCCGAGCGGACGCAGACCATCATCCTGACACGTGGCGAGGGACGTACGCCAATGCCCGACAAGGAGCAGTTACACCTGCTCGCCAAGAGCCAGTCAACGATGTGCATCTTCCTCTCTGCTGCCATTGCCGACGATGTTCAGCGCGAACTTCTGCAGGAGTATCCTGAGGACACCCCTGTTGCCGCCTGTTACCACCTGACGTGGCCCGACCAGCGCATCTACCGTGGCGTACTGAAAGACTTGGCCAAGATGGTACACGACAACCACCTGACGCTGACCACGATGATTGTCGTCGGCGAGGCCATTGACAACCGCGAGGGACTCTCGGAACTCTACAATAAGCACTTCACCCACCTCTTCCGTGTCGGGGAAGCCTGATAAACGATGGACGACAGACGGTATCTCCTGTCCCTCATCAGCGAGGGTGAGCACCAACAGCAGGACTTCAAGTATCGCGTGTCTGATGCTCAGAAGTTGGCCAAGTCGGTGTCGGCATTTGCCAATACCAACGGCGGACGGTTGCTGATAGGTGTCCGCGACGATGGTAACCTGTCTGGTGTACGTTCCGAGGAGGAGATCTACATGATGCACCAGGCAGCCTACCGCTATTGTCAGCCGGAGGCCAGCATCAAGTTCGACACCTACCATGTAGACGGCCGCACCATCGTCATCGCCACCGTCCCGCCATCCGACCGCCGTCCTATCTGTGCCATTAGCGAGGATGGCAGGAAGAGGGCCTTCATCCGTATTGCCGACGAGAACATTGTAGCGTCGCCCGTGCATCTGGCTATATGGCGGGAGGCACAGAATCCGAGAGGTGCCATGATGACCTATACAGATACCGTCAGGAGAATTCTCGATGTCCTGCAAGAGCAGTGCCTCCCCCTCAACCTGATTGTCCGACGTTCCAACATCTCCCGGTATAAGGTCATTACACTCCTGGCCCGCCTCATACGCTTCCACGTTGTTCAATGGGAATACACTGGCCAACAGTTTCTGTTCAGTCTTTATAAATAAGTGTATGATACTGGTATTCGGAGGAACGACGGAGGGCCGCAAGGCTGTGGAGGTGCTCGAGGAAGCGGGTACACCTTATTATTATAGTACAAAGACAGGCGAGCAGGATATTGCGCTGCACCACGGACAACGCATCGACGGAGCGCTTGACGCTGAGGCGATGACGCTGTTCTGTCGTGAGCACGGCATCAGACTGCTGGTTGACGCCGCACACCCCTTTGCCGCCCAACTGCATGAGACCGTTGCTGCCGTTGCCTCATCGCTTGGCATCGCCGCTATCCGCTACGAACGTATCTTTCCTACAAGGGATGCTGACATCACATGGATTGACGGTTACGACCAGATACCCCATGACCTTCATTCGCTCTTGGCAACAACGGGTGTACAGAGTATTACCCGACTAAAACTATTGGAGGCTGCCGGCATCAAGGTCTATTACCGTATCCTCAACAGAGCGTCGTCGGTGGCGTTAGCCCTTAGGCAGGGAGCCGGCATGAATCAACTCTGCTACTATGACGACCCCAAAGATATTCCTGTTGAGGCTGAGGCTATCTTGCTGAAAGAGAGCGGTATCACAGGAGGGTTTAAAGAGAAAGTGGAAGCAGCCAAGGCTCGTGGCATGCGTATTATTGCCCTGAGACGACCTGCCACACCTGACGCGTTTACCATCGTCAACGGCCCGTACGGACTGCGACGTACAGTAGAGCATCTGCTGCCGGACTTCTATCCCTTGCGAAGCGGACTGACGACGGGCACCTGTGCCACGGCAGCTGCCATTGCCGCAACCAGGCAACTGCTGTACGGCGAAACGCCGGCAGAGGTGCCGGTGCTGTTGCCCGACGGCGAAACCATTCGTGTTCCCGTTGGTTATGCTGACGGCTATGCCTACTGCATCAAGGAGGCAGGCGACGACCCGGACGTGACAAACGGGGTGGAGATAAGAGCAAGTGTGGGACGAGGTACGAGGTGCTTTGAACGAGGTACGAGGTGCGAGGTACGAGGTGCGAGAATAGTCATTCTCGGGGGTGAGGGCGTCGGCACGTTCACACTGCCAGGCTTCGATTATCCTTCCGGCTCGCCAGCCATCAATAAAGGGCCGCGCGAGATGATACGCCAGAACCTTGCCCTGCTAACGGCTCCCCTCTCCCGGGAAGAGGGACTGGAGGTGCTCCTTTCCGTGCCCAACGGCGAGGAGATAGCCCGTCGCACGTTCAATCCCCGTCTGGGAATTGAGGGCGGCATCTCTATCATTGGCGTGTCGGGCATCGTCAAGCCTTTCTCTGAGAAAGCATTTGTCGACAGCATCCGTAAGTGCATGCAGGTGGCCAAGGCCAGCGGTACCAGTAGGGTGGTGCTCAACAGTGGCGCCAAGAGTGAGCGCTATCTGAAAGAACTCTACCCCACTCTGCCCCAGCAGGCTTTCGTTCAGTATGGCAACTTCATTGGCGACACGCTCCTGATGGCCGACGAACTTGATTTTCAGGATGTCACCCTCGGCGTCATGCTGGGAAAGGCTGTCAAGTTGGCAGAGGGGCAGATGGACACGCATAGCCGTAAGGGCACCATGAACATGGACTTCATCCGCCAAATGCTCAGCGAAGCCCAGTGCGATGCCGACGTCAGCGGCATAACCTTAGCGCGCGAACTGTGGGACAGGATTCCGCAAGACCAGTTGCAGGACTTCGTCCGCGTTGTCATCTCTCACTGTTCACACTACTGCAGCCCGCTTCTTAAAAGAAGTGCCCTCACCGTCCTGTTGATAGACGATGAGGGCCACATCTATGAATAAAGCCGAAGCTTAGTCGAGACCGAAGAGCACCTTCAAGCCACCATCAACGCCTGAGAATCCCATGAAGGCCAAGGAGAGAAGACCAGCCGACAACATGACGATAGCCATGCCCTGCATACCCTTGGGAATCTTCACCAGTTCCAGTTGCTCGCGCATACCGGCAAAAACAGTCAGAGCCAGTCCGAAACCAATGGCCGTAGAGAAGGCGTAGACCACCGACTGCAGCAGGTTGTAGTCTTTCTGAATGACAAGAATGGCCACACCGAGCACAGCGCAGTTCGTTGTTATCAGGGGCAGGAAGATGCCCAGAGCCTGATAGAGCGCCGGCGACACCTTCTTGAGCACAATCTCCACCATCTGCACCAGCGAGGCGATAACGAGGATGAAGGCTATGGTCTGCAGATACTGCAAGCCAAAGGCATCGAGCACATACTTCTGTACCAGCCAGGTAACGATGGTGGCCAGCGTCAGCACAAAGGCTACGGCTGCCGACATGCCCAGCGAGGTATCTATCTTCTTGGAAACGCCAAGGAACGGGCAGATGCCGAGGAACTGTGCCAACACGATATTGTTGACAAAGATGGCGCTAATGAAAATCAGTATATATTCCATATCTTAACTCCTTAACTTATTAACGATTGCAATGAGGAAACCAAGGGTTATAAATGCACCCGGAGGCAGCACGAAGAGCAGGATGTTGTAGGTCTCAGGCAGCAGGGTCAGTCCGAAGATGGAGCCGGAACCCAGCAGTTCGCGACAGATACCCAGCAACGTCAGTCCGAGTGTGAATCCCAGACCGATGCCAATGCCGTCGAAGAGGGCGGCCACAGGCGACTGCTTAGCGGCGAAGGCCTCAGCACGTCCGAGGATGACGCAGTTAACCACAATCAAAGGAATAAACAGTCCGAGTGCCGCATCAATATCAGGCAGGAAAGCCTTGATAACCAGTTGCAGGATGGTGACAAAGGCGGCGATGACGACGATGAAGACGGGGATGCGCACCTTGTCGGGGGTGATAGACTTCAGACACGATATGACGAAGTTGGTGCAGATGAGCACAGCCATGGTGGCCAGACCCATTGACATGCCGTTCATAGCCGAGGTGGTAGTGGCCAGCGTGGGACACATACCGAGCATGAGGACGAACGTGGGGTTCTCCTTGACAATGCCATTCTTGATGATTTGTATTGCGTTCATAGCTTAATCCTCCTTTTCTTCTTCTGTTTCTGATACGTCCTCGCCATTCCCTTTCTGCACGGTAGCACCAGTCTCAGCATCGACAGGCGTAGCCTTGTAAGCATTGTAGGCATTGTTGATAGCAAGCAGGAAGGCACGGCTGGTAATGGTAGAGGCGGTGATGGCATCCACCTGGCCGCCGTCCTTAGACACGGTCAGAGGCTCTGCCGGCGACTTGCCAATGATATCGCCCTTCTCGCCTTTCTGGAACCATTTGTCGGCCTTGGCACCCAGACCTGGGGTCTCGGCATGCTCAAGCAACGTATAACCTAAGATATTGCCTTCGGGATTGAATCCGACAAGCACCTTGAGGTCGCCGCCAAATCCCATGGTGGTTGACTCCACGGCTGCGCCCAGGTCCTTTCCCTGTGCGTCCTTCACCTGATAGATGGTATAAACCATCTCCTTGCCCTTCGCATCGTTCTGCTTCACCTCATCAGTCTTGCTGACGGTGAGGTTGTCACAAACCATCACGGCCTTGATGCCGTCGGCCAGGGCTTTCTCCTTCTGCTGGGCTATCGGCCCTTCTGTCAAGTGGTTGACATAGGCAAGAATAGCTCCCATGACGACTGCCACTCCCGTAAGCACCAGCGCCATATTCAATAAAGATGATTCTAACTTCTTCATATAGCAGTCCTCCTTATTTCTTGGCAGGCACTTCACCGAAGCGCTTGGGTTTCACATAATTATTAATAAGAGGAGTAAAGGCGTTCATGATAAGGATGGCGAACGACATACCCTCAGGATAGGCACCCCAATAGCGGATGACCACAGTCAGGAAACCAATAGCAACACCATAGATAAGCTGTCCCTTCGGTGTCATAGGTGAGGTGACATAGTCAGTAGCCATGAAGATGGCACCCAGCATCAGACCACCAGAGAGAATGACCGACAGGGGGTCGGCATAGATGGGGTTCACCAGATGCATCAGTCCAGCAAAGACAAACACCGTTGCAATGATGCTCACAGGGATGTGCCAGGTGATGATTTTCTTCCAGAGCATATAAGCCAGACCCAGCAGCAGTGCCAGGGCACAGATCTCGCCCATGGCACCGGCACCGTCGGGATGGTTACCGAGGAACAGTTCCAGCGACGAAGGCAGCTGGTCGAGCACGGAAGCATCGCCACTCTTAATGGCCTGCTTCATGATAGCCAGGGGCGTAGCACCCGTCTCGGCATCGAGATAGCTGCCCAGCTGGCCAACCTTCGGCCAGGTGGTCATCTGTGCGGGGAAAGCCACCAACAGGGCGGCACGTCCCACCAGTGCGGGGTTGAACAGATTGCTGCCCAGACCGCCGAAGGGCATCTTGGCAAAGCCTATAGCAAAGATAGCGCCGATGATGATAATCCATATCGGCAGGTTCGACGGCAGGTTGAATCCCAGCAGCAGACCTGTCAGGACGGCAGAGCCGTCGAGCACGGTGTTGCGCGGGTTCTTCAGCATGAATTTATTGATAGCCCACTCCAGCAGGACGCAGGCAGCCACACTCGTTGCCAGGACGACGACAGAGCCCAGACCGAAGAAATAGAACGAGACAAGCAGCGCAGGCACGAGGGCTATGATAACGCCGTACATGTTGCGCTCTACGGTGTCTGTTCCGTGGGCGTGTGGCGATAATGAAACAATTAATTTTCCCATTTTATCTTACTTTTTAGCAGCACGGCTGCGGATGATACCCATAACAGTTGATTTTCCCTGACGGATGTTGTCAAGCAGAGGACGGTGGGCAGGACACGTAAACTGGCAAGAGCCACACTCGATACAGCTGACGATATCCTCCTGCTCGGCACGTTCCCAATTCTTCACCTCCGAAATCTTGGCCAGCAGGTAAGGCTCCAGGCCCATGGGGCAGGCTCCTACGCACTTGGCACAGCGGATACAAGGCTGCGGCTCCTTACGGCGTGCCTCGTCGTCAGAGATGATAGTGACAGAGTTAGTACCCTTGCAGATAGGCACCTCGACACTTGTCAGCGCTTTACCCATCATCGGACCGCCGGCCAGCAGCTTGTTGTCCCCCTCGGGCATACCGCCACAGGCGTCAATCAGATCCTTCATTGGTGTACCCATGCGAACAAGGAAGTTGCCAGGATTGGCAAGCTTCTTACCTGTCACTGTCGTATAGCGTTCAAACAGGGGCTTATTCTTCATCACAGCCTCGTAGACGGCAAAAGCCGTTCCGACATTCTGGACAATGGCACCGACGTTCACGGGAATGGCTGGAGGGGCAGGCACCTGACGGCGAATGACGGCATCGACAAGCTGTTTCTCACCACCTTGCGGATAACGCTGCTTCAAAGGCACCACCTCAACCTGGTATTCTGAAGCACCAAACACTTCGGCACACTTTTTGATCAGCAGGTCGATGGCTGCTGGCTTGTTGGTCTCAATGCCAATATAGCCTGTGGTAACCTTGGCAGCCTTCATCAGCAGCTCCAGGCCAACAAGTATCTCGTCGGCGTGCTCCATCATCAGACGGTAGTCGGCAGTGATATAAGGCTCACACTCCACGGCATTGATGATAACACACTCGGCCTTGGCAGTAGGCGGCGGGGTGAGCTTGATGAACGTGGGGAAACAGGCACCACCCATACCCACGACTCCAGCAGCCTTCACACGGTTAATGATTTCCTCAGGTGTCAACTCGGGATGAGCCTTGACGGTCTCCAGCTTGTCACTGCGGTCGATGGTCTCTTCCCACTCGTCACCTTCTACATTAATAATAATAACTGGCTTGCGATAGCCGGTAGCATCAATGGCTGTGTCAATCTTGAATACAGTGCCACTGACTGACGAGAAAATGGGAGCCGACACAAAACCGCCTGCCTCAGCAATCATTGTACCCACCTTCACCTTGTCGCCTTTGGCTACTACAGGCTTGGCCGGAGCACCGATATGCTGTCCTAATGGAAAGATGGCCTGCTTGGGCAGGGCTGCTGTCTTAGTAGCTACCTCATGGGTCAACTTATTCTCTTCTGGGTGTATACCACCTATTCTGAATGTTCTGATATTCATATCAATTCTTCTCCTTTCTTATTTGATGGTAATACTTGAGTCCGTGTCGAGCATGGCACCCTTGGAAACAGGCTTAGCCTTGGGAGCCTCTACCTTGGGGGCTTCTACCTGGGGAGCCTCTACCTTGGGAGCTTCAACCTTTGGAGCAACGGGTTCCTTGGGTTTCGGAGCGGGCGGCGGTGTGGGGAAATTGACGTCAATGATGGCGTGCTTAGGACAAACGGTGACGCACTTGCGACACAGACGGCACTTCTCATGATCAATGTAAGCCAGGTTGCCCTCAACGGTAATGGCACCGAAGTTGCACTCCTTCTCACACTTGCCACAACCGATACAGCTCACCTGACAGGCCTTCATGGCTACTGGGCCCTTGTCGTGGTTGACACAGGAGACATACACTCTCCTACCCTTCGGGCCCTTTTTGCGCAGCTCGATGATGTGACGCGGACAAGCCTTCACACAGGCACCGCAGGCCACGCATTTCTCCTCGTCGACCTCGGCAATGCCCGTCTCAGCATTGATGCGAATGGCATCAAACTGGCAGGCCTCCACACAGTCGCCACAACCCAAACAGCCAAAGCCGCAGGCCGTCTCGCCGGCACCGCAGGCATGCATGGCAGCACAGGTGCGCAGTCCGGCATACTCGGCAATCTTGGGACGATGCTCGCAAGTGCCATTACATCTCACTACGGCCACCTTAGGCTCGCCATTGGCAACTGCCATTCCGAGCAGGTCGGCCACCTGGCTCATCACGGCAGCACCGCCCACAGGACAGTTCAGCCCGTCGATGGAACCGGCATCGGCACCCTTCACCAGAGCGTCGGCCATACCGCCGCAGCCCGCAAATCCGCAACCGCCACAGTTGGCACCGGGCAGCACTTCATTGACCTGAGCAATGCGGGGGTCTTCATAGACAGCAAATTTCTTGGAGGCGGCAAACAGCACGAGGGCTGCTATCAAGCCTATGGCTCCAAGCACAATCACTGCAATCAAGATGAAATTCATAAATGTTTTGTTTTAATATTTGTTTAAGTAATTCTTATAATCATTATTATTCTATACCGAATGACACACGCTCACTGATACGCCCGCGAAAAAGCCAGAGCAACAGATAGTAAGGCACCAGGGACACCAGGCCAGAAAGGGCTGCCACACCCTCATCGCCCGTCAGACGCAGCACGATGAAGAGCACTCCCACCAACACCAGGAACGGAAGGCCGAAACCCAGCAGCAATGCACGGTTGGCAACCTGACGCGACGCCGTCACCACTACCTGCTGACCGACCTCGTAGCCACTGCTGTCGGCACAAAAGACGTCAATCAGCTTCTCCTTCATCTCTGAAGCATGACAATGGCCGGCAACCTTACAGGCAGCACACGCTGAAGTCTGAACGATACGTACTACAACGTGCCTTTCAGAGATGTTTTCTATTATTCCCGAATGCTTAATTCTGTCTGTCATGGATCTGTTTACGTAGACATAGCAATAGTTTGCAACTGCAAAGATACAATTATTTTGTGAATAAAGCAGCATAACCGTCTTTTTTTTTCAAAAAAAAATCGTAATCGTTTGCAGATACAAATCTTTTTGCTACTTTTGCAGCGCATAAACAGAACAGCAACGACGATGAAAGCAAATGAACAGACACTACAGCAGCTTGAACGAGCCATCCGTAAGACAACCGAGAAAATCACGTCTTCGGGAAAGGCTGACGTCATGACCGACATCCACATCCGCGTCACCCAGGAGACAGGTGAGCTGATGGTCTTTGACGATGATGACAATGAACTGACGCGCTGTGTGGTAGAACAATGGATTGACAACAAGGACAACGACTTCTATGCCCATGTCACCAGCGTGCTGCGCCGTTGCCTGGAAAAGCAAAAAAAGAGCATTGAACAACTGAACCTGATCAAGCCCTATTCCTTCGTACTGGAAGACGACGACCGCGAAAACATTGCCGAACTGTATGTTGTTGATGACGACACCGTCATCATTGACACAGAGCTTATGGCCGGACTTGACAAAGACCTGAACGACTTCTTCGAACAGCTTATCAAGGAATAAGCGACTTCAGAACGGGGGCTTTCTCTATAAACATACGGCTGTCATCAATGATATATGTGCTCATCTGACCCCACTCGTCATATTCATTGGCATACTCCTGCACATTGACGTCATAATTACTGGTAATGGAGAAATACGGCTCGCGGTCATCTTTACGCAGCCTGCGTCCGAGAAACTGTAAGGGTTCATACACCAGCAGTTTGTCAACAGGATAGCAATCGCTGTCGAGCGAATAGAGCCACAGCTCATACTCACGATCTTCCCTATCGGCTGCCAACAACACCAGCCGTGAACCCAGTGTCTCCGGCAATGCAATGGCCTTGGGTGCCTCACGTCCCTCCAGTTCCAGATACTTGACAATGGCCTCAGGCACAAACTTGAAGCCCGGCAGCGACCGAACATAGTCTTCAGAATATTCCAAAGGCAATGCCTGCATATTCAAGCTATCGTAAAACAACCTGAAGGGCGATACGTCATCAATATCGATACCGTCCAGTTTCATCTGTCGTTTCAACTCCAGTTTCTTGATGCTGTCAATTTTCTGTTCGAGCACGGCCTGCGACGTGCGACTATTGCCGCAAGCCGTCATCAGCACGACTGCAGCCAGCAGCTGCATCGCTCTCTTCTGCATCTTATATGCTCTTCGCTCTCTCATCGCATTTATCGTTTGCGTGTGCAAAATTACGATTAAATAAGCAAATAACAAAAAAAAGTTTTCAAAATTCAATGAAGAAGCGGTGCATATAGCTATAATCCCCCTGTACTTACCGCACCGCTTGCACCACTCACACCCTCAAGCAACAGTTTGGAGGCTCCATTCAGCCCGTTTGGAGTGAAACGTGTAATGAAATAAGGAGATGATTCTCCTAAAATAATACAAAAGATTCCTCCATATCGCAAAGTGTGGAGGATTTTTCGTATCTTTGCAACTAAAATATAGATAGCCGAAGCAGGACTTGAAGCCCTGAAGAACTGGATGCTGGAGATTGGCCTCCCGCTGACTATCAGCGAACTCGGTGCAACCCCAGACATGATTCCCGGCATCACCAGTGGCACCATCTGCTATCCCGCAGGCTACATGGACCTGAAGTCCGAGGATATCACAGAGATATTGAAGGCTGCAATTTAGCGAGAATAAAGAAGAGCCTGCTCACGCTTTACCAATCGTGAGCAGGCTCGACTAAAAGTCAAGGAGAAACACTTTAAGTAAATATTAACATTCTTCAATAAAATAATCTTCAGAATAGTTCATTTTTAGTTTTAATTCTACTAAATTATGGCAATATGACTGCTAAGATACTGATTTCATTTGGTTTATACAACTATTTCTATAAATATTTTCATCTACTTTAGTTCTATTTTAACTCTACTAATATTCTATATTAGTTCTACCCAAAAACCATTCGTATATAGGCGTAAGACCAACATTCCCACGCTGGGAATGTCTTGTTCCCAGCGTGGGAATATATCGTTCCCAGCGTGGGAATATATCGTTCCCAGCGTGGGAATATCAAGCAAATCCCCCTACTCCACTATTAATACCCTGCTGTTAGTCTGACCCAAAAGGTAAGTAGAGGATTAGTAGATAAGATGTAGAACTAAAATAGAACTAAAATAGAGTTTAAATAGATATAAATTATTTTGTAATATACTTATTTTCAGAAATATATAATAATATAGTAGAAGATAAATAATAAATTTGAATAACATAATAATTGATTATTGACACAAGAAGAGATTTTCCCCCATGTTCAGGCCCGGTTGACGCTACCCGAAGGTCATCACCAAAAGTTTCTATGAGAGTGTAGGGTTCAAACAGTCATCCGACACCTTTATGCTCGACGACATTCCACACATCAAGATGACTTGGCGTATTTCATCGCAGGACTGATACTGGTGAAGACTGGGGCTGTGTATGGACTAAACAATCTATTTCCAGCATCATAATTGAATCTTTTTTAAAAAAAATAGTTAAACTTGCAGGATTCAAAAATATTCCTTAATTTTGCAATCGCTATACGATACAAATTAATATAACTATTTAAAATGTGTGTTATGAAAACAAACAAATTATTCCTTCCGTTGCTTGGTGCGGCTTTTGCACTGAGTGCATGTACTACTGAAGACAATCCAACGACACCAGCGGGTAGTACGTATGATGCCGTTGTAGACAACCCCCCAAAAATCTGGACAGAAGACGACGAGGCCGTCATCATCGGCTCACTGAAGGACGATGGCGACATGGCCGCTATCAAGAAAGGCTACACCAACATTGCCAGTAATGTGGGTGACAAGACAAAGATCCTCATCATGGATGAGATTACCGATGAGTATCTGAAGAGTATCGACAAGGTGGTCTTCGACAACGAGGGCTTTGCCTTCATCAACAATCCTGAGAAGGAGAACCTAAAGGACTATGCAGACGACCTGCCCTTTGATCCAGAGGAAATCAACTATGAAGGGCTTGACCTGCTCGGCTTCACTTATGAGGGCGTGCTCTTCCTGAACTACGTCAGCAAAGCCCAATGTGAAAAGGGGTCAAGCGAAGGAGTGGAAACCAAGAAGACAGAAGAGCCAGGAGCAGTGCCTGATTTCATAAAATACAGCGCATCAGACTATGATGAGATCTACGACACGGAAGAGTGGTCAAGCTTCCAGAGCGTCAGCGAATGGATGGATGCTGTTAAGGCATCTAGAGAAGAAATTGATGAGGATGAAGCCAATGCCCGCGCCAATGCCCGCGCCAATACCCGCGCCGATCAGGGTGCCATGAAGGATCTGAGCCAGGTTCAGGGTATGCCTTATACGCTCAATTTCATTGTAGAAGATGACAAACGTGTTTGGATTAAAGATGGTGAAACACATAATCTCGCAACTCTTAACCCAACTTTGACGCTGAACGTTTGATTTTTCTTGCTAATCAGCGACTTGCACATTCTCGCTATGGTGACTGTGTTCTACAGATTTTGATTTTTCGGAACGGCATTTTTTTGTAGTTCAACAT
>Ga0310697_10000058_pt1 | contig 149605 bp, 139 predicted proteins | sample 172DNAGHGlowgp2_FD_203883 | JGI IMG/M metagenome (GOLD analysis project Ga0310697, IMG submission 203883) | Sheep rumen microbial communities from Palmerston North, Manawatu-Wanganui, New Zealand - 1728 DNA GHGlow gp2 (v2) (version 2) | ecosystem: Host-associated > Mammals > Digestive system...
GGGGCTCAACCGATCCGTTTTAGGGTCCAGCAGCCAGATGGCCCCCGCTTCGCTGTTCAGGGTGGTCACGATGATCTCCAGGCTCCCCGAAAGGGCGTCATCCAGGCTATCCACCTCCAAAAGCTGTTCCATGATCTGCCAGGTTGCCTTGGCGAACCGCTTTTCTTCTGCCATGATCAGTATCTCCAGTCAAAATGCTTCTTCGTTCAACCGGCTCCACGGAGCTGCCGCGAGTGAATATCCGGTATAGGCCTTGTCGTCAAAAAAATGCAGAATACTTCTATACCATGATAATCATACCAGCATCTGTCCAAAGAATGTCCAAAGAAAAGCTGTTCTTTTTCGGGTTTTCGAACATATTTGCATAAGAGATTCCATGATCTGTCTTGAAAAGGGCCAACCATTCCGATACAATATCAAAATAGTATCTGACGCCGGAAAGGATGTGAGCGTATGGCCATGGATATCAGCATGCTGGCTGTGCTGTTTCCTCTGCTGCTGTTGCTGCTGGGTCTTGCGTTCATCGTGCTGATCGATCCCTATATCCGGCGGGAATATCGACGGACCATGCTGGTCATCGCAGCCTTGTGCCTGACGCTGATCGCGCAGAATTATTGGGATTATGCCCTGGCCGTCGGGCAGCCGCAGCCCATGCTCCGGACAATCGTATCCATCTATGGATATGCCGTTCGCCCAGTCATACTGATCCTGTTCCTGTACATCGTTCAGCCCCGGGGGAAACGCTGGTACTGGTGGGTGTTGGCGGGCCTCAACACAGCGGTCTATTTGACCGCGCTGTTTTCCCCTGTCAGCTTTTGGATAGATCAGTGGAACTATTATCACTCCGGTCCTCTCGGATATGCCTGCCTCGTAACAAGCATAATCCTGTTGGCGAGCCTCCTCGCACAGTCGCTTCGAAGACTCCGGAGCGCCGGACGGCGGGACGGCTGGATACCGATCCTGGTGATCGTGTCGATCGTCGCTTCCATACGATTGGATTACAGCATCAAGGAAGGCCAGCAGTCCATCTCGTTTCTGACTAGCGCCATCATCGTAGACAGCGTGTTCTATTATGTTTGGCTCCACATACAGTTTGTCCGTGAACATGAGCGGGATCTTATGGCGGCGCAGCGCATACAGATCATGATGATGCAGATCCAGCCCCATTTCCTGTTCAATGCCCTGAACACCATCCGCGCCCTGTATGCTAAGGATTCTCCCCTGGCGGAACAAACGCTGGAGGATTTCAGCGCCTATCTTCGGCAGAATCTGGAATCCCTGAGTCAGACGGATCTGATCCCCGTGTCCAAGGAGCTGGAGCATACCCAGCTGTATGCCAAGATCGAGATGCAGCGGTTCCCCAACGTGCAGGTGGAATACCGGATCGAGGATACCCAGTTTGCGGTGCCGGCCCTGACCATACAGCCCTTGGTGGAGAACGCCATCCGCCATGGGGTCCGCGGCCGGGAGGACGGACTGGTGATCGTTTCCACCGCCTTGGAGGCAGGCAGGCATCGGGTTACGGTAGCGGACAACGGCGAGGGCTTCGATCCGAAGCAGCAGCTATCGACGGAGGAGCTGCATATCGGCATCCGGAATGTGAAGGAACGTGTGGAACAGATGTGCGGTGGGGAGCTGGTCCTGACCAGTGAGATCGGAAAGGGTACCTCCATCGCCCTGCTGTTTCCCGACGGGTCTCAAAGAGGACGCAAGGAGGCAGGAAAATGAAAGCGATCTGTGTTGACGACGAGCCTCTCGCAGTAGAATATACGCTAAAGCAATGTGAGCAGCTTCCCGAGATCGACGAGGCAAAGGGCTTTACCGACGCTCAGCAGGCGCTGGACTGGCTGCAGGACCACCCAGCGGATCTCGCCCTGCTGGACATCAACATGCCCAGGATCGACGGCATCACGCTGGCGGCGCGGATCAAGGAGATGTATCCTAAGATGATCGTGCTGTTCCTGACCGCCTATCGGGAGTATGCCCTGGACGCCTATGCCGTTCATGCGGCGGGGTATCTGCTCAAACCCGTTTCCCTGGCAAAGCTGGCGGCTGAGGTAGAATACGCCTGCGGCGTCCGTGCTCCCGTTCCGAAGCATATCATGGTCAAGACCTTTGGGAGCTTCGATGTCTTTGTTGACGGCAAGCCTGTCAGCTTCAAACTGGCCAAAAGCAAGGAGATCCTGGCGGTTTTGGTGGACAAACAGGGGTTCGGCGTTTCCCGGCCAGAGCTCTGTGCCACCATTTGGGAGGACCAGCTCTATGACCGCAGGATGCAGAAGCATCTCGACGTGTACATCCGTTCCCTCCGGGATACGCTGCGGGAATATGGCGCACAGGCGATCCTTCAAATGGAACGCGGCATTCTGCGCGTGGACCCAAATTCCTTTGATTGTGATGTGTACCGGTTCTACTCAGGGGACAGCGAGGCCGTCAACGCCTATCACGGCGAGTATATGAGCGCCTACTCCTGGGCCAGCATGACGGAAGGCATCCTGTTCTGGACGACGAAAAACAAGACCTGACGATGGGCGAAAAGATCAGAAACGCTCATGCTGTTCTTTGGACATCCTTGGGACATTGTCTGATATAATGTATTAATTCAAGTGAAAAAGGAGATATCGATGAACAAGATCATCACGATCATCCGGGAGTCTGCTTTAGCACGTTTTTTGATCCCGGCCGGCGTCATCCTCATCGTTTTTGGCGTCGTTTTCTTCGGTGCCAGCAAACAAAACCAGCACTATATAGAGACTGAAGCCCAAGTGACCAGCGTCGCATTGGAGGAGGCTGCGTCAACGGACGCCAATGGGAACCGCACGGAGGCTACCTATACTCTGGGCCTACAGTATACCGTGGACGGGAAGGAATACGAAGCGGACCTCTCCGGCATGTCCAAATATGAGGTGGGAGACAGGATCTCCATTTACTATGATCCCGCCGATCCCAAAGCGATCACCCAAACCAAGAGCCTCATCCTACCCCTGATCATCATCGCCGCCGGCATCGCGGCAGTCGTGGGCGGGATCGTCAGCGGTATCAACACCATTCAAAAATACAAAAAAATGAGAGCACAGGAAAGGGAGTGGACTCATGGCAAATAAGTACTTATTGAAGCCGGTATTGAAGACGGCGAAGCAGGCGTTCTATCTGGAGGATGAGAACGGAAACACGGTCTACGAGGGAAAGATGACGAAGTTTTCCCTGCTGGGCGCATCTCCTTTCGAGTTCGTGAACCATGTGACCGGCAAGATGGAGGAGCACAAGGTCGGCAAGACCGTCACGGTAGAGCAAGGGAACGGCGGTCTGCTCAGCATGCTGTCGAAACGGTCCTACTTCAAGTATGACGGTCAGAAAATCTGGGACTATCTGCACGATCAGGGCATCCGGATCGACTCTGGCATCTCAGGCAAGAAGCTGGGCATGAGCTATGACGTGACCTTCAAGGGCGCGCCCCTGGCCACCATAGCCAACTCCTCGCCTAAGGGCAAGTCCATTTTCACGACAGACCTCTATTATGATGTGACCTGCGAGGAGGCGGACCTGGACCTTGTCTTCCTGGTGGCTTTCTCCATCGCTAAAACGGAACAGACCATCTATTCTTGATCCTCCGCGGCTGGCTGATGGACGACATTCTCGACGGGCCACGGCGTCTTCCTCTATCCTTTTGTCTAAGCATATAGGCCCTAGCCTTTCTTTCAATGCAGCCAAATGCAGATAATCCAGTGAGGACAGTGCTTCGATTACTATAAATACCCCTTGACAAATCTCCTCTGAAGCCGCGTTCTCCGATCCGAAGCTGTACTATGTACTGCGAGAGGTCGGAAACGCGGCTAATTTGCGGCAATTATAAACAGAAATGGCGCGGTGGGCGCCATTTCTTCCTGCCAGTATCAGTCAATACTTATGTGCCGCAAATGGTCTGCCCCCATATCGGCGGCCGGTTACCCGATTTCTGCCGGCACCAGCTCGCCCTCGGGGCCCATGTCGCAGTGGGTGTCCGTGACGGTTTGGCCGTTCCAGGTCACCTCGCTGCAGTCGTAGAAGCACAGCATGGGGCTGGGCACATCGTGGACGCGGCAGTCCCGGAAGGCCGCGCCGCGGACGCCGTAGAGCACCGCGCCGCTGACGGAGCAGTCGTAGATCTCCGTGTCCGTCACCTTCAAATCCCGGGCGTAGGAGGCGTTGATGCCCATGGTGCCGCAGCCGTAGAGCCGGCAGCGGTCCACGGCGATGCCCATGCAGTTCTCAAAATTCAGCACGGCGCCGGAGCATTCGCTGGGGCCGTCGGTATGGCCCAGGGTCAGGTCCGAGACGGTCACGTTGTCGCAGCCCTTGAAGGCGATCACGTCCGCGTAGCGGGGCGTCGCCGTCAGCGTGGTCACCGGCCGATCCGTCCCCTCGGCGCAGATCGTCAGGTTCGTTGCTCCCGTGATCACCAGCTGGGGCCCGTCGTAGCACTCCTCCCAGCGGTAGTAGCGGCCCATCCCCACGCCGTAGTCCACGGCCTCCGCCAGGGAGAAGGTCTCCCCCCGGAGCACGATGGTCCTGTCGGGGCCGATGGCGGCCAAAAACTCGTCCACGGTGGTCACCTCGATCCTGCCGCCCGGTTCCACCTCCGTGGGCTCCCGCAGCGACACGTCCACCGCCGCCTCGTTCCATTGAACGGGCCGTATCTCCATGGCGGCCAGGTCCTCGGGCTCCAGCCCCTCCCCCTCGCTGTTCTGGGCATAGAGGGTGGGCTCGCCGTACCCTTCGGGATACCAATTGTAGATATCGTTCCGGTGGAAAGCGCAGCCGTCCACCGTAGCGGAGACGCCGTAGAGGGCGAAGGCGCTGTACAGGGTGTTGTATTCCACCCGGTTGGACAGGAACGCGGCGCGGCCGGTATCGGTGCTGGTGAACAGGGCGTTGGCGGTGTTGTCGTGGATGCGGCAGCCCGACACCGTGAAGCCGTCCCCGTCATAGGATTGGAACAGGCTGGTGGCGATAGTCTCCTCGTTCCTCCAGCTGTTGTGGTCGATCTCGCAGTCCCGGACCGTCACGTCCCGGCAGCCGCCCACGTTCACGGCGCTGTCGCTGCACTCGTAGATCCGGCTCGAAAGGATGGTCAGCCCCCGGCAGCCCGAGGCCCCGACGCCCACGGTGCCGCAGCCGAAGAGGCCGCAGCCATCCACGGTCACGTCGCCGCAGTTCTGCATATACAGCACGCCGCCGGCGCAGAAGCCCGGCATGGGGCTGTGGCCCGCGGTGAGCCCGGCCACGGTCAAGCCCTGGCAGCCCGAGAAGGAGAGGATGCTGGCGTAGCGATCCTTCCCCAGGATCACGGTCTCTTCCATGCCCGCGCCCCGGATGATCAACCCGTCGGCGTCCGCGATCTGCAGCTCATACCCGTCCTCGCTGACCGCCTCCCAATGGCAGTAGGGGTTGCCCGTGTCCGCGCCGTAGCTGGCGGCGGACGCCAGATCGTATTCCCCCGGCGCCAGGTTCAGCGTCACGTTGGGGCCGATGACGGAGATCAGTTCGTTCACGTCCTCCACCTCCAGCACGGGGCCGCCGGGAGCCGGGGTCCCCTTGGGCTGTTCGGTGGTGGCGGACGCCTTGGCCGGAGCGCCGCCCAAAAGGGTCAGCAGCAGGAGCGCGCCGAGCAGCAGCCCCAGGGCGCGCGTCTTTGCGGATCGTATCATTCTCGTTTCCTCCCGTGATCATTCTTCTGGGCTTACGGTAGCACCGCCGGGGCTCTTTGTCAATCCGGCTTCGGCCCCTGTCGGCAAAGGGACAGAAAAATCGGAGGTCTCCCCTCCGATTCTTCCCGTCTGCGCGGGCCGGTTTTCCGGCGGCGCTTTTTTTCGTGCTTTTTCCCGCTATTGCAGATGCTTTTTGCAGATGTCGAAGCCGGCCTGGAACTGGTTGAACGATCCTTCCTCCGCGGCGTCTTCGGTTTCCTCGTCCACCGCGTAGCAGCGGTATTCGTGGCTGAATTCGTAGCCCAGCTTCTGGGCCAGGCGCACCGATTCCGGGTTGGCCGCGTCCCAGCTGGGATAGAGGCCGTCGTCGAGGCAGGAAAGGATCAGGGTCGCTCCAACCGCTGCGGCCAGGCCCTTTCGCCGCTCCGGTTCCAGGGTGTCGATCTCGATCTCGACGCCCTCCCGGTACACGGTGTAGGAGGAGGCCATACAGACCGGCGCCCCGTCCTTCAGGGCGACGAAGCCCCGGCCCTGCTCGAGATACGCCGTCTTGGAAGCGAAGTGGCACACGCCGTCCGTGAACAGGGGTTCCGCCAGGCATTTGTCGTAGAGGTCGCCGTCGATCCGGCGCATCTCGTACCCCGGGGGCAGGGACGCCGCCAGCTTTTTGAGCTTCGCCCGGTCGAAGGTCGTATCCTTTTTGATGGCGTAGCGGGTCCACTTCTGTGCGCCCGGGAAACAATCCTCGATGAGCTTTGCCCACGCCTCCGTAGGCGGAACCAGGACGACGAAGCCCCGGGGCTTCCCCTCGACCAGCGCCCGATCCGGCTCCCCGGCGAAGAAGGCGAAGTCGGCCAAATGGGCCATGGCGGACTTGGGGTGCTCGGGGTCGGTCACGTAGATTTTGCTGTCCATCATCCCCTGCAGGCAGGAGGCGATCATGGAATCCTCCATGCCCGCGAACAGGGGCGCGGCCTTCGATCTGTCCTTCAGCTCGTAGATCATGCTTCCCTTATTCTTCCTTTGCGTTTTTGTAGATATTACGTAGGTTGGCGTCGTCCACCGGTCTCAATTCGGTTTTCATACGGGTCTCCTTCCGTAGATTCCGTGTGTTTATCATATGTATTATATAGACTCGCTTTTCGGCGCGCAACCTCAAAAACGGATGGAAAGGAACTTGCGCCCTTTTCCCGCGAAAACTGGGGCTTGCGCGAAAAAAAATACTCCTATATAATACGGCCCATGGAAAACGCAAGACAAAACAAAATGGCTACCGCGCCGGAGGGGCGGCTGCTCCTCTCCATGGGCTGGCCCATCATCGTCTCCATGCTGGTGCAGGCTCTCTACAACATCGTGGACAGCGTGTTCGTGTCCCGGCTCTCCACCCTGCGCCCGGACCAGCTGACCCATATCCTGGGGGACCTGTACGTTCCCGGCACGGAGAGCACCATCGGCGACAAGGCCCTCAACGCCCTCTCCACCGTGAACCCCCTGCAGATGCTCATGATCTCCGTGGCCGTGGGCACCGCCGTGGGCATGAACTCTTTGATCTCCCGCAGGCTCGGCGAGCAGCGGGGCAAGGACGCCAACCGGGCCGCGGGCAACGGCCTTGTGGTCCTGATCATCAGCTCCCTCTTCTTCACCTGCATCGGCCTGTTCCTCTCCGGGGCCTTCATGAACTGGCAGGACAACGACCCCATCGTCCGCCTCTTCGGCCGGGAGTACATGACCATCTGCCTGTCCCTCTCCGTGGGCGTCTTCCTCTCCGTGGGCATCGAGCGGATCATGACGGCCCAGGGCCGGACCATGGTGGCCATGATGATGCAGCTCACCGGCGCCCTGTCCAACATCGTCCTGGACCGGATCTTCGTTTTAGGCCTGGGGCCCATCCCCGCCATGGGCGTCACCGGCGCGGCCATCGCCACGGTGGCGGGCCAGTTCGCGTCCATGACGCTGGCCCTCGTCATGCTCACCCGCTCTAAGAGCGAGATACAGCTCCGGCGGCAGCATTTCCAGGTCAAAAAGCAGACCGTGAAGGACATCTACAGCGTGGGCGTGCCCTCCATCCTCATGCAGGCCGTGGGCACGGTGATGTACCTGGGCATGAACGGCATTTTGAAGGGCCTGGGCGAATACCATATGGCGCATCTGGACCCCACCGTGAACTACGTGGACGCCTACAAGAGCGCCTTCGGCACCTACTTCCGCCTTCAGTCCGTGATCTTCATGCCGGTCTTCGGTTTGAACAACGCGGCCATGAGCATATTGGGCTATAACTTCGGCGCCCGGAACAGGAAGCGGTTCATGCGGGCCTACGGCATGCTGACCTTGTTCTGCGCGGTGTTCATGATCGCGGGCACGGCCCTCTTCGAGCTGGGCGCGCCCACCCTCATGGCGCTGTTCGCCGTGTCTGACTTCACCTACGGCGTCACCGTCACCACCATCCACATCATCGCCTGGGGCTTCGTGTGCGCGGCTGTCGGCATCTCCATGGGCACGGTCTACGGCGCCACGGACACCGGCGTCTACGGCATGATCACGTCCCTCGCCCGGCAGCTCTTCATCCTGCTCCCCGTGGCGTACCTCATGGCCACCCTGACCCACCGCATCGAGGCGGTCTGGTGGGCCTTCCCCATCGCGGAGTTTACCCATCTCATCATCGCCGCTCTGCTCATGCTCCGGCTCTACCGCCGAAAGATCAAGCCTTTGGGGGAATAGGAGTTTTTTCTTTGCTGCTTTTTCTCTTTATACAAAGAGAAAAAGCGGCGGAAAAAGAGAAACTCAAGAAAGATAATGGGAAGGACAGCACGAAGCCATACTTCCCATTTGCGTTTCTTTTGGGTGCCTTTTCTTTACAAAGAAAAGGCACAAATGTTTTCAATCCTTCCTCTCCAAATGCATCATCTTCGCCGGGATGTGGCAGTAGCCGCCGGGGTTCTTGTCCAGATACTTCTGGTGGTACTCCTCGGCGGAGAAGAAGTTCAAAAGGGGCAGCAGCTCCACTTTTAGGGGCGCGCCCACCTTGGCGGCCTCCCTTTCGAAGGCGGCCCGGAGCATGGGCAGCTGGTCGTCGCTCGTATAGTACACGCCGGTCCGGTACTGGATCCCCTCGTCCTCCCCCTGCCGGTTGACGGAGAGGGGGTCGATCACCAGGAAATAGAGGTCCAGGAGCTTGTCAAGGGACAGCTTCCCTTCGTCGTAGTCGATCTTCACCGTCTCGGCGTGGCCGCTGTTTCGGCACACGTCCTGATAGCTGGGCGCGGCGTCGGGGCCGTTGGCGTAGCCCACCTGAGTGGCGATCACTCCCTCGAACTGATCGAAAAACTTCTGCATGCCCCAAAAGCAGCCCCCGGCCAGATAGATGGTTTGCATGAAACGAACTCCCTTCCGTTGATGGAAGACAGTATATCATTTCCCGGCCGTCTTGAAAAGGGGTCGTCGAAGGCCGGCGAACCCCCTCCCCTGCCGACATGCGGATGAAAACCGCCTGTTTCCGCAGCCGTCGATCAGCGATTTTGGTCTTGCATTTTGGCAAACGGTTTGATACGATAGGGCGATTTGAAAAAAAGGTACGCATATATGAATCTGACTGTGAGAGAAGAATATTTGGCCGCTCTGAAGGAGGGCCAGAAGGAACAGGCGAAGCTGACGGCCCTGGGGAAAGACCCGGAGCCGGCGGTGCTGGAAGAGCTGCTGCCGGACATGAGCAAGATGGCCGTCCAGGAGATCCGGAGCCAGGAGATCCCCATGGACCGGATCGTGGGCACCGTGACCCGGGGCCGGATCTCGGCCCTGACGGCGGGGTTCATGCCCCTGCTCCCGGAGGAGAGCGAGTTCGCCCTGAAGTGGATGGCCCTGTGCGAAGCGCACCTCTCCGACACGGGCCTGCGGGACCCGATCCTCTGCTACGAATACCTGGGCAGCTTCTACGTCCAGGAGGGCAACAAGCGGGTCAGCGTCCTCAAGCACTTCGGGAACACCCGGATTCTGAGCGACATCCGCCGCATCCTGCCCGAACGGTCCGACGATCCCCGCATCCGGGCCTACTACGAGTTCGTGGACTTTCATCGGGCCACGGGCTCCTACGACATACAGTTTCAAAAGCCCGGCGAATACGCCAAGCTCCTGGCCGCCCTGGATAGGAAGCCCGGCGAAGTCTGGACCGAGGAGGAGCGCCGTCGGTTCTCCGCCCGCTGCCATTATTTCAAGGAGGCCTTCGCCGCCCTGGGCGGGCAGAGCAAGGACCTCAAATGTGAGGACGCCCTGCTCCTGTGGCTGCGGGTCTATCCCTACGAACAGCTGGGGGCCATGAACGCCAAGGAGCTGAAGGAATCCCTGTCGGGCCTCTGGGAGGACGTGCAGGTCACGGCGGACCCGGAGCCCGTCCAGGTACGCACCGCGCCGGAGGCGGCCCAGCCGAGCCTGATCACCAAGCTCATCTCCCCCGCGCCCAAGCGTCTGAACGTGGGGATGATCTACCAGCAGGACGAAAAGATCAGCACCTGGACGAAGGGCCACGCCGAGGGGGCGGCCCATCTTCGGGAAGCCTTTCCAGAGCAGGTGACGGTCCGGGAATACCGCCACGCCGACACGCCCGAGGAGACGCTGGCCCTCCTCGATCAAGCGGTGGAGGAGGGGGCGGACCTCATCTTCACCACCACGCCGCCACTGCTGAGCGCCACGTTGAAGGCCGCGGTGAAGTATCCCAAGGTGCGCTTCCTCAACTGCTCCGCCGGGACCAGCCTTTCCAGCGTCCGCAGCTACTACTGCCGCATCTACGAGGGCAAGTTCATCACCGGCATGATCGCCGGGGCCATGGCCAAGAACGACCTCATCGGCTACGTGGCCTCCTACCCCATTCTGGGGGTGCCCGCCTCCATCAACGCCTTCACCCTGGGGGCCCGCATGACCAACCCCCGGGCCAAAGTGCTCCTCGAATGGAGCTGTCTGGAAGGGAACGCGGTGGAAAAGCTCATCGCCCGGGGCGCCAAGGTGATCTCCAACCGGGACGTGCCCCTGCCCAACACCCACTACATGGTTCTCGGGGAATACGGCACCTATCTCATCGACGAGGCGGGCCGCCTTTCGCCGCTGGCCTCCCCCTGCTGGATGTGGGGCAAGCTCTACGAGAACCTGATCCGCACGGTCCTTTCCGGCAGCTACGATCAGAAGAAGGCCCCCGAGGCCATCAACTACTGGTGGGGCATGGACAGCGGGGTCATCGACGTGCAGATGACGGAGCTGGTGCCCGAGGGCATCCGCACCCTGGCCGAGGCCATGATGGATAGGATCCGGACCGGCGCTCTGCTGCCCTTTCAGCGGGAGCTCACCGACCGGGACGGGACCGTGCACAACGACGGCAGCCACGACCTTTCCTCCCGGGAGCTGCTGACCATGGACTACCTTTTGGAGGGGGTGGAGGGCGCCATCCCCGCCTACGAGGAGCTGCTGCCCATGTCCCGGGCCCTGGTGCGGGAGCTGGGCCTCCACCCGGAGGACCTGCCCCAGGAGGTGTAGCCATGCGCATCCTGACCGTTTCCGACGAGGAATGCCCGGCCCTGTGGGACCACTACCGGCCCGGGCGGCTGGACGGGTACGATCTCATCCTGTCCGCCGGGGATCTGAAGGCGGACTACCTTTCCTTTTTGGTGACCATGGCCCATGCCCCCCTCCTCTACGTCCACGGGAACCACGACGAGGGCTATGCCCGCCGGCCGCCGGAGGGCTGCGACTGCATCGACGATCAGCTGGTGGTCTATCGGGGCCTGCGCATATTGGGTCTCGGCGGCTGCCTTCAGTATCGGCCCGACGCCCCCCAGCAGTTCACGGAGCGGCAGATGGCCAAACGGATCGCCCGTCTCCGCTTCGCCCTGTGGCGCAGCGGCGGCGTGGACGTGGTGGTGACCCACGCCCCGCCCCGGGGCCTGGGCGACGAGGAGGACCTGCCTCACCGGGGATTCGACTGCTTTTGCAGCCTTTTGGACCGGTATCGGCCCGCCCTGTGGGTCCACGGCCACGTGCATATGCGGGGCTGGCCCCTGCCCCAGCGGGAGCTCCTGGCGGGGGACACCCGGATCGTCAACGTTTCGGAGCGGTACGAGCTGGAGCTGCCGGACAGGCCCTTCCCGCCCGAAGCGCGCAACGCCCTCCGCTACGTGACCCGGCACCGGGAGCCAGATGACGCCCCGGATTTGACCTGAAGCCGAAAGGCTTCTTTTTTTGCCCGGGAAAGCGACAAAAAGGCAGAATACCTCTTGCGCCGGATTTCGATGCAGGGTATACTGTATGTGTATACAATTCTGCTTTCGGACCACATATCGAAACACGCAAAGGGAGGGAATCGACTTATGAAAACCGGTGCTTTCCGTGCCAAACGATGGATCAGCCTGGGCCTGCTCATGCTGATGATACTGTCCTTCGCCGCGCCCACCTTCGCCCTGCCCTACCGCTGGTACAAGAACGTCTACGTCCATAAGAACCCCAACAAGATGACCTACGAAGTGGGGGATTACATGGATTTGGACGGGCTTGAGCTGTGGGGCGACGTCTACGACAGCAACGGCAATTTCGTGTTCACCAACGACGACATGCGTCACCTGGATTCCCAGTATTTCAAGTACTCCCCCACCAAGTTCACCAAGGCGGGCAAGCAGAAGGTGACCTTCAGCTGCAACTGTGTGGCCAAGAGCGGCAACCGGGAATGGCTCTCCGCCTCCATCACCGTGACGGTCAAGGAGGCCAGCGATTCTCCCTCCGCGTACTACACGGACATCTTCGTGGCGGCCCAGCCCAAGAAGACCGTGTATAAGGTCGGCGAATCCTTCAGCACCTCGGGCCTGTCCATCTCCGGTCACGAATACCGGGAGGAGGACGGCAAGAAGCACACGGTGACCAAGCTGAGCCAGAAGAACATGAAGATCTCCCCCACCAAGTTCACCAAGGCGGGCAAGCAAAGCGTGAAGCTGAGCTTGAAGCTCCTCTCCAAGAGCGGCGAGGAGAAATGGTTCTCCACCTCCGTGGAGGTGCTGGTGGAGAAGGGGCCCGTGAAGATCACCAAGCACCCCTACGGCGAGACCGTCCAGGAGGGCGGCTCCTGCGGATTCATCGCCCGGGCGGACAACACGGACAGCCGTCACTGGTTCTTCACCAAGGGCGGCGTGGTGGTGGACGCCAGTGAAGCCGCTTCCTACTTCCCGGGGCTTTCCATCACCGGCACCACCAAGGAGCACATCAAGCTCTCCCACATCCCCGCCTCCATGAACGGCTGGTCCATCTACTGCGTGTTCTATGGGAACGACAGCTCCGCCACCAGCAACAAGGCGGGCATCGTGGTCCTCTCCGACGGGTCCTCCCCGGCCCCCGAGACCGAGCCGCCGGCGGAGGTCACCCCCAAGGCCATCACCACCACGCCCCAGCCCTCCGCCGAGCCGGAGGTCACGCCGACGCCTAAGGTGAGCGAAGCGCCCAAGGCCCCCGATGCCACCAAGACCCCCAGGCCCACCGCCGAACCGGACTACGCCGAGGGCGTCCACTGCATCATCAACGGCGAGACCCGGGTCCCCATCCAGGGCGAGACCCTGCTGGAGTGCGTGGCGGAGGACATCGAGGGCTTCGTCTTCGATCACTGGGAGATCAACGGCCAGCCTGACTACGAATCCGGCGCGACCGCCTCCTTCGTGGCCACGGAGGCCTGCGTCATTCGGGCCTACTACCACGAGCGCAAGGTGCTTCGGACCGTCAACTGCTTCTTCCAGCTGCTGACCAAGAACAACAACGCCTCCGGCACCAAGTACACGGAGTTCGACTTCGAGGACGCCTACTACAGCCCCGTCACCAATACCTACTGCCCCGCCGGCACCCTCTCCTGCTACGTCACCGCCGTGATCCCCCGGAAGGGCGAGGTGGACTACTGGCTCATCAACGGCGTCAAGTATCAGTTCCCGGACAACCTGGTCGTCAAGTTCCGGCTGGTGGATCTCAACGAGGCCACCACCATCGAGCCGGTGTTCAAGGGCATGTCCCCCACCGAGGAGTTCGCCCGGCCCTTCGAAGCCCGGGAGCTGGAGCAGCAGATCCCCCAGGTCATGAAGTGCATCAACTGCTGGGGCCAGTTCATGAACGCCTCCGGCAAACCCGCGGGCCAGCAGTATACGGAGTTCGACTTCGAGAAGGATTACACCAACCCCGTCACCCGCAAGAAGCTGCCCGGCGGTCTGCTGGACAACTATATCGCCACCAAGCTCCCCCGGGGCTGCACGGTGGAAAGCTGGATCATCAACGACGTGAAGTATCAGTTCCCCGGCACCGTGCTCCACTTTAGGGTCATGGGGCTGGACGAAGGCACCACCTACGAGGTCCGCTTCCGGGGCCTGCCCTCAGCGAGCCCCACGCCCCGCCAGGAATGGGCCACCCAGATACCGGTCATCAACTGACGGCGCTATGAAAAAACAGAGCCCTGCGGGGCTCTGTTTTTTTGTGTTTCGATTCAGGCTTCCGTGGCGGCGGGGGTCGGGGCCGGGGGCTCCGCCGGCCGGGGATCGGCGGCGGGGACGGGCTGCGGCTTTTTGTCCCGGCGCAGGATGTCGTAGAGCACGGGGACGATGAACACGGTCATCAGCGTGGCGTAGGTGAGGCCGCCGATGCACACCACGGCCACGGGCTGGATGATCTCCGCCCCGGTGCCCATGCCGATGCCCAGGGGCAGCAGGCCCAAAATGGTGGTGAGGGCCGTCATCAGCACGGGCCGGATGCGCATGGTGGCCGCCTTCACGATGGCCTCCCGCTTGCCGAGGCCCTCCTCCTCCCGGAGCCGGTTGGCGCAGTCCACCAGCACGATACCGTTGTTGACCACCACGCCCACCAGCATGATCATGCCCACCATGGACACGATGCTCATATGGAACCCCGCGACCAGCAGGCCGATAAAGCCGCCGGTAAAGGCCAGGGGCACCGTCAGGATGACGATGAAGGGCGAGAGCAGGGACTGGAACTGGGCCACCATGATGAGGTAGATAATGAGCACGCCCAGGAGCATGAGGAAGACCAGGTCCTTCATGGCGTCCATGATGGTCTCGTTCTCGCCGGCGTACGCCACCTGGCAGCCCTCGGGGAGCTCCACGTCCTGAAGGGCCCGGCGGGCCTCGGTGGACACCAGCGTCACGTTGTAGCCGTCCGCCACCGTGGCGGAGACGGAGACGTACCGCCGCTGCTCCTGCCGGTGGATGGCGGAGAGGGTCTCGGTCTCGGATATGGTGATGATGTCTTTGAGGGGGACCTCTTCGGTGGTGCCGTCCCGCAAGGTGGCGGTGACGGTCATCTTCTCCAGCTTCTGCCGGTCCGTCTCCCCGTCCGCCGAATGGATGGTGGCGGAAAGGGCGGTGGTGCTGGTGTTGACCTGGGTGGCGGTCACGGAGCTGGTCAGCTCCTCAACGATGGCCAGATACACCTGGGCGGTGGTCAGATTGTGCTCGATGGCCTTCTCCTTGTCCACCGTGATGTGCAGGGCCGGAGAGGTATCCTCCGCCCCGCCGGTGACCTCCTTCAATCCGTCCACAGCCTTGAGCCGCTCGGCCACGGTCCGGGCCGCCGCCCGCAGATCGTCCAGATCGTTGGAATAGATGTTCATGGTGAAGCCGCCGCTCTGGAGGGAGGCGCTCATGGTCATGGTGGACACGCCCGCCACGTCGAAGTCCGCCCGGTCCTTGAAGGGCTCCAGGACGGCTTTGATGTCCTTCGTCGCTTCGATGCTGCTGCGGCCGCTGTCCTCGTCCACCAGGGCGTAGATGGTGATGGCGCTGTTGCCGCCGGAGGTGAGGCCGATGACGTCGGTGAGGCCGCCGCCGATCATGCCGCCCACGTCCGTCAAATCCGGCACGGTCTCGATGGCGGCCAGCATCTCGTCCGCCAGGCGGCAGCTGTCCTCAAAGGTGAAGTCCTCCGGCACGTTGACGTTGACGGAGATCTGGGTGCCGCCGCTTTCGGGGAAGTATTCATAGCCCTGGCGCAGGGAGAGCCAGGCCGACCCGGCCAGCAGCGCGATCGCCAGCAGCAGGGCCGTCGCCCGATGGCGCAGGGTGAAGCGGACCGTTCGTTCGAAGCCCCCCATGAGCTTTTTGGCGAAGGCGCTCATGGGCTTCACCTGCCGCCGCAGCAGGCCCTGGGCCATGGCGGGAATCACGGTGAGGGCCACGATCAGGCTGGCCATGAGGGAATAGGTGATGGTCAGGATCATGTCCATGAAGATCTGCCGGGTCATGCCGTGGACGAAGATGATGGGCACGAACACGCAGATGGTGGTCAAAGTGGAGGCGGTGATGGCCCCCATGACCTCCCGGGCGCCCTGGATGGCGGCTTCCTTGGCCGCCACGCCCTCTGCCCGCAGCCGGTAGATGTTCTCGATGACCACGATGGAGTTGTCCACCAGCATGCCGATCCCGATGGCCAGGCCCGCCATGGAGATCACGTTCATGGTGACCCCGGAAAAATACATGAGGACCAGCGCAAAGAGCACGGACACGGGGATGGAGATGCCCACGGCGAAGGTGGGACGGACGTCCCGCAGGAACAGGAACAGGATGAGGATGGCCAGCGCGCCGCCCAGCAGCAAACTTTGGACCACCGCCGACATAGCCATGTGGATGTAGTCCCCCTGGTCCATGAGGGCCACGAAGCTGAGCCCCGGATACTGCTCCTCCAGCTCCCGGAATTTAGTGTCGATGGTGTCCGCCACGGTGGCGGTGGCGTAGGCGCTCTGGCGGGTGAAGGTGAGCAGCACCCCGTTCTCCCCGTTGATGCGGGCGTAGGTGGTGTCGCTGTTGTCCACGATGCGCACGTCGGCCACGTCGCCCAGGCGCACCAGATCCAGGCCGTCCAGCCCCAGGGACAGGATGGCCACGTTCTCCAAAGCCTCCACGCCCTTCACCTTGTCGCCTACGTTGACGATCCAGCTGGTGTCCCCGTCGGACACGAACCCGGCGGGCATCTCGAAGTTTTGTGCCTGGACCAGCTGGGCCACCAGCTCCTTGGTGAGGACGTTGTGCAGGTCCGCCGCGTCCTTGGCGGCGGCGAGCTGATTGGTGGCTTCCGCCAGGGCGTTGTCCAGCTCCTGCTGGCTGTTCTCCAGGGTCACCGCCCCGTCCTCGATCTGCTTGCGGCCGTCGTCGATCTGCTTCTGGGCGCTGTAGATCTGACCGTTGACGGAGTTTTTCTGGTTCTCCAGCTCGGTGTAGCCGCTGTCGATCTGGGCGAGGCCGTTCTTGGCCGCCGCCAGGTTCTCGTCCAGGGCGGCGATGCCCGCGTCCAGCTGGGCCATCTGATCCAAAAACTCTCCGACCTGCTCCCGGGAGAAGCCGTTTTGCGCCAGCTGTGTATCGATGAGCGCCAGGCCCCGGTTCACCCCGTCCAGCTCCCGCTGCAGATCGGCCAGGGCGGCCGCCTTCTCCTCGGGGGTCATGTCCTCCCGGGCCAGGGTCTCGGCGACGGACGCTTCCAGCGCCGACTTCCGGCCCTCCAAAAGGGTGATGGACGACTGCAGGGCGCTGAGCAGCTGCCGCTGCTCCTGAAGGCCGTCCCGCTGGGCCACCAGCTCGGCCCGCTGGTCCTCCATCGTGGTGATGGCGTCCGTCAGCTCCGTCTTGTTATTGTCCAGCTCCGTCTTGGCGTCCTTGAAGCCCTGATCGGCCGCGTAGCTGCCGTACCACAGGGCCTGCTGGCCCTTGTCCAGCTCCGTCCTGGCGTTCTCCAGCTCCAGCCGGCCCTCGTCGATCTTCTGCTGGCCCTCGTCGATCTTGTCGAAGGCCGCCTGGGCCGCCTCGTCCATGGAGTCGTACAGCCTGCGGTTCAGCTTGGTGATCTTTTCCTTGTTGAGCTCGATCTCGATCTGCTCCGCCACCAGGCCCGTGGCGTTCACCGAGGCCACGCCGTTGGTGCCCTCCAGGGCCGGGATCAGCTTGTCGCTGACGAATCCCGAGAGGTCGATGGGGTCCATGTCCTTATAGTGGACCGCCGCCACCACCGTGGGGATCAAATCCGTGGACAGCTCCAGCATGTTGGTGGTGCCCACGGCCTCGGGCCAGTCTCCCTTCAGGCGGGTCACCGCCTGCTGGATGTCCAGCATGGCCCTGTCCACGTTCACCGTGTCCTCGAAGGTAAGATACACCACGGACACGTTCTCCGAGGAGACGGAGGCTATCTCCTTGAGATCGTCCAGGGCCGCCAAACTCTGCTCCAGAGGCTTGGAGACGGTGGTCTCCACCTCCTCCGGGGCGGCGCCCACGTAGGGGGTGACCAGGACGATATAGGGGAAGCTCATCTCCGGCAGCAGATCGGGGGTCATCCGCGTCACGGAGACCGTGCCCAGCACCAGGACCAATATGACCGCCACCAGCACGGTGAATGGTTTTTTTACACTGAATTTCGAGATCACAGTCCGCTCCGATTATAAATGATGTACCATTGTAACAGAAATCACGCCGGACATTGTGAAAGGGATGTGAAAAAAACAGGGGACGCCGGTCCATAGAACCCGCGCCCCCGCGTTTGGTTAAAACCAGAGCTTTTTGATGTCCATGACCTCGCTGCTCTGCAGGTACTCCTTGAGGTAGATGCCGCAGCACTCCTCCCAGGTGCAGTCCCCCTCGTTGTTCTCCACCATGATGGCGATGACCCGGCCGGGGACCACGATGTCCCGGCCCTTGGCGCTCTCCCGGTGGTATCGGGCCATGGCGCCCACGATCTCCCGAATGTCGGCGTGGGCGAAGACTTCGCTGAAGTAGGCCGCTTCCTCCTCCCGCCGCCGGTCGAAGGTCCGGTTGTGGAAGATGCGGATGACCGTGGCGATCAGGAAGGTGAGGGGCATGATGGACACCATGGGTATCCAGACGGGCAGGCGGGTGGCGAAGCCGTAGAAATCGTTCCAGCCGCCCCGGTCCTCCCCCAGGACCACCACCATCACGTAGTAGAGGACGGCGTAGACGAACACGGGCACCAAAGCGAACAGGGTGTCCTTCAGACGGATGCGCTGCTCGCTGATGAAGAAGCAGAAGGCCACGATGGCCAGGATCGGACAGAGGCCGTGGAGGAAGAAGCGGGAGCCCGTGAAGATCAGCACGAAGCCCTTCACCGGCGCCAGCACGCACAGAGAGATGAGGAAGGTCAGGGCCACCGCCGTGACCCCGGCGTAGACCATGTCCACGACCCACCGGGGCAGGTGGAAGTTGTGCTTCCTCAGGCCGTCCAGGGAATAGGGGAACACCAGCGCCATGGACGCGCCCATGAGGATGTTGGAGTTCACCGTGAACATGCAGAAGGTCCTCAGGCCCATATGGTCGAAGTTCTCGTCGTAGATGGTGGTCAGGTTCATGGTCACGCCGATGCAGACGCAGACGACCACCACCGCGGCGCTGAACATGGTGAACAGGCAGTGCTGCCGGGTCACGGTGACGGTTTTGTCCGTGCCCTCCCGTCGGGCGGCGGGCTTCTCCTCCACGGACTTGGCGACGATCTTCTCCTCTACGGGGGTTTCGACGGGCTTTTCCTCCATGGATCTCCCTCCTCTATTCCACCTCTATCTCCTTGATGATGCATTCGTTGCCCCGCAGGAGCCACGTTTCGCCGCTGTGGCAGTAGGGGCACTCCCGGCCGTATCGGACCGTGGGGTAGGTCTTCTCGCAGTTTGAGCAGAAGGTCACGGCGGGGATGGTCTCCAGTTCCAGCTCCGCCGTGCTGAGGACCGGGTGGCGCTTGCGGAAATAGTTCCAGCAGTCGGTGAAGTAGTCCGTCATGATGCCGGACACCTCCCCCACCTGCAGCGTCACCCGGAGGATCTTTTGAATGTCCTGGGCCTGGGCCTCCTCCTCCAGGGATTTGGCCAGGTGCAGGATGATGCCCATCTCGTGCATATCAGTCCTTCATCAGGGCTTCCACGTCCACGCCGTTGCCCGTGTGGGGATGGGTCTTGTGGAACTCCTTGGTGGCCCGGTTGTATTCCTTCCGCTTGCGGCGCATCATCTTCGCCTCCTCGGAGCCGCTGTGGGCCACGATCTTGAAGGCCCGCTTGACGGCGTAGCTCAACAGGCCGCCCACCTTGTCCTCGGCCCGGCGCATGTCGGAGTTCTGGGGATGATCCCGCAGCAGATGGATGGCGTCGAACTCGCACCGGGTGGTGCACAGCCCGCAGCCGATGCACTTGTTCTCGTCCACGATGGTGGCGCCGCAGCCCAGGCATCGAGCCGTCTCGATCTTCACCTGCTCCTCGGTCAGGGTGAGCCGAGGATCGGTGAAGCTGTTCTTGGCGTCCACGGTCTCGTCCACCGCCGGGACCTGCCGCTGGGCGCTGTCGTAGGAGTCGATGGCGATGTTGTCCTTGTCCAGGGGCTTGAAGTAGCGCCGATCCCGGCCCAGGGTCTGGGACACGTTGTTCTTGGAGACGAACCGGGCCAGCGACTCGGCGGCCTCATGGCCCTGACCGATGGCGTCGATGACGAACTTGGGGCCGGTGAACACGTCGCCGCCCACGAAGATGGCGGGATCGTCGGTCTGATAGGTGAACTTGTCCGCCACGGGGTAGTTGCCGTGCCAGAACTTCACGCCGGTGCCCTCCAGGAGCTTGCCCCACTCGATGGCCTGGCCGATGGCGAAGACGATGTTCTTGGCGTCCACGGTCATGGTCTCGTTCTCGTCGTATTGGGGATTGAACTTGCCGGTCTCGGGATCGACGGTAGAGGTGCAGCGCTTGAGCACGATGCCCTTCACCTTCCCCGCCTCGTCCACCAGGACCTCCTTGGGACCCCAGGAGGGGAAGATCTTCACGTTCTCCTCCTCGGCCTCGGCGATCTCCTCGGGGGAGGCGGGCATGGTGTCCCGGCTCTCCAGGCAGAACATGGATACGCTGCCCGCGCCCATGCGGTGGGCGGTCCGGGCGCAGTCGATGGCCACGTTGCCGCCGCCGATAACGACGGTGTCCCCGGTGAGCTTGCGGCTGTTGTCGCCCAGCGCCTTCTCCAGGAAGCTGACGGCGATCTCGGTGCCCTCGGCGGTCTCGTTGGGCACGCCGGGGAGGCGACCGCCCTGGCAGCCGATGGCGATGTAGAAGGCCTCGTAGCCCTCCTCCTTCAGCTGCTGGATGGTCACGTCCTTGCCCACTTCCACGCCGCAGCGGATCTCGGCGCCCAGGGCGCGGATCACGTCGATCTCAGCGTCCACCACGGCCTTGTCCAGCTTGAAGGCGGGGATGCCGTAGGTCAGCATGCCGCCGGGCTTGCTGTTCTTCTCGAAGACGGTGGGTTTGTAGCCCCGCTCCGCCAGATAGTAGGCGCAGGACAGGCCCGCCGGACCGCCGCCGATGATGGCGATCTTCTGGGGCCACTCGCCGGACACCCGGTTGATGGTCTTCTTGGGCACGTAGCGGGTCTCGGCGTGGAGGTCCCGCTCGGCCAGGAACTTCTTCACATCGTCGATGGCCACGGGGGCGTCGACGGTGCCCCGGGTGCAGGCGTCCTCACAGCGCTTGTTGCACACTCGGCCGCAGATGGCGGGGAAGGGATTCTCCCGCTTGATGAGGGCCAGCGCCTCGTCGTACCGGCCTTCCCGGGCCATCTTGAGGTAGCCCTGGATGGACACGTGGGCGGGACAGGCGGCCTTGCAGGGGGCGGAGCCGGTCTTGTGGGTGTTGACCCGGGCGGTGTCCCGGTAGTTCTCGTCCCAGGCGTACTTGCCCCAGCGGATGCGGTCGGGCAGCACGGACTTGGGGTATTCGACGGGCTTGCCGTCCTTCTGGCACAGCTTCTGGCCCAGCTTCAGCGCGCCGGCGGGGCAGAACTCCACGCAGCGGCCGCAGGCCACGCACTTCTCCTTGTCCACCCGGGCGGTGTAGGCGCTCTTGGACATGTTGGGCGTGTTGTACAGCAGGGAGGTCCTCAAGGCGTTACAGATCTGCACGTTGCAGTTGCAGATGTCGAAGATGTGGTCGGCGCCGTCGATGTTGGTGACCTGGTGCACGTAGCCGTTTTCCTCAGCTTTGCGCAGGATGTCCAGGGCCTCCTCCTTGGTGATGTAGTGGGCGCGGCCGGTCTCCACGGTGTAATCCGCCATATCGCCCACCTGGATGCACCAATCCTTCTCGTCGTCGGTGCAGCCCTCGCCCAGCATGGCCCGGGAGGCCCGGCAGGAGCAGATGCCCGCGGAGAGATGCCCGTCGTATTTCTGCAGCCAGTAGGAGATCTTCTCGATGTCCACGGCGGTGCGCTCCGCCGCCACTTCCTTCTCCACGGGGATCACGTGCATGCCGATGCCGTTGCCGCCGGGGCGGACCATGGACGTGATGTGCTCCAGGGGCAAAAAGGTCATGCGCTCGAACATCCTGGCCACGGGCGGGTTCTTCTCGATCCGATCCACGGAGGAGTTGAACAGCTCCGCGCTGCCCGGCACGAAGTAGCTGGTCCGGTACCGAAGCTCCTTGGGCGCGCCGGGAATGGGGCCGTTGTCGTCGTAATGATCGCCGTAGTCGTACTCCACGAAGCCGTGGACGCACAGCAGGTCCAGCGTCTTCTTGAAGGTCTCGGCGTCCATGTTCTTCCTGTTCATCTCCAGCAGCTGGTCGTAGGTGTACCACTTGCGCTGCTTCATGGTCAGGGCCACGTCCACCTCGGGCTCGGTCAGGATCTCCCGAAGGCCCCAGTACTCCTCGTCCGTGGTCTTGAGGCCGAAAAGCTTGTGGGGCACGTTGTCGGTGATGCGGGCGCCCAGCTTGGCGTACTTCTTGTTGCGGACCGCCTCGCCGTCGTACTTGGACTTGGTGCGTGGATTGGAATCGTAGATTTCCGGCATGATCTTTCTCCTTCTGTGAATGATTGTATTACGCCCGATTGTCTTCGATGGCCTTTGCAAGCCAGCTTTCCCATTCTTCGAACCCGTCCCCGGTCTTGGCGGACACCTCGAAGATCTCGATGTTGGGGTTCAGCTGCCTGGCCCGCCGCTTGCAGGCTTCGAAATCGAAGTCGAAGTAGGGAGCCACGTCCGTCTTGGTCAGGATGAGCACATCGCTGACGGAGAACATCAGGGGGTATTTGAGGGGCTTGTCGTCCCCCTCGGGGACGCTCAGCAGCATGACCCGCTTCTGGGCGCCGGTGTCGAACTCCGCGGGGCAGATGAGGTTGCCCACGTTCTCCAGCACCACCAGGTCGAAATGGTCCGCCCCCAGCTCGTCCAGCGCCCTCCTGGTCATGCCCGCGTCCATGTGGCACATGCCGCCGGTGTGGGCCTGGACCGCCTTGGCGCCCAGCTTCTCGATGCGCACGGCGTCCACGTCGGAGTCCACGTCCGCCTCCATGACGGCGATGCTGAACCTGTCCTTCATGTCCCGGATGGTCCGCTCCAGCAGGGTGGTCTTCCCCGCCCCGGGCGACGCCATGAGGTTGACCAGCAAGGTCCCCTTCGCCTTCAGCTCGCCCCGCAGCACCTCCGCGTCCCTGTCGTTGGACGCGGTGATCGTTTCCTTCAGCTCGATGATCCGCATATGTTCCTCCCGTCCCGTTTTCTGTGTGTAACTATTGTATAGGCTCCCATGAAAAAGCGCAAGGAAAAAACTGTATGTTTCGTCGAAAAAAGAACCGCCGCGGCCCGATCCCGCTTTCAGGCCGTCTTGAACGCGGCGGCGACCCATGGTATACTGTTCTGTACTGTGGAATCAGGAGGCTGAAGCGAAGAATGAAACGGTTCCTGGCGATACTTGTCGCGATCTTGGTCCTGGCGCTGCCCGCGGCGACCATGGCGGACTATACGCAAAACGCCCTGTGCACCATCGAGCTCCACGTGAAGCAGCCCAACATGCGGGTCCTCACCGACTACACCGACCGCTCCTTTGTAAACTTCGAGGAAGGGGACTGGTTCAGCGTGAAGTGGCAGGATCAGGTGGAGGTGGCTGCCGTCTACTGGGAATGGTGGCACCTGCCCGCCCGCGCCCTGGTGGAGTGCTTCAACGATGCGGGGGAGCGGATCTATGAGCGGGAATACGGCAGCGTGATCCGGTTCATCACCGTGTTCCCGGACGAGAACGTGCGGGAGGTGCGCATGACCGTGCTGGAGGGCACGGGGGATCTGACGGAGCTGTTCGTATACAACGAGAAGCAAATGTCCCTGCAGCAGAAGACCGTGGACTGGCAGGAACCCCTGGAGAAGGCGGACATCATGATCGTGGAGACCCACGGCTACGACGACGTGCTGGTCTTCGGCGCGGTGACCCCCACCTACACGGACCGGGGATATACCGTCACCGTGGCCAACATGGGCTGCGACACCATCGGCCGGCAGCGGGAAAGCTCCGGCGGGTCCTATCTCAACGGCCTCAGGAACTTCAAGACCTTCTTCGAATTCAAGGACCTGCTGGACGTGACCTATTCCAAATATATCAAGGCCTGGCTTCAGGACGATCCCCGGGACCCGGAGGAGATGCTGGTGGCGGAGATCCGCCGGGTGAAGCCGGAGGTGGTGATCACCCACGATTTGGTCAACGGCGACTTCGGCCACGGGGCCCACAAGCTGGTGGCGGAGATCACGGTGAAGGCCGTGGAGGACGCCTCTGACCCGGAGAAATTCCCGGAATCCGCGGAAAAGTACGGGGCCTGGCAGGTGAAAAAGTTCTACGTCCACATGTACGATCAGAACCGGATCTTCATCGACGTGGACGTGCCGTTGGAATCCTTCGGCGGCATGACCGCCCGGCAGGTGGCCGCGGCGGGCATGACGAAATGGAAGAACGGCGCGGAAGCCGGCAAGATCAACAACATCCGCACCGGCAAATATCACCCCTCGGACTACGGCCTCTACTTCAGCACCGTGGGCGAGGACGTGGAGAAGAACGATTTTTTGGAGAACATCCCGCCCGAGTGCCTCAGCAACTACGTGCCGCCCACGCCCAGCCCCACGCCGGAGCCCACCCCCACGCCCACACCCACGCCTACGCCGAAACCCACCCCCACCCCCACGGCAGAGCCTGCGGCCTCGCCCACGCCCCTGCCCACGGACGCGCCCACCCAGGAACCCACGGCTGTCCCCACCGCCGAAGCTCCGGCGCCGGCTCAGGACGCAGGGGCGTTCAACGCGGTGCTGCTGGCGCTGGTCGGCCTGGTCGCCCTGCTGATCGTCGCTTTGACCGTCGTCCTGCTGAAACGGAAGCGCCGCTGACCCTTCGCCCCACGCCCTTCCTGAAGAAAAAAAGAAGCCGAAAAGCCGGAGTTTTCTCCGGCTTTTTCCCGCCCTTCCCGGGGAACCGGAGGGCATCCGGCGGTGTTTGTCCCATAACCGCCCTCTTGAGCATGATCATCTCCTATCTGGTGGTCAAGCGCAATTTCAAGGGCAAGGGCTTCATCGAGGCCGTGTCCATGCTGGCCATGGCCGTGCCCGGCACGGTGTTGGGCGTGGTGGATATCGGCGGCGTGGAGGTGAAGGTGGCCGAGGCAACCAGCGTCTCTGACGGTGCCGACACCACGGTGGTCCTCCGTCCCGAATCCACCATGCTTCGGGACGAAGGCTACTTCCCGGTGGAAGTCGTCGTGTCCAACTTCATGGGCGCCTACCAGCTCTATCACGTGATGCTGGGGAACGTGAAGCTCATCATCCACGAGTACAACCCCAAGGACAAGAAGATCTACCGGGCCGGCGAAACCGCCTACATAAACTTCGCGCCCGGCGACGCGCACTGCATCTAACGCTTTCGAAGGGAGGAAACGTTGTTTCCTCCCTTCGATTTATCGCTCACGCGGGTGCTCCGCAGCAGCTTCGCCTCCAGGCCCCGCCTATGACCCTTGCGGGTCACCGGGCACGCGATGCGTTAAACAAACGTGCCTGTGGCACGTTTGTAGCGGAGCGGGGAGCAATCTATGATTGCGACCAGAGCTGCACGGTATCAAATCCACACGCACTATGTCGATGCGAATTGCTGCATTGCAGCAAATCGCATTGGATTTGACATATTTCAGCCTGCCGTTCTTCTTTCGCAGCATGATTTCGCGCGGTTACACCGCGCTTTTGTTTTGCAAAAAACGGTGGAAAAAGCGGAAAGATGCAGGTATAATGAAGAAAACCCTTTCAGGAGGAACAAGGCCATGCAACTCGATCCCTTCACCAAATTCAACCAGGACTGGGGCCTGCTGACGGCGGGCACCCCGGAGAAGTTCAACAGCATGACCATCTCCTGGGGCTCCATGGGCACGGTATGGAGCCGGGACGTGATCACGGTCTACGTGCGGCCGGATCGGTACACCTGGCAGTTCATGAAGGACAGCGACACCTTCACCGTGTCCTTCTTCCCCGAAAGCTGCCGCAAGGCCCTGTCCCTCATGGGCACCCTGTCGGGACGGGACGGCGACAAGGCGGCCGCCGCCGGGCTCACGCCCAGGCGCCTGCCCCAGGGCGTCACCTTCGAGGAGGCCGCGGAGACCTTCGTCTGCAAAAAGATCTATATGGCGCCCATGGCCCGCGAGGACGTGCCGCCCTACGCCCAAAAGATCTATCAGAACGGCGTAGAGCCCCACTGGATCTTCATGGGCGAGGTCGTGGCCCATCTCACGGTGTGACGGTGAAAAAACAGGTTGGAAAGGAATGATTATGGACGAAATCGAGATCTTTTATCTGAAGGGATGCCCCTGCTCTGGATCAAGGAAAACGAGGAAAAGGCCCTGGCCGACAGCCACGACTACTACCGGGTGCCGTCGGTGTTCTGCTTGGCCTCATCAGTTGGCGAACAGGAACAGATAAGACTATCTCTGCACGATGCAGGATGCCTAGAAATAATCGTCGACGACCTCGCCGTCTCCTAATACGATGAATGCGCAGCAAACACTATAAGTTTGTCTGTATCTCTTTCACTAACGTTTCTGTGAGCCGCCAGAAACTAACACCTGGTTATGCGCTGTGGGAGATGGCATTTGGGACGGCAATAGGACGCGCAAATCTGTCGGATAATTCTGAGCTTTCTCTGTCCTAACTTGTCTGCTCAAAGAGCAGCGACTATCTTACATCTTTAGGACGTTCCATGCCGATGCGATTTAGAATGCCGGACATTTCAGCTTAGTAAGTCCAGAAATCGTTCCATCCCCCACTTAACAGATCCTCCAATTGTACAAAGCGCAACGGTTGGAGGGTTCCGCTCTTAACAGCTTGATATAAGCCATTATCGTTTGTTTTATATAGTATTCTTCCTGAGGCAGAAGCTTCTACCAAGTCTTCGATGATTCTCCCATCAGGAGATATGCGATAATAACCGCAGTAATAATCGGATGTATTTTGATAGTATCCTGCAATTTGCGTTTCCATAAACAAGCCTGGGTATGTAGTGTCTGAAGAATACTGATAACAGAATTGTCCGCCTGATCCATCCGGAATCCCCAGAGGGGCCCGTATACGTCCCAGATAGCGAACACTTCCATTCTGTATCGTGCACACGTGAGAATAGTACTCGTACCACTCGCCGCCGTCATTGAAAATCAGTTCGGGCGTCCCGTCGGCGTTCATATCATGCAAGGCAAACCACTGCCCATCGTAACTGGAATCGTTGGTCTGAAGCCACTGCTTATATTCCTCGCCGACAATAAACTCTCTGTACAAAGCCGCTTGGGGGTTCTCCGTAGGCGTAGGTTTCGGCGTCGGCGTGGGTTCAGGTGTGGGCTTCGGCGTCGGTTTCGGCGTCGGCGTGGGTTCAGGTGTGGGGTTCGGTGTCGGTTTCGGCGTCGGCGTGGCCTCCGGCATCAGAAAAGGTGTCGCTGCAGCAGTAGCCGTTGTCACCGCAGAAGATTCGATCGTAGGCTTCACCGTAGCAGTTGGCTTCTGGATGGACTCATCCACCGTTTCGGATATACTTTGGGGCGCGGCAGATACGGCATGATCTGCTTCTGTCAAGGTATAGTCAGGAACACTCACCCGCATACAGCCTGCTAAACAGAGAACTATTGCTAGTGCCAGCGTAATAGAAATAGTTTTTATCATGTTTTTTTCCTCTTTTTGTACACAGCAGGGGACGGTTCCGAAACATATGCCCCAAGTTTCGACATCAACATTGAATAGGCGGAAGCATATCAAATATGCAAAGTAGGGGAAAGCTGTCAAAAAGGCAGCCGACCGCCTGCATCGCATATGATATAAACGCCTACAGGTCCAGGAGTATTCAACCATCTCGATTTCAATTCTCCCAAACCTGCTTCATGTGTCTATTCGTATACTATGATAGCTTAGACAGATCCACGGTGACCATGGGCCTGACCGCCTTGCCGGACAGGTTGATCATATATCCCGCTTCAAAGATATCATAGTTCTCCAGCATCCCCGAAGCGCACCAGACGGCGTTGCCGTTGACGTTGACCATCTGAGTGGGATCGCTGAGCCACCAGATGCAATAGTTCTTGCTGACGCCGTTGGCGATGGCGTAGGCCGTAGGCGTGCAGATCTGGTATGGGCGGGGCAGCATCCGCGCCTCGTACACGTTCGGCAGGCTCACGTCGCCGGCCAAAAGATTGCGCTCCTCAGAGGAAAACGCGGTATACATAAAGGTGTTGTTCAGCCAGGAGTAAAGGGTGCTGGTCTGCCAGGTGATCATGGAATGGGTCTCGTTGTACCGCTTGCTGTCCAGGCCGTATTTGGCGATCAGCTTCACTTTATTACCCTCGATGCCCGCCACGATCCATTCGATCTCGGAGGCGTCGCCGTAGAGAGACTGGGTGTACTTGCCGAACGTGACCGTATCGTACAGGCTGAGATCGAAGACGGAGCGGATGGCGGCGCCGCGGCGCTGAATCGGGGAGGACGCCCGGTTGGCATTCAGGTCCACGGTGATCAGAGGGCGGACTGACTTGCCGTTGAAGTTGGCCTGGAATCCGGCGGCCAGGATTTCACCGTTGCCCTGGACCACAGATGCGCAGTAATAGTAGTGCTTGTCGCCCGTAAGGTCCACACGCTCGACCCGTTCGCCTCGGTCGCTTAGCCACCATATGCAGTTGAGGGAATCGGCGCCGTGGCCAATAGCATAAGCGGTGTTGATAGCGCGGCGATAGGAGATGGGCAGATTCTGGGCCTCCTCCACCGTGGGAAGGGTGATACAGGCCAGGCGGCTCTGCTCCTCACTGCTGAACGCTGCAGACTTGAAGGCCGAATTCAGCCAAGCGTACAGGGAGGTGCTGGTCCAGGATACTTTCAGCTCGTCGCTGTTGTACTGCCGCATATCTAGGCAGTACCGGGACAGAAGCTTAACCCGGTTATCGCCGTCGAAGCCCACGACGATCCATTCGATATCCGCGCTCTGACCGTAGGCGCTTTGGGGATACTTGCCGAACGTGACCACGTCATACAGGGACAGGGAAGACGCGGAGGTCACTTCCGTGCCGTTTCGCTTTAGCGAAGCGAGGGATACGTCCGTCTGAGAAGCCGCCGGGCCGGCAGCCTCCTGGCGGGGCGCAGCTCCTATGAAGCCAGCGCACAGCAGAAGGATCAGAAACATGGCTATGATTCGACGCATATTGGACACCTCTTTCCGTTAATGTGCCTAGGTTCTATTTGTAGTATACCTGTATTGTATGGTTAAAGTCAACAGCAGCTTTCCCCGGGATGGTCCTGCCTGAAAAAGTTGCCCCCGCCCGCAAAAGCTGATATAGTATGTAATAGTATGGCGATGCAAGGAGAAAAACAGGCATGGACGAAATCGAGATCTTTTACCTGAGGGGATGCCCCTACTGCGAGAACGCCAAAAGGGCCGTGGCCGAGCTGCTCCGGACGGAGCCCGCCTACGGAGCCCTGACTTTGCGCTGGATCGAGGAGAACGAGGAGAAGGCCCTGGCCGACAGCTACGACTACTACCGGGTGCCGTCGGTGTTCTATCGGGGGGACAAGCTCTACGAGTGCTCGCCCCTGCACGGTTACGAGGCCATCCTGGCCCATCTACGGGCGGCCTTCGACCGGGCGCTGACGTCATGAGCCGTCTCAAGTACAAATGCCTGGTGCTGGACCACGACGACACGGTCATGGACAGCACCCGGCTCATCCACCACCCGGCGTTCCTGGTGTTCCTCAAAGAGGTGCGGCCGGGAACTTCCATCAGCCTGGAGGAGTACCTTAGGGTGAACTTCCATCCCGGCTTTTTAGAGTACTGCGAGCAAAGGCTGCATCTGACCCCGGCGGAGCTTTCCCGGGAGATGGAGGTGTGGACGGAGTACGTCTCCACCCACGTGCCCAAGGCCCTCCCCGGCATCCGCGAGATCATTGAGGAGCAGCTGCGCCGGGGCGGCAGCATCGCCGTCATCTCCCACTCCCTGCGGCGGAACATCCTGCGGGACTTTCGGGCAAACGGGCTGCCGGAGCCGTCCATGGTCTTCGGCTGGGAGCTGCCCCGGGAGAAGCGCAAGCCCGATCCCTTCGCCCTGGACCGGCTCATGGCGTGCATGGACCTCGACCCCGCCGACATGCTGGTGGTGGACGACCTGAAGCCCGGTTACGATATGGCCCGCCGGCGAAACGTGCCCTTCGCCGCCGCGGGCTGGGCCTACGACATCCCGGAGATCCGCGCCTTCCTCCAAGCGAACTGCCCCCTGTATTTCGATTCCACGGAGGGGCTGTACGAGTACCTTTTTGGAGAGGAATGATGGAAAGCTTCGCATGACCAGGGGCAAAACATAGTCGAAACCTGCGCAAAGCTTGGTTTCTTGTTGTTTTGCCCGTGCTGCGCCTCGCTGTATCTGCCACTGGCAGCGCTCAGCTTCGCACCCTTTCTCGAAAAGAAAAGGTGCGGCCAAAAGAACTTAAGAAGAGGACTATGCTTCGCGCACAGTCCTCTTTCTCTTCTTAAGTTTCTCTTTTTCCGCCGCTTTTTCTCTTTGTCTAAAGAGAAAAAGCGGCAAAATAATCACAATTGTCTCAAAATATACGCCTTCACCTTATCGAGCTTCGAATACTTCCAGGCGCCCTCCTCGGCGATCTTGGAGAAGGGGACGATCACGTGGAAGTCCATATGAGTGCCCTCATAGTACCCGTCGGGCTCGGTGCTGAAGAAATACCCATCCCAGACGGCCTGGGGGGCGTTTGTGAACCTTTCCGGCTCCAGGTAGATCATCTTGCGCATGTCCTCCGCCACGAAGGCCTTGGCAGCGAGAGGCGAGAGCAGGGCGTACTCGCCCGCGGGGATGTCGGTGAAGATGTCCGGCAGGGGCGCCTCCACGATCTTCTCCGGGCCGCGAACGATCCGGATGCCCATGGCCTCGAAGGCCAGCTTCTCGGGGGTGAAGATCAGCTTCAGCAGCACGCCCACGTCGGTGTACAGGTGGGCCCGCTGATAGTTGGTGTCGAAGATGAAGTTGCCCAGGGAGTAGAAGATGGCCTTCCCGTCGGGGAACAGCTCGTAATTCTCCGGCACGTGGGGATGGTGGGCCACCACCACGTCCGCCCCCAGCTCCAGATACCGAAGATACCGGTCCCGAGTGTAGGGGCTGGGCATGCTGGTGAACTCCTCGCCGCCGTGAGAGACGATCACGCACCAGCGGCACTTCGCCTTCACCTCGTCGATGCGCTTTTTGATATAGTCCATGTCGTCCCAGCGGAAGATGCCGGGCTCCGTGGCGGTGGCGGGGATGCACTCGGCCATATACGCCACGCCGAACATGCCGATGCCGCCCGCCTCGTCAAGATAGATGGGCTCCGACGCTTCCGTTTCGTTGAGGCCCGCGCCGATGGTGCGGCAGCCCATGTCCTTCGCGATCTGCTTCGTGCTGATCACGCCCTCTTTGCCCGCGTCCATGGTGTGGTTGTTGCCCACGCACCAGATGTCCGCGTGCATGTTCTTGAGCACCTTGGTGGCGGCGGGGTTCATGGCGTGGAAGAACACGCCCCGGCTGCCGTCGTCCACGGCGTCGATGAGGGCCCCCTCCACGTTGGCGGCCACGTGATCCGCGCTGTGGAAGAAGTCCAGAATGGGCTGTGAGAGGAGCTCGTCGTCCTCCCAGCGGCGGTCCATGTACCGGTCGAAGCCGATGTCGCCGGTGAACACGATGGAAGTCTTTTCCTTGCTCATGCCGTCCTCCTTACTTCAGGCGCTTGAGGGTCTCCAGTGTCAGCCTCCAGGTCCGCTCCGTGGAGGCGATGTGCAGCCGCTCCCGGGGGGTGTGGATGTTGGTGAGGTCCGGTCCGAAGGAGATGCAATCGAGGTCCGGCATCTTGCCCGAGAGGATCCCGCATTCCAGGCCCGCGTGAAGGGCCGCGACCTTGGGCTCCTCGTGATACACGGCCCGGAACGCTTCTATCATCACTTCCCGCAGGCGGGAATCGGGCCGATACTGCCAGGCGGAATAGGAGGCGGGGATGTCCACCGTGCCGCCCAGCGCTTTGGTCAGGGTGATCACCTTTTCGGTGGTCTCCGCGGCCTGGGAATTGACGCTGGACCGGATCATGAACCGGGACACCACCGTGTCGCCCTCGGTGTACACCTGGCCGAGATTCAGGGAGGTCTGCACCAGCCCCGGCACCTCGGTGCTCATCATCTGTACCCCGTTGGGCGCGCAGAACAGGAACGACGCCACCCGGCGGGTGCTGTCCTCGTCCATGGGTACCAATTCGCTGTCGGCCGGGACCAGGGACACCCGGATGTCCGGGTCGGCGGTCCGATACTCGTTCTTCAAAGCGTCGCCCAGGGCCAGGGCCGCCGCCTCAGCCGCCTTCACGTCCTTCACGGCCACCAGCGCCCTGGCGTCCCGGGGGATGGCGTTGTCCTTGGCGCCGCCGGAAACGGTCAACAGCCGAAGGTCCGTGGCGTTCATAAGCTCCGTCAGCGCCCGGCCCATGAGGATGTTGGCATTGGCCCGGCCCTTATGGATCTCCTCGCCGGAGTGGCCGCCCATGAGCCCGTCCACGATGAGCTCACAGACCGTCCCGTCGAAGGGCGCGCGGCGGACGGGCAGGGTGCACACCGCCCGGGTGGACCCGGCGCAGCTGACGGTGAGGACCTTCTCCTCCTCGGAATCCAGGTTCAGCAGGAACCTGGCCTGCAGATCGGAGGCGTCCAGACCCCGGGCGCCCAGCATGCCCACCTCCTCGTCCACGGTGAACAGACACTCCAGCGGCCCGTGAGGGATGCCGTTGTCGGCCAGGATCGCCAGCATCATGGCCACAGCGATGCCGTCGTCTCCGCCCAGGGTGGTGCCGCGAGCGCCCACCAGATCCCCCTCCACGAAGAGGTCCAATCCCTCCTTCGCCATGTCCTTGGGGCAGTCGGCGTCCTTCTCGGCCACCATGTCCACATGGCCCTGGAGCATGACGGCGGGGGAATGCTCATACCCCGCCGTGGGGGCTTTCCAGATGATCACGTTGTTGAGTTCGTCCCGACGGAACTTCAGCCGATGGGCCTCGGCAAAATCCTTCAGATAGTCGCTGATGGCCCTGGTGTTGTGGGAGCCGTGGGGGATGGCGCACAGCTCCTCGAAATAGCGGAAGACCTGTTTCGGTTCCAGACCGGATAAAACACCCATAGTTGTTCCTCCTTCGTTTCAGAAAAAAGCGCGATGCAAGCAAGGGTCGCCTGCATCGCGCCGTTTGTTCATTTGTGCGTACAGATAGGCATCATACGGCAGCCTTTAGCCGAAGATGGACATTAAATATCCAACTCCGATGCCGCCGAAGGTGCCCACCACATAGCCCATGAGCGCCATCAGAACGCCCACGGAGACCAGGGAGCCGGAGTAGGAACCGGCCAGGATGGGGGCGGAAGCGGTGCCGCCGATGTTGGCCAGGGAGGCAACGCCGCTGGTGAACATATCGAGCTTGAACAGCTTGGCGGCCAGGATCATCAGCACGCCGTGGATCAGCAGGATGACGAAGCCCGCCACGATCCACCAGGCCATGCCCGCCTCGAAGAGCTCCAGGAAGGAGGCCCGGGAAGCGATGAGGCCGATGACCATGTACAGCATGATGTTGGAGAGCTCGGTGGAGCCGGCGATCTTGCCGATGGGCGTCATGGCCAGGACCAGACCGATGATGGAGACCAGCACGATACGGAAGGTGGCCACGTCAAAGACCTGGAGCCACTTGGGGGAAGCGTTCCGAAGGGCGGTGCCCAGGTTGGTGCACACGGCGGAGACGGCCAAAGCGAGGCCCAGCAGGAAGATCAAAGAGGGGAAGTCCACCTTCTTGGTCTTGGCCTGGGCGAACTCCGCGTCGAGGCGGGTGGAGACTTCGTCCAATGTCTTGGTGTTGGCCTTGACCCACTTGTTGAACTTGGGCGCCAGGGTGATGGCCCACAGCAGGAACATGACCCAGATGGAATAGTCGATGGAGTCCACGATGGATGCGCCGGCCAGCTGCGCTTCCGTGGCCTGCAGGGCGTCGGCTACGGCCACCAGGTTGCCGGAGCCGCCCATCCAGCTGCCGCACAGGGCGCCCAGGCCCCGCCATGCGCCTTCACCCAGCAGGGGATGCATGATGGCGTAGGTGGCCACGAAGCCGATGGCGATGGTGATGGTGGCGGTGAAGAAGCCCAAGAGCATCTTGGGTCCCAGCTTCAGGATCTGACGGATGTCGCACCGCAGCAGCATCACGAAGATCATGGCGTACAGGATCGGGTTGCGCAGGGCGTTGTAGGCGTCCTTGGTGGCGGCGGTGTCCCAGAGCTTGAACGTGCAGCCCAGCATGCCGATGAGGTACAGCAGCACCACCGGGGGAACATACTCAAAGAACTTCCACTTGGTCAGCCTCTGTGCGCCGACCAGGAGCCCGGCGATCAACACCAGGGTCGCAAAATAGGTAAAGCCATTGGTGATCATTGGATTCCCTCCCGTTTTGATTTTCTATCCCAAAGCCCCGCCAAAGCGGAGCTGAGTGACCGTCAATTGTGTCACCAGCGTGAACCCTTCTACTTTTTAAAGTATAATCCCCCATAGTATATATGTCAACAGAGGGGCGAAAAAAACGGCGGAACGACTGCCGTTTTTTCGGGAATTCCGAAAAAAAAACGGAAAAAGTAAAGCGGAGCGGCCTTGGCCGCTCCGCCGTTTGAAAGTTCTTATTTCAGCCGTCTGAGGGTCTCCCGGAGCAGGGCCCAGGTGCGCCAGGTGGAGGCCACCTTGAGGCGCTCCCGGGGGGTGTGGACGTTGACGACGTCCGGCCCGATGGAGATGCAATCGAGGTCCGGGATCTTGCCCGAGAAGATACCGCATTCCAGGCTGGCGTGCTGGGCCGCGATCCTGGGTTCCCCGCCGTACACCGTCCGAAAGGCGTCCGTCATCACGTCCCGCAGGTGGGAATGGGGCCGATACTGCCAGGCGGAATAGGTGGAGGGGATCGTCGCCGTGCCGCCCAGGGCCTGCGTCAGGGCCATGACCCGGCGGGCCGTCTCGTCCGCCTGGGAATTGATGCTGGAACGGATCATGAACCGGGACACCACGTCGTCGTCCTCGGTGTAGACCTGAGCGAAGTTCAGGGAGGTCTGGACCAGCCCCGGCACCTCCGCACTCATCATCTGGACCCCGTTGGGGGCGCAGAACAGGAACGTGGCCGCCCGGCGGGTGCTCTCCCCGTCCATGGGCACGAAGTGGCTGCGGGTGGGGAACAGCCGGACCCGGATCTTGTTCTCCGCCGCCCGATATTCGTTTTCCAAGGTCTCGGCCAGCGCCTGGGCCGCCGCCTTGGCCGCCGCCAGATCCTTCACCGAGATCAGGGCCGCCGCGTCCCGGGGGATGGTGTTGTCCTTGGCGCCGCCGGAGACGGTGAGGAGCCGCAGCTCCGTTTTGTCCATGATCTCCATGAGCGCCCGGCCCATGAGCCGGTTGGCGTTGGCCCGGCCCAGGTGGATGTCCTCGCCGGAGTGGCCGCCCACCAGGCCGTCCACCATAAGGGCGCAGACCGTGCCCTCGAAGGGCGCCCGCCCCACGGGCAGGGTGCTGACCACCCGGGTGGACCCGGCGCAGCTCACGGTGAACACCCGCTCCTCCAGGGAGTCCAGGTTGATCATATACCGGGCCTTGAGATCGGACACGTCCAGGGCCCGCACGCCCTGCATGCCCACCTCCTCGTCCACGGTGAACACGCACTCCAGGGGCCCGTGGCGAAGCTGATCGTCGTCCAGCACGGCCATGGCCATGGCCACGCCGATGCCGTCGTCGGCCCCCAGGGTGGTGCCGTGGGCGCCGATCTCGTCCCCCGCCGCGAAGATGTCCAGGCCGACCTCCTCCGTGTTCCGGGTGCAGTTGTGCTCCTTCTCCACCAGCATGTCCATATGCCCCTGGAGCATGACGGCCGGCGCGTCCTCATAGCCGGGGGCGGCGTCCTTCCAGATGATCACGTTGTTCACCTGGTCCTGGCGATACCGGAGGCCCCGCTGCCGGGCGAAAGCCACCAGATAGTCGCTGACGGGTTTCGTGTGCCGGGACCCGTGGGGCAGGGCGCACAGCTCCTCGAAGAAAGTAAACACCGCTTTCGGCTCCAGGCCGGATAAAACACCCATGTCCATACCTCCTTGTGCTCGTATCAAAACTCAGTCGCCGTATATGAGATTCAGGCGAAACAGCTTCCGCTCCCTGTCCCCGCTGAGGAGGAAGGCATCCCCCTGCCGCCCGTAGGTCAGATCCACGGTTTCGCCCAGCTTCGCTTCGCCGCTGTACTCCGCCCGCACCTCCCGGATGGGCCGCGCGCGCAGATCCGCCGGCATCCGATCCTCCGAAAGGTCCAGATACCGGGTGTTGTTCATGTGCCCGTTCAGATCCACGTAGCTGTAGGGCACCGTGAACGATTCCCGCGCCCCGTCCTTCGCGGGCTTGGGGGCGGCGGGCAGGGGCAGGGGCCTCTCCCCCGTCTCCCCGTGGATGCGGACGCCGTGGTCCTCGGGGAACACCATCTTCCGGCTCTCCCGGTCCATGAGGGCCCAGAGGGCGCTGCCGGTGAGGAGGGTGCGCCCGGCCCTATCCTCCATCCGATAGTACCGGGGGAAGTACAGGTGCATGGTCTCCCCCGGCCAGGAGAGGAGCTTCACGTCCTCGTCGTAGACCGGGAGCCGCGCCACCTGCACCTGCTGCAGCGTGACGATCCAGAGGAGCCCCCTGTCCAGGGTCTTCTCCCGGCCCATGCCCAGCTCGGTGGTGTGGGCGATGGACGCCTCCTGCAAAAAGGTGAACAGCCGGGAGAGCCGCAGCCGCTGCCCGGCGTCCACGTCGCTGCTCAGCAGCCGATACCCCTTTTCGTACACGCTCATGCCTGGGGCATCCGCTTTTCGATGGCGTCCACCACGTCGCCCAGGGTGGACAGCTTCTGCCACTGGCGGTTGGGGATGCGCACGTCGAAGGCCGCCTCCAGGCGGCAGATGATGAGGGTGAAGCCCATGGAGTCGATGCCCGTGTCGGTGTTGATGACGGTGCTTTCGTCGAACTGCTGTCCCTCCAGCTCCGGCAGGGACTCCACGATGATGGTCTTGGCTTTCTCTAAGATTTCCTCTCTGCGGGTCATTTCTCCTCTTTCCCTTCCCGTTGGACGGCCCAACGCATGATCTTGCCGCTGGCGGTCCGGGGCAGCGGCCCCCCGTAAAACGCCATATCCCTCAGCTGCTGGCCCCGGGGCAGCTCTGCCATGACGGGCCTGAGCTTCTCCCACAGGGGCCCCTTCTCCTGCTCCGGCCCTTCGATGACGAGGACGGGTCCCTTGTCCTCCAGCACCACGCACAGGTCAGTCCGGCCCAGGGCCTTCCCGATGGCCCCCTCGTATTCGGGCAAAAACAGCTTGGTGCCGTCCATGAGCACCAGCATCTCCTTCTTGCGGCCCGTGAGGATCAGCCGCCCGGCCCAGTCGAGCCGACCCAGATCCCCCGTGTGGAGGACGCCGCCCCGCAGGGCCTGCCGGGTATCGTCCGGACGCCGCCAATAGCCCTCCATGACGCAGGTGGGGGCGCTGATGAGCACCTCCCCGTCGGGGGCCACGTCTATGGTGTCGTCGGGGCAGACGGTCATGGCGTAGGGGTCGCTGCCCAGGCTCAGCGCCACGCCGGAGCTGGTCTCCGTAAGGCCGTAGCCGAAATGGACCTCCTTGCCCATGGCCCGCACCGCGTCCAGCAGGGGCTTGGGGCAGCCGCCCGCGCCCACCAGGATGAGCTTCAGTTCCTCGTTCATGGCCTGATGCTGGAGCAGAAAGCCCAGCAGCATGGGCACGGCGGACAGGGCGGTGGGTTTATAGAAGGCGCAGTCGTCCATATAGTGCCGGGCGCCGCGGCCCAAAGCCACGGACGCGCCGCAGGAAAGGCCCCAAAGGAGGCCGCAGACAAAGCCGAACACGTGATCGAGGGGCAGCATGCACAGAAGCCTGTCCTCCGGCTGAAGGGGCAGCAGGGCGCCGCCGTTGTAGGCGCTGCTCATGAGGGAGGCGCTGGTGAGCACCACGGCCTTGGACCGGCTGGTGGTGCCGGAAGTGAAGAACAGCACCCGGCCCGGGCCGCCCTCGGCCCTGGGATTCAAATGAGGGGAAAGCTCTTCGATAAGATCCGGATCGCCCCACAGGGAAGCGATCTCCGCCTCCTTCACCATGTCGGCGAGGGCGGCGTCGGAAGCGTTTTCGCTGAGGAGCACCAGGCGCTTACCGAAAACCACGGTGGCGAAGATCTCCACGACGCAGTCGAAGCTGCCGTCGCAGACGATCCCGCGGCAGAGGCCCGGCTCCCGGCCCAGCTCGCCGGCGCGGGCGAGGACCCGTTTCTGGAACTCGGAAAAGGTGCATACGACCTCGGCGCCGCCGCGCGCATAGATAAGGGCCGGCCGATCCGGCGCCTTTTGCGCCCAGTAGCTCAGCAGCTCGTCAAAGCCTGAAAATCGCATAGTTCCACCTCCCTACGATACATAGTAGCACAGCGCCGCCGAAAAAGAAAGAAATGTTTTTATTTCCTATAAAAAAGGCGTGCATTTTTCAAACGTTTGCGTTAGAATGAAAAGGATGGATACCATCGAATATTGAGGAGGAGTTTTGTAATGGATAAGAACATCCGCATCTGCATCGTGGGCGGCGGCCCCGCGGGTCTTTCCGCCGGCATGTACCTGGAACAGAAGGGGTACGAAAACTACACCATTCTGGAACGTCTCGACCGGGTGGGCGGCAAGTGCTGGTCCCCCACCTACAACGGCCGCCGCTATGAGATGGGCGCCATCATGGGCGTGCCCAGCTACTATGCAGTCCACGACGTGGAGGAATTCTGCGGCATCACCCATGACGGTCCCAAACTCAACCGTAACTATAAGAACAAGAACGGCGACGTGATCGAGCCCTTCGAGCCCAAGAAGAACATCCTGAAGATTCCCCGCCTGCTGAAGATGAAGAAGCAGGTGAAGAAGCTCGGCGAGATCCTGGAGACCAAGTACAAGGGCTACGACGTGAACGGTCACAGGGGCGTGGCCGAGGGCCGGTACGACGGCTTCTCCCAGGCCAACGCGAAGCGGGAGCCCATCAGCGGCGAGAACCCCAATCTGAAGGATCTCTGCCTGCCCTTCAACCAGTTCTGCAAGCTCAACGGCGTGGAGCTGACCCAGGACATCTGGATCGGGCCCTACACCTCCTTCGGCTACGGCTACTTCGATGAGATCCCCGCGGCCTACGTGCTGAAGTATCTGGACTTCCAGACCTGCATGAACTTCGTGAAGGTGAACCTGTGGACCTGGAAGAACGGCACCCAGTACATCTGGGAGCAGCTCAACGACCACCTCAAGCACCCCGCCCGCCTGAACAGCAAGATCGACAAGGTGGAGCGCAAGGACGGCAAGGTGTATGTGACCGTCAACGGCGCCGTGGAGGAGTACGACAAGATCATCGTCACCGCCCCCCTCTACATCCCCAACAAGCGGGCCGACGGCCAGATCGGCATGGTGGACTACTTCGACGCCCGGGAGGACGAGAAGGCCCTGTTCTCCAAGATCGACTACGAGCGCTACGACGTGCTGGCCGTGGAGACCAAGCCCGAGGATCATCCCGAGATCTCCTACTACGTGTTCGAGAACATGCAGAAGGAGCGCCTGGGCCATCTGATGGTCTACTACCGCCGCTGGAAGGACACCAAGGACCAGGTCATCACCACCTACGCCCTGCGCAAGCACAAGGACACGGCGGAGATCCCCTACGAGACCTGCCGTCAGATGGTGCTGGACGACCTCAAGACCATGCACAACCCCGCCTCCAACGTGATCAACGAGTGGAGCGTGTACTACTTCCCCCATGTCTTCAGCAAGGACTACGCCGACGGCTGGTACGACAAGGTGGAGGCCATGCAGGGCAAGTACGACACCTACTACGCGGGCGAAGTCATGAGCTTCGGCGATATGGACGAGACCGCCGAGTACTCCCGCGAGCTGGTCGCCCGATTCTTCTAAGATACCCCGTGCACGAGGGAGCGGTTCCATTCGCTCCCTCATCTTTCGTATAAGGAGACAAGCATGAAATTCTACAAAGACCACTATGACGTCATCGTCATCGGCGGGGCCCTGGCGGGGCTCTCCTCCGCGCTGATGCTGGCGGACAAGGGGCTGGACGTGCTGGTGCTGGAGCGGCACAATCTGCCCGGCGGCATCGCCACCAGCTTCGTCCGGGGCGGCATCGAGATCGAAGCGGCCCTCCATGAGATGATGAGCATCGGCCCCGAGGGGAACCGGCTGAAGGTGGGCAAGTTCCTGGAGGACATGGGCGTGTACGTGGACTGGCTCAAGGTCCCCGAAGCCTACCACGCCTCCCTGCCCGGCATCGAAGTGACCCTGCACCCGGGCCTCGACACCTTCGCCCGGGAGGTGGACGCGGAGGTCCCCGGCACCTATGAGAAGGTTTTAAAGCTCCTGAACCTGTGCCACACCGTCTTCGACAGCGTGAACGAGCTGTCCATCCACCCCATGAGCAAGCCCATGATGCTCCTCAAGCACGAGGCCTTCGTGAAGACCGCGGGCTACTCCACCAAGGAGGTCATGGACACCTTCGATCTGCCCCAGAAGGCCCGGGACCTTTTGGCCCCCTACTGGATCTACGTGGGCAGCGGCTTTAGTGACCTGCCCTTCACCATCTTCTCCGTCCTCATGGCGGACTACATCGGCTACGGCTCCTACATCCCCCGGAAGTTCTCCCACGAGATGAGCCTCAAGATGGCCGAGCGGGCCGAGGCCATGGGCGTGCAGATCGAGTATCGGCAGCACGTGGAGAAGATCCTGGTGAAGGACGGCAAGGTCTACGGTGTCCGCACCGCCCGGGGCGACGAGATCCACGCGGACTACGTGATCTGTGCACCCTACCCCAACAAGGTCTACACCTCCATGATCGAGCCCATCAGCGAAGTGCCCGAAAAGGCGCTGAAGATGGTCAACGGCCGGCGGCTCAGCCTCACGGCCTTCAGCGTCATCATGATCCTCGATAAGCCCGCCCAGGCGCTGGGCATCAAGGATTACAGTATCTTCAAGGGCGACACCATGGACACCGACGAGCTCTACCGAGACCTGGCGGGTCTCGGGCCCTATCGCTACCTCACCTGCATCTGCCACAACTACGGCAACCCCGACGCCACGCCGGAGGGTACCTGCTCCTTCTCCATCACCACCCTGCCCCGGGTGGATGGCTGGAAGACCGTCACCGCCGACGAGTACGACGCGGTGAAGCACCGGGTGGCCGAGCAGATGATCGACGACATGTCCAAGTATTTCGGCGTCAATCTCAAGGACCACATTCTGGAGATCGTCATCGAGACGCCCATGACCGTGGCCCACTACACCGGCATGTGGAACGGCTGCATCTACGGCTACGCCCACACCATGGAGGACCACATCGTGGCCCGGCTCCAGACCGCCCACGAAGAGAAATTCATCGAAGGATTGGAGTTCGCCGGGGCGCACCAGATCTCCGGCGACGGCATGGGCCCCGCCGTGACCAACGGCCGCAAGGCGGCTAAGAACGTGCTGGACGACATCAAGGCGAAGAAGGAGGCGGCCGCGAAATGAAAGTCAAGGGATTTTTACAGGATGTTGGCGGCGCGTCCCGGGTCACCAAGGCCCGTTTGAGCGCCTTTGAGAACGCTTCGGCCAAACCCGTCATGGAGGACCCCATCGGCAGCGTGGCCCGGGAGTGGCATCCCGGCGCCATAGAGCTGATGGTACAGGACATCTACCCCGTGAGCCCCACGGCCAAGACCGTCCGCTTCGTCCGTGCCGACGGAAAGAAGCTGCCCCCCTTCTATGCGGGTCAGTTCATTTCCCTGGCGTTCGTGCTGGACGGGCACGTTCTGTGCCGCCCCTACTCCATCTCCTCCGCCCCCTATGAGGCCCGGCAGGAGAACGGGTTCGTGGAGATCACCGTCCGCAAGTCCAAGGGCGACGGCCTCATCTCCGACTACGTCAACGACGGTCTGAAGGTGGGCGACAGGCTTTACGGGAACATGGGCCTCGGCCAGTTCTACTATGAGCCCCTCCGGGACGCCAGGCACGTCATGGCCCTGGCCGGCGGCGTGGGCATCACCCCCTTCGCCTCCATGGCCAAGGAGATCGCCCACGGGACGCTGGATATGGACCTCACCATCCTCTACGGCTCCGTGTCCTCCGACGACATCATTTTGAAGGACCAGCTGGCGGCCCTTACCTGCGACCGGGTGAAGGTGGTCCACGTCCTCTCCGGGGACGAGCCGGGCTGGACCGGCGAACGGGGCTTCCTCAGCGCGGAGCTCATTCAAAAGTACACCAAGGGCGACACCTCCTACTTCATCTGCGGCCCCCAGGTCATGTACAAATTCCTGCGGGGAGAGATCCGGAAGCTGGACGTGCCTCAGCGCCGCATCCGCTTCGAGGTCTTCGGCCAGGCCAAGGACATCACGGCCTTCCCCGGCTACCCTGTGGAGAAGAAGGACGAGGTCTACACCCTCACCGTGCGCCGGGGCATCCATGAGGATAAGATCCCCGCCAAGGCCAACGAGAGCCTGGTGGTGGCCTGCGAGCGGGCGGGCATCGTGCTGCTCACCGACTGCCGCAGCGGCGAGTGCGGCTTCTGCCGCACCAAGGTCCTTTCCGGCGACTACTACGTTTGCCCCGAGAACGACGGCCGCCGGGCCGCGGACAAGGATTTCAACTACGTCCACGCCTGCGCCGCCTATCCCCTCAGCGACATGACCATCAAGATCCCCATCGAATAAGGAGAAGAGCATGGTAAAAGAAGTGAATCCCCGCATCCACGTGAACGAGCGGGATTATCCCCAGACGGCCCATACCTGCAGCGACCCGGAGAAGAAAAAGCTGGTCAAAAAGCTGGCGCTGCTCATCACCGACAACATCCCCCGCAAGCTTCCCGGGGGCATGAAGGAAAACCACATGGATTTCTGGATCCTGGATCGGCTCCTCACCAAGGACGAAGTGAAGTTCATGCTGAGCTTCGAGAAGCGGCGGACGGGCCGGACCACCCAATGGCTGGCCCAAAAGAACGGCATGAGCGAGGAAGCCGCCCAGAAGATCATCGACCATCTGCTGTGGATCGGCATCCTGGAACAGAACCGGGACAACGAAGACCACCACATCCAGTATTGCATCCCCAAATGGGTGGTGGGCTCCGGCGAATACATGGTGGAGCATCCCACCCTGCCCGACGAACATCCCGAGGTGGCCACCATGTTCAACCTGGCCCCCCAGGAGCCCCTGGAGCTGGCGGCCAAGCTGGTGCCCCCCGGCGGCGCCGGCATCGGCATGCACGTGATCCCCGTGGAGAAGGCCATCGACGCCACCAGTACCTCCGTCAGCGTGGAGCACCTGTCCCACTGGCTCCAGAAGTACGACACCTTCTGCACCATGGTCTGCGCCTGCCGCAAGGCCCAGCGCATCCGGGGCGAGGGCGTGGGCGACATCGAGGGCTACATGTGCATCGGCGTGGGCGACATCGCGGAGTTTTTGGTGGAGTCCGGCAAGGACGCCCACTACATCACCCGGGAGGAGGCCATGGAGATCATCATGCGGGCGGAGCGCAAGGGCTACGTCCACCAGATCACCAACCTGGACGGCCCCAACCGCATCGTGGGCATCTGCAACTGCTCCCCCGGCAGCTGCTACGGCCTGAGGACCAGCCAGCTGTTCAACACGCCCAACATGTCCGCCTCCGCCTACCGGGCCCATGTGGACAAGACCAAGTGCGTGGCCTGCGGCAAGTGCGTGGAGGTCTGCCCCGTGGGCGCCGCCAAGCTGGGGCAGAAGCTCTGCAAGGCCGACGGCACCAAGGTGAAGTATCCGGTCCACGACCTGCCTACGGACCACGTCTGGGGCGAGGATCGCTGGGACCGTGACTACCGGGACCACAACAAGATCAACTGCTACGACACCGGCACCTCCCCCTGCAAGACAGCCTGTCCGGCCCATATCGCCGTCCAGGGCTACATCAAGATGGCCGCCGAGGGACGGTACGCCGAGGCCGTGAAGCTCATTCGCCAGGACAACCCCTTCCCGGCGGTGTGCGGCGCGGTGTGCAACCGGCGCTGCGAGGACCGCTGCACGAGAGGCACCGTGGACAAGCCCGTGGCCATCGACGAGATCAAGAAGTTCCTGGCCCAGTGGGAGCTGGAGCATCCGGAAAGCTACGCCGAGATCTGCGAGAACATGGACGGCCAGCAGTGGACCGAGTTCCCCATCGCCATCGTGGGCGCGGGCCCGGCGGGCCTTTCCGCGGCCTACTACCTGCGCAAGGAGGGCTACCCCGTCACCGTCTTCGACAAGGCGAAGCGGCCCGGCGGCATGCTCCTCAACGGCATCCCCTCCTTCCGCCTTGAAAAGGACGTGCTGGAGAAGGAGATCGGCATCCTCGAAACCATGGGCGTCGAATTCCGCTGCGGCGTGGAGGTAGGCAAAGACGTGACCATCCCCCAGCTTCGGGAGCAGGGCTATAAGGCCTTCTTCCTGGCCATCGGTCTGCAGGGCGGCCGCAAGGCGGGCGTGCCCGGCGAAGAGGGCCAAGGCGTGGAAAGCGGTGTGGAGTTCCTCTATCGGGTGAACAACGATCCCGGCGAGAAGCTCACCGGCGACGTGGTGGTGGTCGGCGGCGGCAACGTGGCCGCCGACGTGGCGAGGACGGCCCTCAGAGCCACCGACGGCAAGGTGACCATGCTGTGCCTGGAAGGCCGGGACGAGATGCCTGCGGCCAAGGACGAAGTGGAGGAAGTGCTGGAGGAGGGCATCGTCATCGAGAACGGCTGGGGCCCCAAGGAGGTCCTGCGGGACGCCGACGGGAAGGTCACGGCCGTGGTGTTCAAGCGCTGCACCCGGGTCTTCGACGAGCAGCACCGGTTCAGCCCCCTCTACGATGAGAACGACACGAAGACCGTCCCCTGCCGGAACGTGCTCATGGCCATCGGGCAGAGCGCCCAGTGGGGCGACCTTTTGAAGGGCACCAAGGTGGCATTGCGGCCCAACGGCGGCGCCATCGCCGATCCGGTGACGCTGCAGACCGCGGAGCCTGACATCTTCGTGGGCGGCGACATCTACCACGGCGCCAAGTTCGCCATCGACGCCATCGCCGACGGCCGGGAAGCCATGGTCTCCATCAACCGGTTCGTCCACCCCGGCCAGAGTTTGACCATCGGCCGGGATCGGCGGGAGTTCATCGAGTTCGATAGGGAGGACATCACCCGGCCCGAGTCCTTCGACAACTCGCCCCGGCAGCGGCCCGGCATGCAGCCCGGCGAGGCCCGGAAGACCTTCCGCGACCTTCGCCTCCCCCTCACCGAGGAGCAGGTGAAGATCGAAGCGAACCGGTGCCTTGGCTGCGGCGCCACCACCGTGGACTTCAATAAGTGCATCGGGTGCGGCCTGTGCACCACCCGGTGTGAGTTCGACGCCATCCACCTGACCAGGGACATGCCCGCCGCCAGCGACATGCACACGGCGGAGGAGATGATGAAGCTGGTGGGGCCCTACGCCCTCAAGCGCATGGGCAAGATCATCAAGCGCAAATTGACCGGCAAGGGCGAGTACCCCTCCGAGCAGGAGTAATCCTGTACAACGCAAAACGACCGCCCACCTGGGCGGTCGTTTTTTGTTCCGTTGTTAATCCAGCTCTATGAATTCATATTCCCGGCTGCCAAAGCCCAGCTCCGCCGCCGCCTCCACGGTATGGACCCCGTGGCGGCTCTCCACCCGATCCAGGAAGTGGCGCTGGCCCGGATCGTCCTTGGCCGCGTAGATAAGATCGAGGCCCGCCTGGTCGATGGCCACCGGGTCCAGGGAGGCGAGGATGCCGATATCCTTCATGCAGGGGTCCTCGGCCACGGCGCAGCAGTCGCAATCCACGGAAAGGTTCTTCATGACGCTGATATAGGCGATCCGCCCCGCGAAGAACTGCGCCACGGTGGAGGCCGCATCGGCCATGGCCTCGCAGAAGGTATCCTGGGGGGCGTGGTGCCGCCAGGTGTCGATGTTGTCGTCCGTATAGCCGCCGGAGTGGATCAGGGCCTTGCCCTTGCTGGACGCGCAGCCGATGGACAGTTGCTTCAGCGCCCCGCCGAAGCCGCCTGCCGGGTGGCCCTTGAAGTGGGCCAGGACCAGCATGGAATCGTAGTTCTTCATGTGCTTGCCCACCAGGTTGGTCTTGAGGACCTTCCCGCCCGGAACGGGCAGCACGTCGTCCGGCCCCTCGCTGTCCATGAGGTCCACATCGAAGGCGTTCCAGCCGTGGAGCTCCAACAGCTTCAGATGGGAGGGCGTGTGGTCCCTGACGCCCCGGTCGAAGTCGCCGTAGGCGGTGTTGCACTCCACCACGGTGCCCCGGACCTTCTCGATCATGGGGGCCCAGAAATCGGGGCGGAGGAAGTTCTGGTTGCCCTTCTCCCCGGAGTGGACCTTCACGGCCACCTTGCCGGGAAGGTCGACGCCCAGGGCGTCGTACAGCTCCACCACCTTCTCGGGGGTGATCTTCTTCGTGAAAAATACTTTCGGCTTCATGCCTGACCCTCCTTTTTGCAATCGTCGTTTCGTGTCACAGCAGGGGCAGCAGGTCCCTGAGGAGCGCGTCCACGTTCTCTTTGGGGGTGGCCCAGCTCATGCAGATGCGGGTGGCGGTGTGTTGAGCGTCCACCCGGCCCCAGCCTTCAAAAGCATATCTGTCCGACAACTTCTCCACCACCGCGTCGGGCAGGATGGGGAACTGCTGGTTGGTGGGGGATTCGTAGAGGAAGGGCACGCCCTTTTTCTGAAGGGCGTCCCGAAGGACCATCGCGAGGTCCACCGCGTTTTGCGCGATGCGGGTGTATAGCCCGTCGGTGAACAACGTCTCGAACTGGATGCCCAGCAGCCGCCCCTTGGCCAGCATGCCCCCCTGGCGCTTGATCATGTAGCGGAAGTCCTTCTGAAGATCAGGATGCAGCAGCACCACCGCCTCCCCGAACAGGGCGCCCACCTTGGTGCCGCCGATATAGAAGGCGTCGGTGAGCCGGGCGATGTCCGGCAGCTTTACGTCCGTGGCGGGGGAGACGAGGCCGTAGCCCAGCCGCGCCCCGTCCAGATAGAGATACAGGCCGTGCTCGTCGCAGACTTTCCGCAAAGCTTCCAGCTCACGGAGGCTGTAGAGCAGCCCGCCCTCGGTGGGATGGGAGATATAGACCATCCGGGGCTGGACCGTGTGCTCGTGGCTGGGGTCCGCCCAATGGGCCTTCACGTAGGCGTCCACCGCCGCCGCCCGGACCTTTCCCTCCTTGTCGGGGAGGGCCAGGACCTTGTGGCCTGTGGCCTCGACGGCCCCGGTCTCATGGACGTTGATATGGCCGGTGGATGCGGCCAGCACCCCCTGGAAGGGCCGCAGGGCCGCGGCGATGACCGTGGTGTTGGCCTGGGTCCCGCCCACCAGGAACTGGACGCAGGCGTCCGGCCGGCCGACAGCCTCCCGAATCAGCGCCCGGGCATGGTCACAGTGGGGGTCCTCCCCGTAGCCGGGGTTCTGTTCGAAGTTGGTGGCGGCGAGGTGAGCCATGATCTCGGGGCAGGCGCCCTCGTCGTAATCGCAGGCAAAGCGGATGATCTTAGAGCTCATGATAAATCCCTTCCAAATACGTGATAAAGTCCTTCCGGGGCAGAGGTTTCTCGTGTCCCGCCACCAGCCAGGTCTCGGCGCGGCCCTTCAGCTTTTCGATGAACGCCCCCAGGCGCCCCTTGTCGTACTGCCGGTCCAGCTCGTAGAAGTCCTCATAGCCCGCGTCGCCGATGACGAGCACGTCGCCGGTGCTGACCAGCAGGGCGTCCCGGCTGTGGGGGGAGTCGCAGGTCTCGCAGCGGATGGTGACGCCGCCGATGTCCATGGTCCACTCTCCCTCCAGGGTCATGTCGGCGGGGATGACCTGGATCCATTCGGGCCGGCGGTACTCGAGGCAGATCTGCTCATGGCAGAAGGGGATCTCCTCCCCGGTCCGGAGCCGTTCTTCCATGGCCTCGGGGGTCCAGGCCCACTGGGCCATCTCCCGGAGCCGGGCGTCGGTCTGTTTCGACGCCATGGTGAAGCCGTTCACCGCGCATAGGCCGAAGCTGTGGTCCCAGTGCCAGTGGGTGAGAATGGTGATCTCGGGGATGGACAGCCTTTGATCGGTGATGGCGGTGTAGAACTCCCGCACGTGGGCGGGGCTGGCCCCGGCGTCCACAGCCACGGAAAGCTGGTCCCCCTCGATGTAGGTGAGCACGGGCCTGTCCGACGGCTCGTCGTGAGGCAGATACCAGACCCGCTCGGTCAACTGTTGGAGCATAGGAAACAAACCTCCTGTTGGTTGATGGTTCCATTCTACCAACTTTCCCAGGCAGGGTCAAGAAAGGGCCGCAAAGATATATTTGATATTTACAGTGGCATGTGTCATAATGAAGGAGGTAAAAAACCGAAGTTTTAAGGAGGCGAACACATGAAGAAGCTGTTGTTGGGCAACGCCGCCGCCGCACGGGGTCTCTACGAGGCGGGGTGTTCCTTTGTATCCTCCTATCCGGGCACGCCCTCCACGGAGATCACCGAGGAAGCGGCCAAGTTCCCGGAGGTCTACGCCGAATGGGCGCCCAACGAGAAGTGCGCCCTGGAAGCCGCTCTCGGCGCTTCCATCGCCGGGGCCCGGGCCTTCTGCGCCATGAAGCACGTGGGCCTCAACGTGGCCGCCGACCCCCTCTACACCGCCGCCTACACCGGCGTCAACGGGGGCCTGGTCATCGCGGTGGCCGACGATCCCGGCATGCACTCCTCCCAGAACGAGCAGGACTCCCGGCACCACGCCATCGCGTCCAAGGTGCCCATGGTGGAGCCCGCCGACTCCGCCGAGTGCCGGGACTTCATGAAGCTGGCCTTCGAGCTCTCCGAGGAATACGACACGCCGGTGCTGTTCCGCACCTGCACCCGGGTGGCCCACTCCCAGAGCCTGGTGGAGCTCCATGACCGGCAGGAAACGCCTCTGAAAGAATATGTGAAGAACCCCCGCAAGTACGTCATGGCCCCCGGCAACGCCATCCCCCAGCACGTGGTGGTGGAAGCGCGGACCGAGAAGCTTCGGGGGTACGGCGAGAACTGCCCCTTCAACCGGGTGGAGATGGCCGACACGAAGTGGGGCGTCATCACCTCCGGCATCTCCTATCAGTATGTGAAGGAAGCCCTGCCCGAAGTGAGCGTGCTGAAGCTGGGCCTCGTGAACCCCCTGCCCGAAAAGATCATCCGGGACTTCGCCGCCAAGGTCGACAAGCTGGCCGTGGTGGAGGAGCTGGACCCCATCATCGAAACACATCTTCGGAACCTGGGCATTAAGGTGGACCTCGGCAAGGCGGAGCTGGGCCTGTTGGGCGAGTTCTCCCAGAACCGCATCCGGGCCGCCTTCGGCCGTCCCCTGCCTGAGAGCGACAAGCTGGACGAGGCTTTACCCGTCCGGCCCCCGGTGCTCTGCCCCGGCTGCCCCCATCGTGGTCTCTTCCATGTGCTCCACAAGCTGAAGGTCACCGTCTCCGGCGACATCGGCTGCTATACCCTGGGCGCCTCCGCGCCCCTGTCCGCCATGGATTCCACCATCTGCATGGGCGCGTCCATCGGCGTCCTCCACGGCTTCGAGAAGGTCCGGCCCGAGGCGGCAAGGAAGATGGTGGCCGTCATCGGCGATTCCACCTTCATGCACAGCGGCATGACCGGCCTCGTGAACCTGGTGTACAACCAGGGCGTGGGCGTGGTGCTGATCCTCGATAACTCCATCACCGGCATGACCGGCCATCAGCAGAACCCCCTGACCGGCATGACGCTCAAAGAGCAGCCCACGGCCCAGCTCTCCGCCGAAAAGATCGCGGAGGCCTGCGGCGTGAAGCGGGTCCGGGTCGTCGATCCTCAGGATCTGAAGGCCACGGAAGCGGCCATCAGGGAGGAGCTTGCCGCGGACGAACCCTCGGTCATCGTGGTCCGGCGGCCCTGCGCCCTCCTCAAGTGGGTGAAGCACAAGCCCGCCTTCCACATCGATCAGGACAAGTGCAGGAGCTGCAAGGCCTGCATGCAGATCGGCTGCCCGGCCATCGTCTTTGCCGGCAAGGCCGCCATCGATCCCACCCTCTGCGTGGGCTGCGGCCTGTGCCAGCAGCTCTGCAAGTTCGGCGCCATCTGCGAATAAGGAGTCGTGTGAAAAACAGGTTTTTCACACACGTAGTTTGTGCCTTTGCCGCGGACCGGCGCGGCAATTTCGCAGGCGAAACCGGCAAAACTACTGAAAAGGAATGAGAAATATTATGGAAACGAAATCCATCATGATCGTGGGCGTAGGCGGCCAGGGCACCCTGCTGGCCTCCCGTCTCATCGGCAACGCCCTCATCTCCACGGGCTGCGACGTGAAGCTTTCCGAGGTCCACGGCATGTCCCAGCGGGGCGGCTCCGTGGTGACCTACGTGAAATACGGCGACAGGGTCCACTCCCCCCTCATCGATCTTGGGGAGGCGGATTACATCCTGTCCTTCGAGGCCCTGGAAGCGGGCCGGTTCCTGCCCTACCTCAAGAAGGGCGGCACCATCATCACCAACACCCAGCACATCCTGCCCATGCCCGTGATCACCGGGCAGACGGCCTACCCCGAGACCGTCCTGGAGGACCTGAAGGCCAAGGCCGACGTGATCGCCGTGGACGCCCTGGCCCTCGCGGAGCAGGCAGGCAGCCCCAAGGCCGTGAACGTGGTCCTCACCGGCGTCCTGTCCAAGGCCATGGACCTTCCCGAGGCCGTCTGGCAGCAGTCCCTCGAGACCACCGTCCCCCCCAAGTTCCTGGAGCTCAATAAGAAGGCGTTCAAACTGGGGCGGGAGTCCTGATATAACATCGTCAAAACATGAAGCGGCGCGGGAGTTCCCGCGCCGCTGTTCGTTTATGACTATCTCATTTTACTATTTCTATATACCGTCCCTTTATTGCTGGAATAGTGACGCGTGCTCCAAGAACAGTTTTATAGGTTGTTACTCCGTTGCACTCCCCATAAATCACTATATCATCGCCTTCCAATACACGAGCTTCATTGTCCGATCGCGTGTATGTTACATACCAGACGTCATCATATCCATTTGCTGCGGAGGCAACTCTAAGTGTAACTGTATTCCCGTATCCTTCTGACGCTTGTATTACCTTCCCTGCAACTTGAATACGTTTGCCTTTATGTGAATCCGGTTCTCTTGCCACATTCTCATAAAGGACAGTTTCACATGAGCTCACATACTGTTCTTTTCCCTCAGAAGTCGATTCGCTAGCATCCTTTCTGTTACTGCCGGTATTCGATTTGTACGCTATAAGTAAAAACAAACCGCCAATCACCAAAGCAGCAATCGAAAACCCTTTCCTTTTCCCACTTTTCCTGCACAAATCAACAATTGCTAATATAACACCTAGGGGCGAAAGAATGATTGACAATGAGCAAATAAATGAAATGATACTTAATACTGAAATCTTTCGCTTTACTCTTGTTACCGAGACCATTTCTGCGTCAACAACTGTTTCTCTTTCCTGAGCAATCTCTTTTTCCTGTTGAGTTTCTTCCTCGCCAAAGTGCTGAGGATTTCTTCTTTCGCTCAAATTCTTCCCGCAATTTGAGCAGAATTTTTCATCTTCATAGACAGGATTCCCACAATTTGGGCAATACTTCATCCTTCCTTTCCCCCTGATTACGTTTTCTCAAAGGTAATTATATACTTCTTTACGTAATTACGCAAGTGCGTATACGCTGCTGCGAAGGCTTCAATACTCTTTACCTGAGGTGATGAACATGCAGGTAAAGGACGCGGTGGCGAAACGATTTGAGCAGCTATGCCGGGAATACCATATCCGGCCTAACGAATTGGCGGTGCGGGCAGGGGTCACGCCTTCCACGGTTTACAGCATGCTGGACCCGCGGCGGCGAGACATCTCCGTGGTGACTGTCAAAAAGCTGTGCGACGGGCTGGACATCACTCTGGGCCAGTTTTTCAGCACGCCGGAATTCGACGCTTTGGAACAGGAGATACAATAACCCCTTCCGCCTTTTGCTGCGCAAAAGCCACCTCCCCCATGCCTTGCGGCACAGGGGAGGCTTTTTTATACCAAAAGGCTCCCCTGTTTCACGATAGTGAAATGGGGGAGCTGCCGCGAAGCGGCTGAAGGGGGATGCATTATAGTTGGGACAGCCACTGCTCCGCCTCCTGGCAGGCGGTGAAGATCAAGGCCCGTTTTTCGGGGTATTTTTGGATAAGAGATAGAATTTGAGGCCGGTTGTCCCGGCGGTAGTTTTGGACCAGGGCCACCAGCTCTGGGTCTAAGGACTGCTCCGTCCAGGGGATGTCGGGGCGAGGCTGGCCCACCCGGGCCCGGATGCCGGCCATGCACACGGCCTCGGGGTAATCGAGAAAAAAGACCGTGTCGCAGGCTCGGAGGCGGACTTCATAGGTGCGGCTGTAGTCCCCGTCCATGATCCATTTTTCGCCCCGAAGCAGTTCGCTCAAGGCAAGGTCGAACTCATCCCGGCTGATATGGGTGCCGTCCGCCCGCCACCAATAATTGTCGAGATGTACGAGGGGCAGCCCCGTCTTCGCCGCCAGGGCCCGGGCGAAGGTGCTCTTCCCGCTCCCCGGGCAGCCCAGAACGACGATCCTGTTCAGGATGCAAGGTCTCATGTCTGGGGCCCGGCCCAGGGGTTCTCGGGCTCCCGCCGGACGCGGAAGAAGCGAAGCCAGATTATGCCGATCACGACGAACAGGCCGCCCATGCCCATGAACATGATCGGCAAAAACAGGGCCATGGCGCCCCCCGCCTCCATCCGATAGGGGGCCGCGGGATCGTATCGAATCGTCAGCTCATCCCCCAGGCGCATGGTGCTGGAGGTAAAGTTGCTCCGCTGCTCATAGGTCTGCCCGTCGGCCTCGTAGGCCACGTAGGGGTGGCCGTCCCGATCGAACCCGACGATGACGCCTTCCGTCTCCTCGTATATTCCGGCCCGTCTTTGGGTGAACGTGAGAAAGATCGACCCCAAAATGAAGAACAGCAGCCCTATGCCCAGAAAGATGAACCCGCCCAGGCGCAAAAGCTTCCGGCCGCTGTCGGCCATCGATCCGTCGTATTGGTTCATATCCGTTTCCATATCCCTTCTCCTTTCCTATGGTTCCTGCCCGGCCGCGCCCTGCAGCATCTCCCCCGCCCGCCGCAGAATGGGCAGCTCCCGGGCGGCGATGAGCCGGCCGATGGGGGTGCAGGCCCGGCGGCGATACTCCGCCTCGGCCTCCTCATAGGTCAGCCGCAGGGTGGACAGGTGGAAGTCGCGGATCTCGTCCGGCATCAGGTGCTTCTCCCCGAAGGACAGGGCCCGGCAAAGATAGTAATGGTTCACGTTGTGGCGGTGGATGAGATTATAATAATCGCTGACCGTACCGATGGGACAGAGGACCTCCACCTCGGCCCCCAGCTCCTCCTTCAGCTCCCGGCGGATGGCGGCGAGCAGCTCCTCCCCCGGCTCCACCCCGCCGCCGGAGGTCTCGATAAGGGTGGCGCGGCCAAACTGGTCGTCCCGTTCCGCCCGGACGAAATAGAACCGGCCCAAATCGTCGAAGACGATGGCCCGGACGATCTCTCTGTCGTGGTCCGTGCAGGTGAAGGGCCACTCGGTGTCCTTCAATTCGAGATGGATGGGCGGCAGAAGCTTCATAGGCAGGCGCGCATCCTTTCGTGGGCGTCGGGCAGGGCCTTCTGCAGGCTGACGATGCGCCCGTCCTTCATAAAGCAGTGGGCGCTGTGGGCGGTGGCGCAGAGCTCGTCACGGGTTTTGTTGAAGAAGGTGTAGGCGACCTCCAGCCGGACGCCGGTATACTTGGCGATCTCGAGGCGCACCTCCAGTTCGTCGTCGAACCGGGCGGGGCGCTTGTACTCGATGCTGAGGCTCACCACGGGCGAGACCACCCCGGCTTCCTCCATGGCCCGGTAGCTCACCCCCAGGCTGTCCAGAAAGGCCACCCGGGCCTCCTCCATCCACTTGGGGTAGTTGGCGTGATGGACCACGCCCATCTGATCGGTCTCGTGATAATGGGCTTTGCGGGAATAAACGAACATGACGCCTCCTTACGCGATGGGCAGATAGGGCACGGCGTTGAAGGAAAGATCGGCGATATGGCCCTTCATCAGCAGGTAGAAGGCGGCGGAGCCGATCATGGCCCCGTTGTCCGTGCAGTATTTGAAGTCCGGGCAGCAGAAGCGGATGCCCCGACGTTGGGCCTTCTCGGCCAGCATCTGCCTAAGGTTTTTATTGGCGGACACGCCCCCGGCCAGGGCCAGGACGCCGTGGCCGTTCTGTTCGGCGGCCCGGACGGCCTTGTCGCTGAGGATGGTGTTCACGGCGTACTGGAAGCTGGCGGCCACGTCCGCCCGGTTTATCTCGTCCCCCCGCTGTTTGGCGTTGGAAAGGTGGTTGATGACCGCGGTCTTTAGCCCCGAAAAGCTCATGTCGAAGCCCTCCCCCTCGTTGAAGGCGGAGTGGAAGCGGATGGCGTGGGGGTCCCCCGCCTGGGCCAGCTTCTCCAGCTCCGGCCCGCCGGGGTACGGCAGCTCCAGCACCCGGGCCACCTTGTCGTAGGCCTCCCCCGCGGCGTCGTCCCGGGTCCGGCCCAGGAGCTCGCAGCGGTCGTAATCCGCCACTTCGATGATGTGGCTGTGACCGCCGGAGGCCACCAGGCAGGTGAAAGGAGGCTTTAAATCGGGAAAGGTCAGATAGTTGGCGGCGATATGCCCCAGGATGTGGTGGGTGTTGACGAGGGGTTTGCCCGTGGCGAAGGCCAGGCCCTTAGCATAGCTCACGCCCACCAGCAGGGCGCCCACGAGGCCCGGTCCGCCGGTGACGGCGACGGCGTCCACGTCGGCGAGGGTCAGCCCCGCGTCGTCCAGGGCGCTCTCCACCACGGGGCCCACCTGGTCCACATGGTTACGGCTGGCCAGCTCCGGCACCACGCCGCCGAACTTGCGGTGGATGGGAATCTGGGTATAGACGGCGTTAGAGAGCACCTGCCGCCCGTTTTTCACCACGGCGGCGGCGGTCTCGTCGCAGGAAGTCTCTATGGAAAGGACGGTGGCCTCCCCCTTTTTCTTTAGGTCGGCCAGCCGTTCCCGGGCGATGTCATAATAGTTCATCGTAGTCGTCGTCATCCTCCACCGTTTTTCCTGCCGGCATTTCGTCCGCCGGCGCGAACTCGATCTTCCTCCGGCTCTCCACCGGGGTGTCCAGGGCGGCGTCCCGAAAATCGGCTTCCATACCCTCGTCGGGCGCGTCCAGCGCCTGTTTGCGCTTCTCCTCCTCTTCCAGGAGCTTGCGGCGCTCGGAAACGGTCATGTTGGCCCGCTTGTGGACGGCCACCAGATCCGGCCCCTGGACGGCGGCCAGCTCCTCCGCGGGGGTCTTGGGCGTATCCCCCGCCGCCGCAGCTTCCCGGGCCTGCTGTTTGCGCCGCAGCAGCACCAGAATGACCGTGCAAACGGCGGCCAGAGCCAGGAAGATCAGCAGCATCCGGCCGCCCATGCGCATGACGAGATCGCTGAACAGCTGGGAGGGCAGCATCTGGATCATGCGGGACTCCATGGGCAGGAGCCAGTTCTCGCTGTTGGGGAAGATCAGCCGATGGAAGGCGGTCCAAAAGCTGTCGAAGTTGATGGCGGCCCAGGTGCCGACGAAGGCCGCCAGCACCAAAAAGACGCCCAGGGCCCAGAAATAGCCCACGCAGACGTTCCTGAGAGCGTCCTTCCCGTCCAGGACCACGCCCAGCAGGATCAGCACCGCGGCGAAGAGCAGGCCCACGTTCCGGGCGCCCACGAACCACTGCCACAGGTCCCGAACCTCCTGCATATGGACGATCTCGATATCCAGATCGAACATGCGGACCTGCTGTCCGTTGACGGTGACCAGCAGGTCGATGGTCTGGGTCTGCCCGTTCATGTAGCTCACCAGCGTACGAACCGACGCGCCCAGATCCCCTAACGTCATGCCCATCTCGTCGGCCAGGGCGAGCTCGGTGAACTCCTGCTCGAACCAGGCGGTCTCGGCGGCGGTGAGCTGGACCACGGTGAAGGCGACGCAAAACAGCAGCAGCAAGAAGCCCAAAGCGAGGAGGGTCACGGATACGGTCTTACGCATAGTTCTCCGCCTCCGGCTTGAGATAGAAGGTGTTGCCGCCGATGAACTCCCTAAGGATGCTGGTGGGCGGTATCTCGTCCTCCACCGAAGCGTCCTGGACGTAGTTCAGGAACTTGACGATGTTGCGGACCTGGTCGTAGCAGGGACTGGTGGGGTCCGCGGACTGTAAGAGGGGGAAGATGTGGCGCTTGAGCACGGCCAGCTCGTAGACCAGGGCGGTGTTGAAGATGGCGTCGGCTCCCTCCTGATAGGGGAAGATCCACCGATGCTCCCCCCGCTGGACGCTGTCCCACATGGTGAGGGTCCTTTCCACGGTGGCGCCTCGGGTGAGGTAGTCCCGGACCAGCCGCCGGAGGAGCCGCACGTCCGAGGTGGGGATCCGGTTGTGGTCGTCCAGGTTCAGGGTGGTCAGGGCGGACACGTAGAGCTTGAACACATCCTTGGGGTCGATCTCCGGGGTGAGGAGCTGGGGGTTCAGGGCGTGGAGGCCCTCGATGATCATGGGCGTGTCCGCGGTGAGGCGGATGGTCCGGCCCCCGGGCAGGCTCCGGCCCGTGGCAAAATCGAAGGTGGGCGGCTCCACGCTTTCCCCCCGGAGGAGGGCGGACAGGTCCTCGTTGAACCGCGCCACGTCGATCATCTTGATATGCTCGTAGTCGAAGGTGCCGTCGGGCTCGGGCTCCACCAGACTCCGGTCCTTATAGTAGTCGTCCAAAGAGAAGAGCAGGGGCGTCTTGCCCAGCACCCTAAGCTGGGTGCAGAGGCGGTTGGCGCTGGTGGTCTTGCCGGAGGAGGAGGGGCCCGCGATGAGGATGGCCCTGGCGCCCCGGCTGACGATCTCGGAGGCGATCTCCGCGAACCGCTTCTCGTGGAGAGCTTCGTTCACCCGAATGAGCTCCCGAACGCTGCCGTTCATGACCATGTCGTTGAGGTCCGCCACCGAGGAGCAGTGCATGAGGCCCGCCCACCGGTCGCTCTCGGCGAACACGGCGGCGAACCGGGGGGACTTCACGTAGGTGGAGGGCTTGTTCACGTCCTTCGCCGAGGGCCGAAGCAGGAACAGACCCGGGGCCTCGTACTGCAGGTTCATGACGCTGGCGTAGCCCGTGGAGGGGCACATCTCGCCGTAGAAGTAGTCCACGTAGTCCTCATGGCGATAAATGTCGAAGAAGGTGAACTGCCGGTAGTTGAGCAGCCGCACCTTGTCGGTCTGCCCGTCCTTCTCGAAGAAGGCGATGGCCTCGTCAATGTCCAGGCGCTTGCGCTCCAGCACGTAGTCCGCAGCCACGATCTCCCGGCACTTGCGCCGAAGGGCGTCCACCTCGGTCTTCGTCAGCGGCGCATCCTTCTGCATGGTGATGTAGAGGCCCGCGCCGATGGCGTAGTTGACCTTCACGCGGGCGGCGGGGAACAGCTCCCGCACGGCCAGCAAAAAGACGAACAGGAGCGTCCTGTCGTAGACCCGCTGGCCCCGGTTCTCCCCGTAGCGAATGAGGTCGATCTTCCCCTTGCTGCGGCGGATGCCCCGGCGCTCCCGGAAACCTACCGCCTCGGAGAGCTTATCCTGCTCCCGGCAGGGAACGTAATTGAGGGTGAACACCTCGCCGCCCAAATCTGCGGCCAGGGGGCGCTTGTTCAGGTCCTGGGAATCGAGGCCCGCCCGCCGCACGATGGTGAGCAGGCTTTCGCCCGGCTGGGCTTCCACAGGTACGTTGTCGATGAAAATCTGCATGGGAACCTCCCTTGGTTTGACTGTCTCAGCCCCAAATGAGGGACAGGGTGGGCACGATCTGCTTCTTCCGGCTCATGACTCCGGGGAGCATGGCCGCGTTGTCCTTGAACTTCACGTTGAACACCTGCCCCAGCTCGTTGAGGTCGCCTACGGCCAGCAGGCGGGTGCTCTTTTTCAGCACGTCCGTGAGCATGAAGAGGAGCATGTCGTAGTTGTGTTTCGCCCGCTCCTCCTCCATGATGGCGACGACCTCGCCGTGGCGGGGGATCAGCTGCTCGCAGTTGGTGCTGGTGAACTGGCCGATGCCCAGGGAGTGGCCCGCGATCTGGAACTGCTTGAAATCGCTGAACAGCAGCTCCTTCACGTCCGCGTCGGCGGGGAGGGTGGAGGAGAAGATGTCCTGGCCCAGCTCCGTCAGGGACAGGCCCGCGAGCCGCGCCATGCGCTCGGCCATGATCCGATCCCGCTCCGTGCAGGTGGGGGACTGGAAGAGGATGGTGTCGGAGAGGATGCCCGCCGCCATGAGCCCCGCCAGCTTCTGCCCGGGCATGATGCCCCGCTCCTGGAACATGGTAGCGATGATGGTGGTGCTGGCGCCCACGGCCTCGGTGCGCACGTAGATGGGGTCCACGGTCTCCACGTCCGCCAGGCGGTGATGGTCGATGATGGCCAGGATCTGGGCCTCATTCAGCCCGTCCACGCTCTGGGCGGTCTCGCTGTGGTCCACCAGGACCACCTTCTTCCGGTTGGGCCGGAGCAGATGATACCGGGACAGGGTGCCCACCACCCGCTCCTGGCTGTCCAGGACCGGGTAGCTCCGATAGCGGCTCTTCAAGGTGGCCTCCCGGACGGCGTCCAGGTAATCCTCCTCGTGGAATACGGTGAGGTCGCTGGTCCGGGCGATCCGGGACACGGGGATGGACTGGATCATGAGCCGGGCGGCCCGGTAGGGATCGTAGGGGGTGGTGATGACGACGGTGTCGCCCCGATCGGCCATGTCCTCCGGCTGGAGCTGGCCCCCGCAGACGATGACGGCGGCGGCTTTCGCCCGATAGGCGGCCTGCAAAACGGCGCTGTCCCGGCCGGTGATCACGATGCTGTGCTCCGGGAAGGTCTGGACGAAGCCGGGCACGGCCACGCACATCTCACCGGAGAGGCCGGTCACGTTCCCGTAGTCGCCCCAGATCTGCCCGTCCAGGCAGGAGAGAAGGTTGAACAACGGCACGTCGCTGAGCAGCGTCTCCTCCACGAACCGAAGGTCGTACTGGGCGATGTCCCCGGAGGTGAGCATGCCGAAGAGCTTCCCCTCCTCGTTGGCGATGGGAAGGGACGCCGTGGGAAGCTCGCTGTCGCCCATGAGCTCCCAGGCCCGGTGGACCGTCACCGCGTCGGACAGGATGGGCGGCCGATCGAACGCCAGGTCCTTCACCTGGGTGCGCACGTCGTGGAGGCGCATGGGCGATTCGAAGCCGAACCGCTGCAGAATGCGGCTGGTCTCGTCGCTCAGCACCCCCAGGCGGCAGGCCACGTACTGCCTGTCCCCCAGGGCGTTGTGCAGGCTCGCGTAGGCGATGGCGGCCACGATGGAGTCGGTGTCCGGGTTTTTGTGTCCGAAGACGTATACGGGGTCCATAAAATTCCTCCTCGGCATCTTGTAATATTTTATTATATCAGATTCATGGCGGCGCGCAAGGCATAAATGCGAAGCAGGCTGCCAAGATGGGCGTCAGAAGCCGCGTTCTTCACCCCGAAGCTGTACTATGTACCGCGAGAGGGGGAAAACGCCGTTCATTTGCGGCGCCAAATCAATTGAAACGGCGCCGAAGCGCCGTTTCTTCCTGTCAGTGATCCCTTCAACATATCTGCCGCAAATGGTCTGGCGCCCATATCGGCAGTCTTAAAGGTTCTTGCTGGCGTCGATATACGCGTACAGGGTGTACTTGCTGATGCCGAAATATTTGCTGACCTTGTCGCCGGACTTGGTGACCAGGAACGCCCCGGCCCTGTTGAGGAACTGAATGGCGGCGATCTTGTCGTCCTTGGTCATGAGGGCCACGGGCTTGCCCACCTTCTGCACGCTCTGCTCGATGAGCTCGTCCAGCAGCTCGTTCACGTTCTGGGGGATGCTGGCGGGAGCCTTGGGCTCCTCCCCGTGGGAAAGGAGACTCCCCACGGCCTTCTGGGCCATGAGCAGGTTGGTGATGTCGTAGTTTACGCAGAAGACGCCGTCCACGCCCCCTTCCTCGTTGCGGATGTAGACGGTGCTGGACTTGACGATCCGCCCGTCGTGGGTCTTTAAGAGGTACCCGGACCTGTCCTGCAGCTCCTCGGGATGCTCCGCCTGCATGGCCTCCAGGGCCACCCGGGAGGGGCCGTCGCCCATCTGCCGCTGGGATACGTGGCCGTTTTCGATGGCTACGATGGTGTGCTCCGGGTCCCCGCCGGTGAGGTCGTGGACCAGCACCTCGCAGTTCTCCCCGAACTCCGCCGCCAGGGCCTTGGCCAGCCGCTTGTAAAAATCCAGCTCCATAGTAGATTCCTTTCTGGGCATGGGGTCTCCATACCTATACAGTGTAATGATATAGAAAAGGCCTTGGGATTTCAACTGTTTTTTCAGATTCGAAAAAGTTTTTTCAGGCCGCGGGACCGGCCGGCGGAAAAACCAAAATGCCTATTGAAAAAAGCCGAGGGATAGGGTAGAATATCCCCATCTTAGAGACAAAGGAGAAAAAGCCATGGAAAATATAAACAACGACGAGCTGGATCTGGTCACGTTTTCCGACGAGGAAGGCAACGAATTTCAGATGGAGGTCTGGGATTACTTCGAGCACGAGGGCCAGGAGTACGCCATCCTGTTCGATCTCGAGTCCGAGCAGGACGAGGACGCCGAGACCGAGGTCTATATCATGAAGGTCACCGTGGAGGGCGAGGACGAGGTCTTCCTGCCCGCCGACGAGGACAAGATGGACGAGCTCACCGAGATCGTGGAGAAGATGCTGGACGAGGCCTTCTGCGACGAGGACTGCGCCAACTGCGACCAGGCCGACTGCGAGGACCGGAAATAAGGCAGGCTGCCGATAAGGGCAGCAGACCATTTGCGGCGGATCAAATCTAACAATACCGGCAGGTAGAAATGGCGCTTTCAGGCGCCATTTCTTTTCATTCCATGCGCCGCAAATTAGCGGCGTTTTCCCCTCTTGCGGTACCTTTGTACAGCTTTGGGGAGAAGAACACCGCTTCGCAGGCGTTCTGTCAAGGTAGATTTTCAAAAGCACGGTCGGTTTCGGTCGTCTGTACTTTTTTCGTTGTATCCTATTGGAAATCATGATAGAATCAATACGACAAATCGGAATTTGTAAGGTAGAACATGAATAAGAAAAGGACTATATCCGGAGCGATCGCATTTATAACCCTGATGGGGATCGTGAGTCTGTTTTCAGACTTAACCCATGAAGGCGCCAGAAGCATATTGGGCGAATACTTAAACCTTGCGGGCGCATCCGCCGCTGCCATCGGATTCGTATCCGGTATAGGCGAATTATGCGGGTATTCGCTGCGGCTGATTTCCGGATTGATAGCCGATAAGACGAAGAAATACTGGACACTCGTTACCGCGGGCTATGTCATTCAAGTACTGGCAATCCCCGCACTGGCTCTTGTACCGGAACATGGGTGGGTTTGGGCCTGCGGCCTTGTGATTCTGGAGCGGGTCGGAAAAGCAGTTAAGAAGCCTGCCAAAAACACGCTGGTCAGCTTTGCGGCAAGCGAGATCGGAACCGGAAAAGGCTTTGCCTATCAGGAATTTCTGGACCAGCTCGGCGCATTTCTCGGGCCGATACTGCTCTTCGTAACGGCTCTTGTAAAAGGTACGGACGACCTCTTTCAAACATACAGGATCTCCTTTGCGGTACTGCTCGTTCCTGCATTGATTACCATAGCGCTTGTTTTGGCGGCAAAGATTAAGTATCCCGATCCGGAGATGTTTGAAAAGCAGGAAGATAAACCGGAGAACTTTCGGTTTGGGAAGTCATTTGCTCTATTCATGGCGTCCATCTGCTTTTTTGCCTTCGGCTTTGCCGACTTCACCTTGATCACTCTTCATGCAGCCAATACGGGAGCGTTTCCAGAATCCACGCTGAGTCTGCTCTATGCAGCAGCAATGGCGGTGGATGCCTTTGCTGCGCTGTTCTTCGGCTGGCTTTTCGATAGAATCGGGCTGAAAGCACTGATCATTTCCACGCTGTGCAGCACCTTCTTCTCCTGTTTTATTTTCATGACCGGAAATGCCCGGATAATCGGAATCGGGATTATCCTGTGGGGAATCGGAATAGGCGCGCAGGAAAGTATTATGAAGGCAGCTGTCAGCGGAATGGTCCCCCGTTCCATGCGAAGTACGGGCTTCGGTATTTTTGAAACAGGCTTCGGTATTGCGTGGTTTCTGGGAAGTTGGCTCCTCGGTGCCCTGTATGATTTGAATCCAATGTATCTTGTTGTCGTATCTGTAGCATCACAGCTTCTGGCAATTGCGTTTTATGCCATGTGCCTTCGCTGCAACAGGATAGAACGCTAAAAATTCCCGTTTGTCGGAATGAAACGGATTTGAACCTTCCGGGAAGTACTTCTTTCTCGGAAGGTTTTTGTTTGCCTAAAGCGCACGTATCACCGCCGCATGGTGGTGTATAAGTGCGCTCTTCAACAAAGAGCCTTCTCGTCAAGGAGAAGGCTTTTTGCTTGAAAACACTCTTTATAGAGTACCTCTTCTGCGCCCCTTCTTGACAGCCTGCTAAAGCGATATTCAACGAAAACGCCCCCTGCGGGGCGTTTTTTGTTGCACGAAGCTGGAGGAAAGGGGCCGGTCACACGATCTCGTACACGGGTTCGGGGGCCGGGGGCTCCGGCTTTTTGCGCTTGTAGAGGATGCGCCAGGCCAGAAGCGACAGAAGGATCAACGCCAGGATGAGGAGGATGAGGCTGCGGACCTTGGCGTAGGGCTCGTACCAGGTTTTCAGGAGCATGTCCGCCGCCGTGAGGACGAGGGCGGAGACGGCCATGAGAAGGAGGTTCCGCCGGGTCAGCAGGTCCTTGAGCTTTTTGTTGGGGAACAGGAGCTTCAGCGCCAAAGCGAAGAGAGCGAACAGCAGAGCGAACTGGAACAGAAACGTGAGAATGGACCCGCCGAAGACCTTGGCGAACAGGCTGAGGAGGAGGGACAGGGCGTAGTTGGCGATAGCGCCCAAGGTCCAGAGGGGCAGCAGCACCAGCCCCTTCACCGGGGCGGGCAGGGCGGCGATCCTCTCCCGCAGAAGCTCCGCCTTGGTGGGGGCGGGGATCTGCTCCGTCCGGGTCCCCTTCACGGTGTAGACGGGGACGGTCCCGACTTCGATATGGGCGGTTTTCGCGCTCTGGGCCTTCTGTTCGGGGGAGGTCAAAAGATCCTCCGGCTCCACGGCGGCGTTCAGGAGCATGCCGGCGGCGGTCACCGTCCCGGCGGCCTTGATGGCGGCGGACTTGAGTTTCTTCTTCGTATCGGTATTCCCGGACGCTTCCATGACGGCCTCCTGTATACGTATATATGGAGTATACCACCCTCCCCGCAAAATACAACGAAAACCGCCAAATTCTACCAAAAGTCCCCAATCCGAGCCTCCATCGGGCAGATTATTTACAGTTAAGACACGGTTTTTTCGCACCAATGGGCGGGCAGACGGTTGAAAAAACCGGGCGGCTCGGGTACAATTGGTATATCTATAAACAGGCATCCACAGAGGTATTGACGGTATGGACCGAACCACCAAAAATAATCCCATCCCGGATCCGGAACAGACGCCCGAGGAAAAGCCCCTCCGGGGTCTTCGGCGCGCTCTGCGGCGGATGTACGATAAGACGGAGCCGATACGGAACCGGTTCGTGGAAGGCCGAAACGCCTTCTGCCGGACGCTGCGCAGCGCCTTCGATGACGTGGCCGCCTTCTTTTTGAAGATCTGGGCCGTGATCGGTCCCCCCTGCAAAAAGGTCGCCCACGCCCTGGCGGTGGCCGCCAAGGCGGTGTGGAAGGTGCTCAAGCCCCTGCTCAAAAAGCTGTGGCAGTGGATGAAGCCCGGCCTCATTTTCCTGGGGAACAGGATCAAGGCGGGCGCGGCGTATCTGGCCGCCCGGTTCAAGGCCCTCAACAAGCCCATGCAGATCGGCATCGGCGCCCTCAGCGGCTCCCTGGTGCTGCTCATCATCGCTTTGATGGTCAGCTCCCACGTGTCCCGCACCGCCCTGCTGGCGGCGGAGGCCACCCCCAGCGGAGACAGCACCCTGCCCGTCGTCAGCGAGACCGAAGCCCCCACCCTGCCCCCCGCCTCCCCCACGCCCGTGCCGGAGCCCATGCAGGACAAGATTTTGAAAAAAGGCGACGATTCCCCCACCATAGCCCTGGTCCAGACCCGGCTCATGGAGCTGGGCTACATGGACAGCGACGAGCCCACGGAGCACTTCGGCAGCATCACCGAGGCGGCCCTCATCCGCTTCCAGAAGCATAACGAGCTGAACCCCGACGGGCATCTGGGCGAGGGCACCTGGCTCCTGCTCATGAACGAGGGCGTCCAGATCTGCGTCATGCAGGACGGCGACGCCGGCGACGACGTGGAGAGCGTCCAGACCCGCCTCTACGAGCTGGGATACCTGGGCAAGAACTTCATCACCGGCACCTACGGCGAAAAGACCAGCGCCGCCGTGTCCGACTTCCAGAAGGCCAACGGCATCGATCCCGACGGCATGGTGGGCCACGAGACCATGGAGATCCTCTACGCCGACGACGTGGTGGGCAACTTCTTCTCCAAGGGCGAGGTGAGCGACACCATCGCCGCCTACCAGGAGCGGCTCAAGAAGCTGGGGTACCTGGCCGTGGACTACAAGGTGAAGGGCAAGATGGACGACGCCACCATCACCGCCATCCGCAAGTTCCAGGACAACAACAATCTGACCCCCGACGGGTGCCTGGGCCCCACCACCATGTCCGCCATGGACGCCAAGGACGCCAAGGCCTACACCCTGAAGCTGGGCATGAAGGGCTCCGACGTGAAGGCGGTGCAAAAGCGCCTGAAGGCCCTGGGGTATCTGACCACCAACGGCCAGGTCAACGGCTATTTCGGCGACGTGACGGAGAACGCCGTGGAGGAGTTCCAGCGGCGCAACGGCCTCAGCGCCGACGGCACCGTGGGCACCAAGACGCTGGAGAAGCTGAACAGCTCCTCCGCCAGGAAGGCAAAGGCCACGCCGAAGCCCACGCCCAAGGCCACCGCCAAGCCCAAAGCCACGGCCAAGACCACCACCAAGCCCGGCACCAACCCCAAGACCACCAAGCCCGGCACCAACGCCACCCCCAAGCCCACGAGCAGCAGCGCCCGGGGCGTGGACAAGCTGATCTCCATCGCCGAAAGCAAGCTGGGCTGCCCCTATTCCCGGGGCGCCAAGGGGCCCAACCGGTTCGACTGCTCCGGCTTCGTCTACTGGTGCATGAAGCAGGCGGGCTTCAGCGGCGGCTATATGACCAGCATCACCTGGCGGACCACCAACCGCTACCCCCGGATCAGCAGCATGAGCCAGATCCAGCGGGGCGACATTCTGGTATTCAAGGGCAGCTCCATGGCCACGGGCCACGTGGGCATCTACCTGGGCGGCGGCAAGATGATCGACGCCAGCTCCGGCGCGGGCCAGGTGCGCATCACCAACTCCGTCCTTTCCGGCAGCTACTGGAAGCAGCACTTCCTCATGGCCTACCGCATCTACAACTGACGAAACCGCACATGGCGTCGGGGCATGTTCCCGGCGCCCTTTTCTATAGGGAGGATCTATGGCAAACAGTTGGATGGCCCGGGTGGCGGAGCTGTATTTTCGGCTTCAGCCCAAGCGCACCGAGGCCTGGTACCACCGGCATCTGTCCGCTTTGAAGGACGAGCCCCGGCCCGCGACGCCCCCGCCCCGGGGCGTGGCCTGCCGCACGGAGGACGGGCCCGGGGGCCGCGTCTTCTGGCTGAACGAGGCGGGCAAGGGGCCCTGCACCGTCTTCTACCTCCACGGCGGGTCCTATATCCACGACTTTTCCTACTTTCATTGGCGCTTTTTGAACCGGCTGATCCGGCGCACGGACGCCGTCGTCTCGGCCCCGGCCTATGCGCTGGCACCCTGGGGGACCTGGCGGGAGGCCTTCGACCTCTTCCTGCCCCTGTTCACCGCCTACGCCGCGGCCCATCCGGAGCGAAAGCTGATCCTCATGGGGGATTCGGCGGGCGGCGGTCTCGCCGCCGCGGCGGCGCTGGAGCTGCAACGGACCGGGCAGCGGCTGCCCGACGAGCTGATCCTCCTGTCCCCCTGGATGGACGTGACCATCAGCGACCCGGATATCCGGCCCTTCCTGGCCCGGGACCCCTGGCTGACCCCCGCCCATCGGGCCTGCGGCAGTTGGTGGGCCGGGGACCTGGATCTGCGGGACCCCCGGGTGAGCCCCGCCTACGGGGACTGGACCGGGATGCGCCGGGTGACCGTCTTCGCCGGGACCCGGGAGATACTGAACCCGGACAGCGTGAAGCTCTTTTCCCGGCTGGACCCGGCCGGGGACAACGAGCTCGTCCTCAGCGAGGGGATGTTCCACGTCTACCCCCTGCTGCCCGTTCCCGAGGCAGGGCCGGCCGTGGACAGGATCGTGGAGATCATACGGAGGGAGGCGCCCAAGGCATGAGCGTTCAGGACATACAGCAGGAGCTGTTTCGGCTACGTGACCCCGGCTACCGGGAATTTCAGACGAAGCTCATCCCCACCGTGGCCCCGGATCGTATGATCGGGGTCCGCACCCCGGCTCTGCGGGCCTACGCCAAGACTCTGTCGAAGACGCCCGCAGGGGAATCCTTTCTGCGGGATCTGCCCCACGCCTATTTCGACGAAGACCAGCTCCACGCCTTCCTCCTTTCGGAGATGAAGGATTTCGACCGGTGCGTCAACCAGGTGGACCGGTTTTTGCCCTATATGGACAACTGGGCCACCTGCGATCAGCTGTCTCCCAAATGCTTCAGGAAGCACCGGGCGGAGCTGCTGCCCTGTGTTCGCCGCTGGATCGATTCCAGGCAGACCTACCCCGTGCGCTTCGGGGTGGGGATGCTGATGCAGCACTTTTTGGACGAGGATTTCGACCCGGTCTATCTCTCCTGGGTGAAGAAGATCGAATCCGGGGAATACTATGTGAACATGATGCGGGCCTGGTACTTCGCCACGGCCCTCGCCAAGCAGTACGACGCCGCGGTGTGCTATCTGGAGCAAGGGGCCCTGGACCCCTGGACCCACAACAAGGCCATCCAGAAGGCGGTGGAAAGCTATCGCATCACCCCGGCGCAGAAGGAATACCTGAAGACCCTGAAGATAAGGAGCAGATGATGGCGTCCGGTAAGGAATATCTGGAATATGTGCTGGAGCAGCTGTCTCTGGCGGAGGGTCTGCGCTGGCGGCCCATGATGGGGGAATATCTGATCTATTTCCGGGGCAGGCTGGTTGGCGGGGTCTACGACGACCGCCTTCTGGTGAAGCCCACCAAATCGGCCCTGGCGCTTCTTTCCGACGCGCCCCGGGAGGAGCCCTACCCCGGGGGCAAGCCCATGCTGCTGGTGACGGAGATGGAAAACAAAAGCTTCCTGCAGGAACTGCTGGAAGCTGTCGCGGGGGACGTCTGAAGGCTCAGCTTTTCTTCACAAACTGATGCTTGCACTTGGGGCAGGTGATGCGGATCTTGCCCTTGCCTCTGGGCACCCGGACCGTGGCGCGGCACTGGGGGCAGCGATAATACCGGTGGGTCTTGCGATCCTGCCAGCGGGTCCTGAGGCGGCGGAACCAGCCCAGGACCTTGTTCTTGCAGACGAAATATTTATAGTTCTCCGCGGCCCGCTCCCGGGTCTTTTTCGACAGGGTCCGACAGATGCTCCAGATGAGCAGCGCCCAGGACAGGGTCACCAGCACCGAGCCCGCAATCAGGGTGACGTGGTTGTCGATCCCCGACAGCACGAAGCCTACCAGCAGCAGCACCCAGCCGCAGACGGTCAAAAACCGGTTCAGCTCGTCGGCCCCGTAGCGGCCCTCCATGAATTTGCGCAGTCGTTCCTTCATTTCCCTTGCACCCCTCTGTTTCGATGACACCAGTATGGCGCATCATTTTGAACCCATTGTGAATTCAGATGGGTATTCATGCAAAGTTTTGTTGACGGAAGGGGACGAAGGCTTTACACTGGATGTACGCGGACGGTCTGCGGCGGCGCAGGCCCCTTCCTTTGAATCTGCTGAGGGGAGCATTATCCTATGGCTCAAAAACGCTATGTCCGAAAAAAGAAGAAAAAGCGCCTGCTGGGCTGCTTCCTGTGGCTCGTCCTGCTGGGCCTCGCGGCGGGGCTGGTGGTGTTTTTGATCCTCCGGCTGACCCGCAATCCCGCCGAGGCGGCCCCGGACCCCCTCTGGGACGGCAGCTGGTACGCGGACGAGCTGGGCCGCATCGACGACGACGAAGCTTTGGTAAAGGGCATGGAGGCCTTCGAGCGGAAGACCGGCGTCCGGCCCTATCTCACCCTTCTGGACGGCGTCGCCCCGGACGCTTTGAACGACTTCGTCGAGGAGCAGTACGAGGCCCTCTTCGGCAGCGCCGATCATCTGCTGGTGGTCTACGACGAATGGGGGGACGATACGTACTTCCTCTTAGGCCGCACGGGGCGCGGGAGCGCCATGACGGAAGCGGACGTCGCGGCGGTCCTTTCCTGCCTGGAGGCCGCCTACGCCGATCCCACCTACCGGTCCTACGCCGAGGCCTTCGGCGCGGGCTTCGCTCAGGGGGCCGAGGAGACCTCCGTCCGGGGGAACTTCGGCGGCATCGGGCTGCTGCTGGCCCTGGGGATCCTGCTGGCGGTCCTGAGCGTGGTCTTGATCCTGTTCCTCCGCAAAAGAGCCCGGGACGCCGCCCGCCGCGACTGGGAGGACAGTTGACTATGACCGGCATTTATGGTACACTTTTACTTAGTATGTAGGGGACTGTCCGGTTTCCTGCAAAACACAAAATACAGAAACAGAAAGGGAAATGACATGAAAAAGTTTGTTGCTGTCCTGCTGTGCCTGGTAATGGTCCTGGCTGTCGTTGCCTGCGGCAAGAAGGCCGCGGAGCAAAGCGACAAGACTGTGGTGGCCATCGTCGTGGCCGGCACCTTTGGCGATCGTTCCTTCTATGATTCCTCCAAAGCCGGCGGCGACCGCCTGGCCAAGGACTTTGACAACGTGGAAGTCAAGTACATCGAGTGCAACAACGACAACCATGTGGTCCAGATGCGCAACGCGGCGGACGTGTCCAACATCGTGGTCTGCGTGGGCTGGGAGTTCTATGACATCGAGACCGTGGCGCCGGAGTATCCCAACGTGGACTTCATCTGGATCGACAACGCCACCGAGAATCCCGTTTCCAACGTGCTGAACATCACCTACGCCCAGAACGAGGGCTCCTTCCTGGCGGGCTACATCGCGGCCTCCGTCTCCCAGTCCGGCGTGATCGGCGCTGTGGGCGGCGAGGATTCCGACACCATCAACGACTTCATCGTGGGCTATAAGCAGGGCGCCGCCTACGCCAAGGCCGACGCCAAGGTGGAGGTCAACTACACCAACGACTACGACGATCCCGCCAAGGGCAAGGAGTGCGCCAAGGCCCTCCGCGACAAGGGCGCCGACGTCATCTTCCAGATCGCCTCCAAAGCCGGCGACGGCGTGTTCGAGGCGGCCCAGGAGGGCGGCTTCTACGCCATCGGCGTGGACAGTGACCAGAAGTACATCAACGACGCGGTCATCATCTGCTCCATGAAGAAGGAGGTCGGCACCTCCATCTATGACGCCATCGCCAAGTACCTCTCCGGCGACAAGTCCCTCTGGGGCACCACCTGGGTGGCCAACCTGTCCGACGGGTACGTGAGCATCGGCTATGGCGAAGCGGGCTCCACCCAGCAGGTGCCGGACGACGTGAAGGCGGCTGTGGAGGATCTGGCCAAGAAGATCACCTCCGGCGAGATCAAAGTGGATTCCACCCGGAAATAAGCCGAAGACACAATTGGGAAGCTACCCGTTTCGGGTAGCTTCCTCTTTTACGAAACCAGATTGCACCGGTTCAGCGGAACAGGAGGAAAAGGTTTGGAAGACGAGATCCGATTTTCGCACATATCCATGGAATTTCCCGGCGTTCTCGCCAACGACGACATCAGTCTGTCCATCCGTCGGGGCGAGGTGTTCGCTCTGGTGGGCGAGAACGGCGCGGGCAAATCTACGCTGATGAACATCCTCTACGGCATCAACGAGCCCACGGCCGGGGAGCTGTTCGTCCGGGGACAGAAGGTGACGGAGTTCACCCCCCGGGCGGCCATCGACCGGGGCATCGGCATGGTCCATCAGCACTTCATGCTGGTCCCCTCCTTCACCGTGGCCCAGAACATCGTTCTCGGCCAGGAACCCCGCAAGGCCGGCGTCATGTTCGACAACGGCAAGGCCGAGCAGCTCACGAAACAGCTGGTGGCGGAGTACGGGCTGGAGGTGGACCCCGAGGCCGAGGTTCGGGACATCTCCGTGGGCCTGCAGCAGCGGGTGGAGATCCTCAAGACCCTCTATCGGGGAGCGGAGATCCTGATCCTGGACGAGCCCACCGCCGTGCTGACGCCCCAGGAGACGGACGAGCTCTTCGAGGTCATCCGCAGCATCGTCCGGGAAAAGAACATGACGGTCATCATCATCACCCACAAGCTCTACGAGGTCATGGCGATCTCCGATAGGGTGGGCGTCATGCGCTCCGGAAAGCTCATCGGCGTGAAGAACACCTCGGAGGTGGACGAGCGTATCCTGGCCTCCATGATGGTGGGCCGGCCCGTCCTCTTCGACAACCTGGACAAGACGGGCGAACCCGGCGAGGTGGCCATCGAGGTGAAGGACCTGTACGTGGCGGACAACCGGGGCCTTCCGGCGGTGCGGGGCACGTCCTTCGCCGTCCGCAAGGGGGAGGTGCTGGGCATCGCCGCCATCGAGGGCAACGGTCAAAGCGAGCTGCTGGAGGCCATCACGGGCCTCAGGAAGATCGAGCGGGGCAGCGTCACCGTCTGCGGCCGGGACGCCGTGGGCAAGACCCCCGGGGAGATCCGGGAGATGGGCCTATCCCACGTGCCCGAGGATCGGCTGTCCACGGGTGTGGACAAGGCGGCCTCCGTGGCGGACAACCTGATCACCGGGCGGCACAAAGAGAAACGGTTCAACCGCTTCGGCTTCCATCAGCGGCGCTCCACCATCGACCGGTACGCCCAGGAGCTGTATAATAAATTCGACATCCGGGGCGCGGGCATCCATATCCCCGTGGGCTCCATGTCCGGCGGCAACATGCAGAAGGTGGTGGTGGCCCGGGAGTTCACCTTCGATTCCCCGGCGCTGGTCATCTCCCAGCCCACCCGGGGCGTGGACATCGGCGCCATGGAGTTCTTCCACACCCGCATCATCGAACGGCGCAACGCCGGGGCGGCCATCCTGCTGAGCTCGGCGGACCTGGACGAGGTGTTCCGCCTGTCGGACAGGATCATCACCCTGTATGAAGGACGCGTCACCGGGGAGTTCCGGGCGGACGCCATCACCAAGGAGGAGATCGGCTTCTATATGACCGGCTCCCGCAAGGAGGCGGACCAATGAAAAAACTGCGTTTCGATTTCGGTTATATCCTGACCCTGCTCATCAGCCTGACCGTGGCCCTGCTGATCGGGGCGGGCATCCTGGCCATCACCGGCCACAACCCCCTGGCCGCCTACCGGGCGCTGCTGGGCGGCGCTTTCTCCAACGCCCGCCACATCGGCGACATGCTGGAATACGCCATGGTGCTGTGTTTGTGCGGCCTGGCCTGCGACATCGGCTCCCGGGTGGGCATCTTCAACGTGGGCGGCGAGGGACAGCTGCTGCTGGGCGCCATCTTCGCGGCCCAGATCGGCGTGTGGCTCAAGGCCCTCTCCCCCTGGCTCGCCATTCCCTGCGCGGCCCTGGGCGCCATGGCTGTGGGCGGCTTCTACGCCTGGATCCCCGGCGTGCTCAAGGTGAAGCTGAAGGTCAACGAGGTCATCACCACCATCATGCTGAACACCGTGGCGGTGTTCCTCTGCCAGTTTCTGGCCAAGGGCCCCTGGAAGAACGCCAACAAGAACATCGTGGCCGGCACGGAGAACCTGCCCAGCAGCTTCTGGCTCAAGAAGCTGGTGCCCGGCTCCAACCTGTCCTCCGCCATCATCGCGGCGGCGGTCATCACCTTCCTGGTATGGTACATCCTGCAGAAGACCTCCAAGGGCTACGAAATGCGGCTCACCGGCGACAACCCCCGCTTCGCCAAATACGCGGGCATAAAGACGGATCGGATCGTCATCGTCACCATGGTCATCTCCGGCATGATGTGCGGTCTGGTCGGCATGTTCCGGGTCTACGGCGCGGAGCACATCTACAAGTCCACCGTCTCCAACGAATACTATTTCGAGGGCCTTATGGTGGCCATGATCGCCCAGTACGCCCCCCTGCCCACCGTCATCATCTCCCTGATCTTCGCCATCCTGAAGATCGGCGCCATGGGCATGGAGACCGCGGCGGGCGTGCCCAAGCAGCTGTATCTGATCATTCAGACCATCGTCATATTCTGCATGGCGGCGGAGACCGGCATCCGCGCCGCCATCGCCCAGAATCGGGAGCGGCGGGCCGCCAAAAAGGACGTGAAGGCCCGGAAGGAAGGGGGCAGCGCACATGCATAACAACATCTGGTCCACCATCTTCTCCGCGGGCACCTTCAACCAAATGCTCCGCAGCGCCACGCCGGTGGCTCTCGCGGCCCTGGGCGGGCTCATGACCGAGCACGCGGGCATCATGAACATCGGCATGGACGGCATGATCCTCATGGGCGCCTTCGTGGCCGCCGTGGGCAGCTATTTCTGCGCCAGCGCCGGCATGGGCATCCTGGCCGCCGTGATCTTCGGCGTCCTGATCGGCCTGTTCTTCGCCCTGTTCACCGTGAAGCTCAGGAGCGACGAGTTCATCATTGGCTGCGCTCTGAACACCTTCGCCCTGGGCGTGACCGCCTTTTTGTCCCGGGAGATCTTCGGTCTCTCCGGCACCTCGGGCTACGTGGTGCCCAGCCTGCCCACCCTTCGCATCCCCCTGATCCGGCAGATCCCCTTCGTGGGCGACATCGTCAGCGGCCATTCCGTCTTCGTGTACGTGACCTGGCTCTTGGTGCTCCTCATGTGGCTGTTCGTGTACCGGACCCCCATGGGCCTGTGGATCCGGGCCTCCGGCGAATCCCCGGAGACCCTGCGCACCGTGGGCAAGAATCCGGAGCGGATGCAGTGGATCGCCTCCATCATCTGCGGCGTATTCTGCGGTCTGGCCGGCGCCCACCTGTCCTTGGGCTACCTCAACGGCTCCTTTGTGGAGGGCATGAGCGCCTCCCGTGGCTACATCGCCTTCGCCTGCGTCATCTTCGCCGCGGCGAACCCGCCCAAAGCCTACATCGCCGCGCTGATGTTCGGCTTCTTCGACGCCCTGGGTCTGCGGCTGCAAAGCTACGTGAGCTCGGATCTCACCGGCACCATCCCCTACCTCATCACCATCATCATGATGGTCTACGTGGTGGTCAGCCGCCAGAAGCGGCGGGAGCGCCTGGCCAGGCAGCAGCTCCAGCGGCTGGAGCCGTAAGCCCCCGTGGACCGTCTCTGCACCAAAGGAAAGAACACGAATCCCCCGGCAGTCCCGCTGCCGGGGGATATTTTTTCTCTCCGCCGCCCACGACGCCTTCGCAGCCCGGGGAAGCCATGGGCGCGCGGGGTTTCTCTCTCCCGCCGAAGGCGAAGAGAGAAAAAGTCCTTGTCCTTGTCTTTTCTTTGTCTTTTCTTTGTCTTTGTCTTTTTCTTTGTCTTTGTCTTAGCTATGTTTGTTCAACAAAAATAGCATTTGCTGTTTTTGTTCGATCCTCTGAAAAAGGTTTACCTGATGTTTACCTGCATGTTGCAATTCTGTGACATAATGCATTACAATGTATAAGTAGAATTTTGACGCTGCAGCGGAGGCATATATGAACGATCCCAAAGGCATCCTGGACGAAGTGAAGAAAGCGGTGGTGGGCAAGGACGGCGTGCTGGTCATGGCGCTCCTCGCTATCCTGGCGGGGGGACACATCCTCCTCGAGGACATCCCCGGCGTGGGCAAGACCACCATGGCCCTGGCCTTCTCCAAGGCCCTGAGCCTCAAATACAACCGGGTCCAGTTCACCCCGGACGTGCTGCCCTCGGACATCGTGGGCTTCTCCGTGTACAACAAGGCCACCGGGGCCATGGAGTATAAGGACGGGGCCATCCTCTGCAACCTCTTTCTGGCGGACGAGCTGAACCGGGCCACCAGCCGGACCCAATCCGCTCTTTTGGAGGCCATGGAGGAGCGGACCGTCACCGTGGACGGGGTCACCCACCCGGTGCCCGATCCCTTCGTGGTCATCGCCACTCAGAACCCCGTGGGCGCTTCCGGCACCCAGCTTCTGCCCGACTCCCAGATGGACCGGTTCATGGTCCGGCTGTCCCTGGGTTACCCCAAGCCCGCCGACGAGAAGGAGATGCTGACCCGCAAGCAGCAGGGCAACCCCCTGGACAAGGTCCGCTGCATGGCGGACAAGGGGGGGCTGGCGTCCATGCGCCAGGAGTGCGAGAAGACCTATGTCAGCGACAAGATCCTGGAGTACATCATCCGCCTCAACAACGCCACCCGGAACAATCCCGCCATCCTCCAGGGGGCCAGCCCCCGGGCGTCGCTGGCGGTCACCTCCATGGCCAAGGCTGCGGCCTGGGTCCAGGGCAGGGACTACGTGCTCCCTGCCGACGTGAAGCTCATCTATCCCGCCACCGTGGCCCATAGGATCATCCTGACTCCGGACGCCGAGGCCGCCGGCCGGAAGGCGGAGGCCCTCGTGGACGACATCCTTAAATCCGTGCCCGCCCCCGTGGCCAAATAATGAGCGGCCGCCGGTTCGTCTATCTCACCGCCCTTCTCATGGGCGCAGTGTTTCATAGCCTGTACGGACAGTATCTGTCCTATATCTTGCTGCGCTTTCTCCTCCTGCTCCCCTTCGTTTCCCTCCTCGTCAGCCTGCCCGCCATGCTGCGGGTCCGTGTCCTTTTGTCCGCTTCCGGGGCCTCTCCCCGGGGCGAGGCGGCCGCCGCCAAACTCAAAATGGACAGCCGGTGCTTCTTGCCCGTGGGGTGCCTGTCCATGACCTTCACCGGCGAAAACCGGTTCACCGGCGAAGCCGTAGAGAAGCGAAAGGTCCGCTGCTGGGGCGTATTGAAAGCGGAGGAAAGCCTGCCCCTGCCCAGCGACAGCTGCGGCGTGGTCACCTGCCGCCTGGGTCGGGTCTGGGCTTGGGACTATATGGGCATCTTCGCCTTCCCCGTGAAGCGCTGCGACCCGGCTACCTACGTCGTCCTGCCCGTCCCCGACCAGCCCAAACCCATGCCGGAGCTCGATCAGGACTCCGCCATCACCCTGAAGCCAAAGCCCGGCGGCGGTTATTCCGAGGAGCACGAGCTCAGGCCCTACCGGCAGGGGGACCCTCTGAACGTGATCCACTGGAAGCTCTCCTCCAAGCTGGACGAGCCCATCGTGCGGGAGCCCCAGCTCATGCAGAGAAAGCGGGTCACCCTGTCCGTGACCCCAAACAGCGAACGGCGGGCCCTGGAGAGCCAGCTGGATCAGCTCCTGTATCTCAGCTTAGACCTGATCGCGAGCGGCATCCCCCACCGCATCTGCTTCGGCGCCCACCAGGAGGCGTATATCAAGGACGAAAACGCCCTGGACGAGTTTTTGGAGACGGTCCTGTCCGCCCAGCCCGACGGGTCCCGCGGCCCCGTGGATCGGAACAAGTCCGACGAGCTGGTGTACAGCATCCGGCCCAAGGCGGGCGAAGGGGGAAATAGGCCATGAAGAAGTTTCCCTATCTCACCTTCTTTGCTACCTGGCTGCTGGTCTTTTGCGGCACCCTGGGCGCGCCGCTGTGCGTGGTGACCGCCTACCGCCTGCCCTACCATCTCGTCGCCATGGTGCTGACGGCTCTGATCGTCAGCGGGTTCATGACGCTGCTGTTCACGGTCCCCGAGCTGGGGGTCTATATGCTGGCGCCCTTCGGGATCACGGTGCTGTTGGTCAGCGTGTTCCGCTGGAAGCGGCTCTACAGCGGCGCCGTCGTGGCCATCCGCACCATCCAGTCGGTCCTTTCCCGGACCCTTTCCTTCATTTCCGACCCGGGGGCCCTGCCTGCGGGGGCGGAGAACTACGCCTATTTCATCGGTTTCTTCGTGGGGGCGGTCATGGTGGCCATGGCCCTGCTCATCAGCTGGGGGCTGGTGTCCGGGGAGTCCATGTTCCTGCCCTTCCTGGTGCCGCTGCCCATGGTGGCCCTGTCCCTCATCTACACGGACATGCCGCCGGCCGGCTGGGCCGGGGTGCTGGTGTGCCTCTATTACGGCGGCGTGCTCTTCACCGGCGGCCTTCGCCTTCACCGGAGCGGGGGCGTGGGCCGGGTCACCTGCCTCGCTTTGGCGGCGCTGCTGCTGACCATCCTGCTGCTGGTCAAGGCCCTGCCCCCAGAGGAATATGAACCTTTGTCCACCCAGGAGCGGGTGGAGCAGATCATGCGCCGGGCGGCCAGCGCCTGGGAGAAGCTGAACCGGCTCTTCGATCGGGGGGTCCGGGAACGGGAGGATCTGAGCCGGGAGGGCGAGCTCAAGTCCACCGGCGAACACGTCATGGACGTGAAGACCGGCCGGGCCGGGCTGCTGTACCTTCGGGGTACCTCCTACGGCCGGTACGACGGCCGGTACTGGACCATGACCGGCGAATACGCCGACGGGGAATCCCTGTTCACCCTGGGCGGGTCTTTGCAGGATGCTCCGGAGCGGGTGGAGGTGCGCCGGGCCGCGGAGACGCTGATCTATACCCCCTACGCGGTGGTGAAGGGCGGTGTCGACGCCCGGGTGCGAGAGAACTACATCGCCGCCGACCGGAAGCTGAGCGCCTACGGCTGGAACTGGCGGCCCGTGCCCGCCGATCTCATCCCCCGGCTGGGGACCGAGGCGGAGCAGGCGTACGCCGCCTGGGCGAAACAGACCTATGTGACGCTGAGCCGGACCCAGCGGGAAGGGTTTTTAGCCTTCCTCAAGCCCTATGAGCTGCCGGACACGGACGACCCCTACGCCCTGGCCAAAGCCATGGCGGCCATCCTCCAGGGGATAGCCGAGTACGATCTGATGCCCGGGGAGACGCCCCGGGATCAGGATTTTGCGTTGTATTTTCTCACGGTGAGCCAGCGGGGCTACTGCGTCCACTACGCCAGCGCCCTGACGGCCCTGCTCCAGGCCAAGGGCGTCCCCGCCCGGTTCGTCATCGGCTACGCCCTGACGGTGGGGGAGGCGGACACCTGGGTGGAGGTCACGGATAAAAACGCTCACGCCTGGACCGAGGTTTACGTGGACGGCTGGGGCTGGGTGCCTGTGGAGGCCACCGGCGGCGACGATCCGCGGCTGGACGTCCCCGCCCCCGAAGCCGATCCCGAAGAGGAACCGGAGCAGACCACCCCGGAGCCCACCCCCGAGCCCTCGCCCACGCCCAGGGAGACCGAGGCCCCCGGCCCGGCGGACACCCCCGAGCCAACGGCGGAGCCCACCCCCGAACCAACGGCGGAGCCCACGCCGGAGCCCCAGGTCAGTCTGGCCACACCCACGCCGGAGCCCGGCGGAACGGACCCGGAGGCGGAACCGGAGGAGGGGACCCAGAGCCGATGGGGGCTGTGGCTGCTGTGGCTCGTCCTGCTGCCGGCGCTCGCTTTTCTGTACGTCCGGCTCCGCAAACAGGTGTGCAATACCCGCATGCGGCGGATGCTCCAGGGGGACGGCCGGACCGCCGTGCTCTATGGGTACGGGGAGCTGCTGCGCCTCGTCCGCCACGGCGCGCCCGAAAGCGACGACGCCCGGGCTTTGGCGGACGAAGCCGCTTTCTCCGACCACGCCCTGGGAGAAGAGCACAAGCGGGCCATGGCTGGGTACGTGAAAACGGCCCGGAAGGCGTTGGAGAAGAAACTGCCGCGGCACAGGCTGTGGTATCTCAGGTACGTGCTGTGGCTGTGGTGAGGGAGGATAGGGCTATGGAAGGAAGCAGGCGAGCCGACGATCTCGCTTTGGCGGGTTTGGTGCGGTTCTTCGGGGTCATGCTGCTGGCGGCGGGCATCGGGGGGATCCTGCTGGGGGCCTATGCCTTCGACAGCGACCGCAAGGCCCGGGACGCCATGGAGCCGGCCGTGGCCGTGATCACGGAAGCGTACGTCCACGGCGGCGCCTACTATATCGCCTACGAGGCGGACGGCGCGCGCCACGCGGCCCTGCTGAGCTATGAGGGCCGCCCCCTGGCGGTGGGCGCGCAGGTGCCCATCCGCTACGACCCCGCCGTCTATGAGTCCGTCCGCGCCGACGCCCCGGCCGCGGAGCCCCTGCTCTATCTGGGCGTGGGCGGCCTGCTGAGCGTGCTGGGCGGCGCAGCCGTCGCCGGGCAAAGCTATCTCAAGGGCCGCGGCGAAAACCCCTGGGCCGGGGAATAAAAACGGAAAAACGCAAAAGGATCGCCGGCCGGCACCCTTTCCGGATGGAGGGGTGCTTTTTGTTTTTTCTGCCCATACTACGGTCATCATGCTGGACTATGACCGCTTCATTGCCGTATCCGTCCTGACCCCGGAGGCCGCCGCCGCCCAGCGGCGGGCGGTGTTCCTGGCCGCGCCCCGGTTCGCCGTGGTGCAAACGGACGGGGGCAAGGCCCTGGGGACCTCCCTAAAAGGGCAGACCTATACCAAGTTTATCCTGTCCGACCTGAACCGCCGGACGGAGGCAGACTACTATCTGTTCCTCCCCGGCGAAACCCGGCTCCGGCCCGACGCCCTCTATCGTTTGGCCCGGGCGGCGGGGGGCGGCCGGGAGCTCCTCTATACGGATGAGGACGTCCTGTTTCATGGCCGCCGGTGCCGGCCCCGGTTCAAGCCGGATTTCAGCCCCCATACCCTGCTCGCCTATGACTATCTGGGCCGGGGCGTCTGCCTGTCCCGGGCCCTGCTTCGGGCTGTGGGCGGCTGGCCCGGCCCTTCGCCCGCCCGCCGATACGCCTTTTGGCTGCGGGCGGCTGCCCTGGCGGACCGGATCGTCCACCTGCCTTTCGTGCTGTTCAGCCTGCCGCGGCGGGAGCCCTGCGCCGATCCCGGCCCCCTGCAGGCCGCGTTGGGGGAGGAGGCCCTGGTGCTGCCCGGCCCCGTTTCGGGGACCTTCCTGCCCCGGTTCGGCGTGCGGGGAGAGCCCCTCGTCTCCGTGATCGTCTCGGACGAAAACGGCCCCGACGCCCTGCGGGACACCCTCCTGGCCGTGGAGCAGCGGATGCAGCTTTCCCGATACGAGCTGATCGCGGCGGCGGGCAACCCCCTGACGCCCTTCCTCCGGGCCCTGCAAAGCCGCGGCGTCCCCGTTTTGGCGCAGCCGAAGGCCAGCCCCGGCGCCCTGTGGAACGGGGCGGCCCAAAAGGCCCGGGGCCGTTTTTTGCTGTTCGTTCACGGCGGATGCCTGCCCCTCTCCTCCGACTTCGGCCAGCGGCTCACGGAGTGGGCGGACCGGCCGGACGTGGGCGCGGTGGGGCCGCTGGTGCTGGACGAGCAAAACCGAATCCTCAGCGCGGGGACGGCGGTGGGGCTGCTGGGCGGCCTGGGGTCCCTGGGCTTCGGTCGGACCGAACGGGAGCTGCGGGAGGCCTGGCCCCGGCTCCTGTGCCCCCGGGACGTGTCCTGCCTGGGCCCCTGGGCGCTGATGATCCGCCGGGACCGGTTCCTGGCCGCGGGCGGCTTCGACCCCGCCCTGGGCCGGCTGGGCTACGCGGAGGAGCTCTGCCTGCGGCTGGGCCGCCGGGGGCTGTTCAGCCTGTGCGCGCCCGCCGTCCGCTTCCGGCTCCCCGCCCTGCCGAAGGTCCGACCCGATCCCGTGAACCTGCGCCGGTGCCGGGACGTCTTCTATCCCCTGCTGCGGGCGGGGGACCCCTTCTATAATCCCAACCTGTCCATGGCTTCGCCCCTGCCCCGCCCGGCGCTGCCGCCCCGGCCGCCCCTGGCCCTCCATGTTCCGGACGCCTGGCCGCCGTATTTTTCTCCCGAGCCGCAAAAAAACTATTGACAGCTCACCCTTTTTTCTGTATTATATTACCTGCAATCGCGCTCGGTTCGTCTAGTGGCCTAGGACACCGCCCTCTCACGGCGGTAACAGGGGTTCGACTCCCCTACCGGGTACCAATCCCCAGCCATACGGCTGGGGATTATTTTTTTGTAGGGGAGTCGAACCGGGCACGGTAGTGAATCGGGCTCTGGTGGAGCCCGAGAGCCGTGCCCTGACCGAGGCCGCAGCCGAGAGGAGACTCCCCTACCGGGTACACCTGCAGCTGAGAAATCGACTTCCCTACCGGGACCGCTTTTCCCCTTCCCGTATTGTCTTCCTCCCCCGCCTCTGCTATACTGGACGGGATGAAACAACCTTTCGACAACCGAACCCGATCGGGCATCCTGCTGAACATGCTGCTGGCGGCAGGGAGCCTGTTCGTCAACGGCTTCGGCATCTATCTCACCATCCAGGCCAACCTGGGGGCGGCCCCCTGGGACGTGCTGAACCTGGGCATGTCCAAGGCTTTGGGCATCCTCTACGGCACCGCCTCCGTGACCGTGTCACTGACCATTTTGGGCATCGACGTGCTCATGAGGGAGCCCATCGGCATCGCCATGTTCATCGATGCCTTCGTAGTGGGCAAGTCCGTGGACTTCTTCAACTGGCTGGGCCTCGTCCCACCCTGCCGCTCGCTGCTCACCGGCATCCCCTGCCTGTTCGCGGGGCTGGTGATCCTGGCCTACACCCAGTACACCTACATGCTGGCCGCCCTGGGCTGCGGGCCCCGGGACACGCTCCTGGTGGGGCTCAAGAAGCGGCTCAAACGGGTGCCCATCGGCGCAGTCAGTATCGGGCTTCTGGGCTCCGCCACCCTGATCGGCTGGCTCTTGGGCGGTCCCGTGGGCGTGGGCACGCTGATCTGCGCCTTCGCGGCGGGGCCCATCATGCAGTTCGCCTTCTGGACCGTGGGGTTCGACGCCACCCAGGTGCGCCACCAGCGGCTCAGGGAATCCCTGGGCGTGTTCGTCGGCCGAGCGGGCCGCGGCCAATCATCCCTGCAAGGAGGAGAGACCAAATGAAGCAGTATGTCGTCGACGCGTTCACCGAAAGGGTTTTCCACGGGAACCCGGCAGCGGTGTGCGTCATGGACCGGTGGCTGTCTGACGATCTCATGCAGCAGATCGCCATCGAGAACAACCTGTCCGAGACCGCCTTCGTGGTGCCGGAGGGGGATCGCTACCATATCCGCTGGTTCACTCCCGGGGCGGAGGTGGACCTGTGCGGCCACGCCACGCTGGCCAGCGCCTTCGTGCTGACCCGGTTCTACGACACGGCCGCCCGGGAGCTGGTGTTCAACTCCCTGAGCGGCGAGCTGCGGGTCCGCAAAGCCGGCGATCTGCTGGAGCTGGACTTCCCCGCCCGTCCGCCGAAGGCCGTTCCCTACACGGCCCAGATGCAGGAGATCGTCCATGGCCTCCCCGCCCGGGCCTACCTCGATCGGGATCTGATACTGGTGCTGGAGGACGAGGAGAGCGTCCTCTCCTTCGTCCCCGACTACGGGGCCATCGCAGCGCTGCCCGACGGCATGGGGCTGTTCCTCACCGCACCCGGCCGGGACTACGACTTCGTATCCAGGACCTTCTTCCCCAAGATCAAGATCAACGAGGACCCGGTCTGCGGGTCCGCCCACTGCAATCTGATCCCCTACTGGAGCGAACGGCTGCACAAATCCCGGCTGACGGCCTATCAGGCGTCCCCCCGGGGCGGGGTGCTGTATTGCGAGGATCGAGGGGATCGGGTCTCTATCCGGGGCCACGCCGTGCTCTACAGCCAGGCAGAGATCTGCTTTTGACGGCACCGCGGGGCTGTTTTTCCCGGGGAGAGGCTTTCAAAATAATATATTTTAAAAATTTGTTCATATTTTACAACTTTGTTGCATCCAAACGGAATGTTTTGTGGTATTATTTAGGAGGATACGTGATGGTGTGCCCTTCGCCGGAAAGGCCGCCATTCAAGAAGGGAGATATATAGGTATGAAGAAATGGATCAGCCTCCTGCTGGTCGCCCTGGTTCTGCTGACCTTTGCGCCCATGACCATGGCCGAACCGATCACGGAGGACAGCGTCGTCATCATTCTCAACTGCAAGAATTCCGTCAACTTCCGCAAGGCCGCTTCCAGCTCCAGCACGAAGCTGGGCGATCTGAAGCGGGGCGCCGTCTGCAAGCTCCTGGCTGTGGAGGGCGATTGGTACAAGATCGAGTACAAGTCCCAGACCGGCTACGTCTTCAAGAGCTACGTGAAGCAGGGCAAGAAGGACACCATCCTCAAGTCCGGCGAGGCCATGGTGACCTACGCGCCTAAGGGCAGCGTAAACATCTACGAGAAGGCCGGCAGCAAGAAGCTGGGCACCGCCAAGCTGGGCGACACCTTCGAGGTGAAGGGCAAGAGTGGCAAGTATACCAAGGTGTCCTATGACGGCGGCGTGGCCTACATCTACACCTCCTACCTCACCGGCGCCGGCAGCAGCGGCGGCTCCTCGGAGACCATCACCCCGGTGGCCGACAAGAAGGCCTACATCGACTACGACACCAAAAAGGTGAAGAACGTGAACGTGCGTCAAAAGGCCAGCAGCGCTTCCAGCAGCACGATCCTGGGCACCCTGAAGAGGGGCGACGAGATCACCATCACCGGCACCACCAGCCGCTGGACCCGGATCAAGTACGGCGGCGGCGAAGCCTGGGTGTTCAGCGAGTTCGTGACCGACACCAAGCCCTCCGGGGGTGGCGGCGGCGGCAGCGAATACGTCGGCAAGACGGCCACCATCGTCAATTCGAAGTACGACAAGGTCCACATCCGCGCCAAGGCCAGCAAGTCCGGCACCCGCCTGGGCTGGGCCGCCAACGGCGACACCTTCACCGTGCAGGGCAAGACCGGCAACTGGTGGAAGGTGGATTACAAGGGCAAATCCGCCTACATCCACAAGAACTACGTGAAGATCAGCTAAAGATCATCGACAACGAGCAAGGGACCGCGGCCGCGGTCCCTTTTTGGATCTGCCGCCTTGGGCGACAACCTGCTTCCCGTTTTGTGCACTTGACACAGCCCCCCGCCTATGCCATACTGATGCTGTAAACTTGGGGCGTATGTCCCGGGGCCATTCGCCCCTTCCGAATATTGAAAAAAGGAGAAAACCATGAAAAAATCGATCTCTGTCCTGCTGGCGCTGCTGATGGTTTTGTCCATGGCCGCCTGCGTGAAGGTGACGGCTGTCGACAAGCCTGTCGTCGCCGCCGAACCCAAGGAAGCCGCCGCAGCGGACACCGCTGTGAAGGAAGCCGCCGTGCAGAACGCCGCCGCCGTGACCACGTCCGCGCCCACGGTCGCGCCCACAGAAGAACCTACGCCGGAGCCCACGCCCGAGCCCACGGAAGAACCCACGCCGGAACCCGCGGCGGTCCCCTTCGAGGCGGCCATCGCCGACGCCGAAGAGAAGTTTCAGCAGGTCAAGAGCATGCATATCGACATGGAGATGAACATGGGACTCACCATCACCATTGCCATGGGCGAGATGAACCAGAGCATGCCCATGGATATCCATATGCTCTATGTGGCGGACGCCATCATCACCGATCCCTATGTGGCCAAGATGGATATGAACCTTTCCGCCGTGGGCAAGGAGATGCAGGCCACGATCTACGTCACCCGCGACGGGGAGAACATCGTTCTGTATACCTCTGACGACGGGGGCCTGACCTGGCAGAAGAACACCAACCCTGAAGCGGGTCAGCTGCCCCAGGCGCCCGCCGAAACCCTGAATTTGTTCGCCGGCACCAATGCCGACTTTCAGCTGACCGGCACCGAGGAAGTGAACGGCAAGGTCGTTTCCGTCTATACCGGTGCCATCGACGGCAAATACCTGCAGGAGATCCTCAACAGCACCGGCGCCGCCGGGGAGCTGACGGAGGCTGTGGGCACCGACATTTCCGAGGAGGTTCTGGCGAACCTGAGCGACATCCTGGTGACCGTCAAGATCGACCAGGAGAGCGGGCTGCCCGTCCAGTGCACCATCGACATGGCCGACGCCATGAAGGAACTGATGCATGCCGCTTTGCTGGCCAGCATGGGCGGAGAGCTTCCCGCGGGCGTGGAGCTGGATCTGGACATGTCCGCCATGGTCATCGACATGGTCTTCAGCAACTACGACGCCGTGGAGCCCATCGAGATCCCCGAGGCGGCGCTGAACGCCCCGGAGATGTAAGAAAAAGGATATAACGAACCAACAGAGGACCGCCGCGGGCGGTCCTCTTCCTAAAGATCCGGAGGAAACAGATCATGTACGCGCTGCTGCACGCGCTGCTCTCCGACAGAAAGGGCGGCACCGTTTTCACCTGCTTTGGGCTATGGCACTTTGGATACATAGCGATCACGGTCGTTCTGATCGCCGTCCTCTGCCGGTATCTGAAGGGCAAGCCCCGGGCCGCTGGGACCTGGACCGCCACTAAGCTGATCCACGTGGCGTTCGGCCTGTACATCGCCGACTTCTTCCTCATGCCCTTTGCCTACGAGCAGATCGACATGGAAAAGCTGCCATTCCATGTGTGCACCGCCATGTGCGTGATGTGTTTTCTGAGCAGACACGTGTCCCGACTGAAATCCTACACCCTGTCCCTGGCCCGCCTCGGCTTCGTGTCCAACCTGGTGTATCTGATCTACCCTGCCGGCGTCATGTGGCACCAAGTCCATCCCCTCTGCTACCGGGTGGTCCAGACGCTGTTGTTTCATAGCCTGATGACGGCATATGGGTACATCACCCTGGCCTACGAAGGGGAGAGCCTGTCCCGGCAAAGCTTACGCCGGGACCTTGTGACCGTCGTTGGCATGACGTTGTGGGCCGTATTGGGGAACATCCTGTATACCGGCGCGGCGGGGACCTACGATCATGCGTTCAACTGGTTCTTCGTCACTGCCGATCCGTTCGGCATTTTGGACAGGAAGCTGGCACCCTTTCTCATGCCCTTCCTCAACGTGTTGGCTTTCATGGCGGTGGAGCTGTCCCTTTACGGCGTCTTTCATTGCCTGCGAAAAAAGGAGTGATCAGGATCCGGATAAGAAACGGGCCCGGCGCCGCTGCGTCAGGCCCTGTTTTTGGTTTTGACGTGTTATTCTGCCGGCGGATACTCCCCGCACAGCAGCCGATAGGGGGGCTCGTCCTCCTCGATGGCGGGGAAGCGGCCCATGGGCGGCTCGAAGCGGTTGTCATGCTCGTCGTCGTTGGTTTGGGAGACCTCCCCCAGGAGCACGGGGCCGGTGCCGGGCTCCACCTGGAAATCGTGGTAGAGGCCCTGGTGCACGTGGATGCTCTCTCCCGGCGTCAGGCGGATGAGGGTGCCCGCAGGGACCGTGAACCGGCGGCCGTCGCAGTTCACCGTCACAGGGTTCTCATAGTCGATGCTCTCGTCGGGCAGGGAGTTGTAGACCCGGATGAGGCACACGCCGCCGCCCCGGTGGATGATGTCCTCGGTCTTGAACCAGTGGAAGTGGTTGGGGGAATACTGACCCTCCTTGAGATAGAGAAGCTTTTCGGCGTAGACCATGGGATACTTGTCCGCCATGGCCCGGTTGCCGTTACGGATGGTGATGAGGCTCAGGCCCAGCTTGTCGAAGTCGTCCTTGCCGTAGTCCGTGATGTCCCAGCCCAGCTTGCAGTCCCGGACCTCGTCGTATTCGTGGCCCTTGGTTTTCCATTCCTCCGGCGTGAAGTGGCAAAACGGCGGCAGATAGCAGTGCTCCCGGACGCACATCGCTTCCATTTCCTGCAGGGCCCGGTTGATCTCGGATCGCTTCATGTTCGTTCCTCCCTCTGTTGATAGGTCCAGTATACGGCTTCGCCCCGGAAAAAGCAATGGTCACACGCTTTTGACGATCAGGCAGCGGATGGCGTTGAGGACCGCCAGGACCATGACGCCCACGTCCGCGCCGATGGCCAGCCACATGTTCGCCAGGCCCAGGGCGCTGAGAAGAAGGCAGATCGCCTTGACGCTCAGGGCGAACCAGATGTTCTCCTTCACGATCCTCAGGCACTTGCGGGCGATGGCCATGGCCTGGGCGATCTTCAGCGGGTCGTCGTCCATGAGGACCACGTCCGCCGCCTCGATGGCCGCGTCGGAGCCCAGCGCGCCCATGGCGATGCCGATGTCCGCCCGGGAGAGGACCGGTGCATCGTTGATGCCGTCGCCCACGAAGGCCAGGCCTTTGCCCTCAGAAAGCAGCGATTCCACCGCCGCCACCTTGTCCTGGGGCAGCAGCTCCGCTTTGAAATCGGTGATCCCCACCTCCCGGGCCACCTGCTCCGCCACGGCCCGACGGTCGCCGGTGAGCATGACGGTGCGCCTGACGCCCATCTTCTTCAGGGCGGCCATGGCCTCCCGGGCGTGCTCTTTCAGCTCATCCCGGATGACGATGTGCCCGGCGTACGCCCCGTCCACGGCCACGTGCAGGATGGTCCCCACATGATGGCAGGGCAGGAAGGGAACGCCCAGCTTGTTCATGAGCCGTTCGTTGCCCACGGCTACGGTGTGCTCGTCCACCCGGGCGGTGATGCCGTGGCCGCTGATCTCCTCCACGTCCGTGACCCGGGTCCTGTCCAGGGGCTTGCTGTAGGCCCGCCGGATGCTCAGGCTGATGGGATGGGAGGAAGAGCTCTCGGCGTGGGCCGCCAGCTCCAGCAGCTCTTCGTCCGCAAGGGGGCTGTGGTGGACGGCGGTGACCTCAAAGTTGCCCTTGGTGATGGTGCCGGTCTTGTCGAAGGCCACGGTGGTGACCTTGGCCAGAGTCTCCAGATAGTTGGACCCCTTGATGAGGATGCCCCGGCTGCTGGCGCCGCCCAGGCCCGCGAAGAAGCTTAAGGGTACGCTGATGACCACGGCGCAGGGGCAGGAGATGACCAGAAACGTGCAGGCCCGCAGGAGCCAGTCCCGCCAAACGCCGGTCATGTCCCTGCCGGCAATAAGCAGCACGAGGGGCGGCAGCAGGGCCAGGGCCAGGGCGGAATAGCACACGATGGGCGTGTAGATCCGGGCGAACTTGGAGATGAAGGTCTCGGATTTGGACTTGCGGGCGGCGGCGTTTTCCACCAGGTCCAGTATCTTGCTGGCGGTGGACTCCTCTGCGGCGGCGGTGGTTCGGACCTTCAGGACGCCGGAAAGGTTGATGGCGCCGGACAGGACCGTGTCGTCCACGCCTACGCCCGAGGGCCGGCTCTCGCCGGTGAGGGCGGCGGTGTCCAGGGTGGAGGTCCCCTCCACCACCACGCCGTCGATGGGCACCCGCTCCCCAGGCTGGATCACGATGAGTTCGCCCACGTCCACGTCGTCCGGGTCCACCTTCTCCAGGGACCCGTCCTCCCCTTCGATGTTGGCGTAGTCCGGGCGAATATCCATGAGGGCGCTGATGCTGCGGCGGCTCTTGCCCACGGCCACGCTCTGGAAGAGCTCGCCCACCTGGTAGAGGAGCATGACCGCCACGCCCTCCCCGTATTCGCCGAGAGCGATGGCGCCCAGAGTGGCCACGGTCATGAGGAAGCACTCGTCGAAGACCTTCCGGTTCTTCACACCCAGGGCCGCCTTGCGCAGGATGTCATAGCCCACGGTGAGATACGGGACGAGGAACAAGCAGAACAGGGCCCATTTGGGCAGATCGGCCTTCACGATGCCCTCGGAGATGAGGTACATGGGGACGAACAGTATCGCCGCAACGATGATCCGGATCAATAGAGTTTTTTGCTTTTTAGTCATATTCCTTTGTCCCTTTTTTCTCTTCGGTGAAGAGGAAAAAGGGACCGAAAAAAGAGAAGCACACCAAAGGGATATTGTTCTTCTTAAGCTTTTCTTTTTGCGCCGCTTTTCCTTTTCACTGAAAAGAAAAAGCGGCAAAAGAAAAACTAATCGATCACAGATAGATCTCGCAGTCCGGCTCGGCCCTCTTGCAGTTTTTCAGCACGTCGGCCATGACGGCGGCCTCGTCGGCCCCGTCCTCGAAGGTGACCTTCATCTTGAGGGTCATAAAGCTCACCACCGCGTCGGCTACGCCGGGGGTCGCCTTGGCGGCCTCCTCCATGAGGTTGGCGCAGTTGGCGCAGTCAACGTCGATCTTGTAGGTCTTCTTCATGCTTTTTTCCTCCCATGCTTTTCTTCGATATGCTCCATGCCCTGACCGATGACGGTGCGGACGTGGTCGTCGTCCAAGGCGTAGAAGACGGTCTTCCCGTCCCGGCGGCTGCGGACCAGGTGCGCCTGCTTCAGTATGCGCAGCTGGTGGGAGATGGCGGACTGGGTCATGTTGAGGAGTTCCGCGATGTCGCATACGCACATCTCCGACTCGAACAACACATATAGAATCCGGATGCGGGTGGTGTCCCCGAACACCTTGAACAGCTCCGCCAGGTCGTACAGCCGCTCCTCGTCGGGCATCTCCGGCGCCACCTTCTCCAATATCTCCGGGTGCGTGCACACCTCCGCGCACACCTCCGCGTGATCCCTTTTCGCCATTGGTCCCCTTCCTTTCTAAAACATATGAACATCTGTTCATATGTTAGTATAAACCTGCCGCCCGGGTTTGTCAACAAAAAAGACGCGGTTTTCGCCGCGCCGTTGGATAAGATCCCTATGCTTTTTTCGGTTTGGGCTCGTGGTACTCCATGCCCTCGTCGAAGCGGACGGAGACCGGAGGCTGTTCCAGCAGCTCCGGGTGGTCGAGATACCGGCGCATGTCAGCGAAGAACCGGGCGTAGTGGGCGCCGGAGCAGACCCGCTCGTCCGCGGTGATGCCGATAGGCAAAAAACGCTTGAGGCGGATGGCCCCGCCCTCCTCCACGGCCACCTGCTCCGAGGTGCCCATGCCGAAGAACAGGCCCACGTTGCCGAAGTTGTAGATGTGGTGGTTCACCTCGTGCAGACCGATGGAGGCGGTGTTGGTGATGTACATGCCCACGTGGAAGGGCAGCTCCTCGATGAGGAACCTGGGGCAGATGCCGTACCGGTCCAGAAACTTCACCAGGGCCACGATCACCGTAGCAAGACCCGGCACCGCGAACACGAAGGAAAGGAGCTTGTCGATGAACCCCGGCCCCTGCTCGTTTTCGCCCCGGGCGGCGCTGACGGCGGCGTCCATCCTGTCCCGCACGTCATAGAGGGTATCGGCCAGATCGAACTTGATCTTCACCACCGCTTCCCCCAGATCCGGCCGGTGGGGGACCTTCAGCAGGGTGAAGGCCGCGGAGCAGTTGTTCCGGGCGAAGAGCTGCTTGTTCACGATGAAGCGGTTCACGAAGGGGTTGCTGCTGACGGCGCGCACGTAGGCCGCCACGATGATCTGCATATAGCTGATCCGCTCCCCCTTCTGGGCCTGCTCCCGGATATAGGCGGACATACGCTCCATATCCGCCCGGTGCTTCAAAAACACCTGGGCGTCGCTGCGCTCGGGCATAATGTAGGGGGTGATCTTCATGACGGGATCGATCTTGTCGATCCGGCGTCCGTCGGGCCGTCTTCCGAACATGGGGAACCTCTTTCTGCGGCTTTGGGCCGATACAATAATGGCATAGTATACCACGTTCCGCTGCAAAGCGCAACGGAACGTGGACAAGTCGTCTTATGTTATTTTGCCCGGCTTATGCCGCGGTCCCGGCAGCGAGACGGGCCTCGTAGTCCGCCTTGACCGCCTCATAGAGCTCGGCGTCGGTGGCCTGGATGTAGGGTCCCACATAGAAGAGGTGCAGGATGCCCACCGTCAGCACGGACAGCAGCGCCCAGCCCAGGAAGCTCAGATCCAGCACGAAGGCGTCCGCCTTATGTCCGTTCATCATTTGGCGGGACAGGGTGATGGCCTTGGTGCCGGAGTACTCCGGATGCTCCTTCAGAATGTAGGGCACCATGCGATAGGAATATGCCTTGATGATGCCGGGGACGATGAACAGCAGCGCCCACAGGGCGAGGAACAGGTTCCTCAGGAACATGACCAGCACCACGTTCCCCCAGTCGTCCTTAAAGCCCGCGCCCAGCTCGTTGAGCTCTGCGCCGCCCCGGCTGTTCTTCAGGAAGAACCGATAGCAGCCCACGATGAGGGGGTTGAACACCAGGATGGACAGCAGGAGGCCCACCAGCCCCAGGCCGCCCAGAGAGATGGCGATGCGCGGGGTATGCAGGGCGGAAGCCTGCTTCGCCTCCCGGTCCACCAGGCCGAAGAACGTCCGCGCCAGGGCGTTGTCGCTGTTCTGCGCCAGGTCCTGGATGGCCGCCTGCTGATCCGCCGTATACTCGTTCCGGCGCACGCTGCTGCCGGCGCCGCTGCCTGCCAGGAGCGCCAAAATGAGCGCCACCAGCACGCATCTCCAATAGTTCCGCTGGAAGGCGATCTTTGCCCGCGCCTTCAGCTCTTTTCTGGTCCACATAGTTGTTTTTCCTCCTTCTTTTGACGGCTTACATGCTGAGGAACCGGAACTGCTCGGGATGATTCACCAGCTCGTTCCATTTCCCCGTGGCGATGAACTCGTCGTACACCTTTTCTTCGTTTTTATCCAGCAGAGAATTTACCTCTAAAAACGCCTTCTTGTTCTTGTACAGGGATTCGCCCAGGGGCACGTACCGATGCCCCTCCGGCTGGGCCTTGCCCAGCAGCAGGGGGTCGAGCGCGCTCTCGGTCTTGGCCGCGCGGTCCTTCAGCAGCGCGCCGCCCGCCCAGTAGATCAGGGCTGCGGCCAAAAAGAGGGCCATGCTGATCCAGCCCGGGACGCCCACCGCCTGACGCCAGTCGGCAAAGAGCAGCGTCCGGACGATCCCGTAGACGCCCACGGCGAACAGGAAGACCGACACGCCCAGCAGGGGGCCGTCTCCGTCGTCCTTCCATTTCATATAGCCCAGCAGGAGCGACGCCAGCAGCAACGCCACGCCGATGATCGTGCTGTTTTTCGAGCCGTAGAAGAAGTCCAGCACGGCCAGCACGGCGCCCACGCCGCCCAGCACGTTCGCGGCGATCCACAGGCCCCGATGGGCTTTGGGGAACAGCATGGCCGCGTTCTCCCGGGCCAGCCTCGCCCGGCAGCCCGGACACAGGCCCGCCTTCTCATAGCCGGTGGCCCATTCGTAGACCGACTGCCACTCCTTGCGGCGCTCGAACGCCAGGCTGTCCCATGCGGCAGCCGCTTCCGCCTTCTCGCAGTTGACGCACTTCATCGTTAGCCTCCTTTTCGCCGTTATCCGACGGTTTAATCTATCAAACTGTATACCAACCCCTACGGATTGTCAAGCCGAGGATCCCTTCAGCCTCTGCGGGCCTCCCGCAGGGGCCGGTCCCAACGGACGATCCCGCCCGCTTCCCGGGCCAGGCCGTCGACGGCTTCCCGAAGATCCAGGAGGAGCTTCTCCTCCCGTTTCCTGGACCGACGGCCGGGCGCGTCGAAGAGGACGGCGCTAAAGTAGGCGTCGTAGGAAACGGCGAAATCCGTCTCGTCCCGATGGGGGAAGAAGGTGACGGCCGCCTCGTAGCGGATGCGGCCCGCCTCGGAATCGGCGATCAGCATGACCAGCACGGCCCGGCGCTCCACGCCGTTGGCCACCAGGTCCCCTTCGAAATACTGTTCATAGACGTTGACGGTCATGGCTGCCTCCTATTCCCTTTCTTCCAGGATCACGTGCAGGGTGTCCCCGTCCTTTTTACCCAACTGCTTGCGAATGGCTTTCAGGACGCCGATGATATAGCATACTGACCCGTCCGGGTTCTTAAGACCCATGTTCACGATGCTGCCCGCATAGGGCACGCCGTCGAAGGCGGCGCTGACCTTCACCCGGCCCTTGCCGAAGATCTGCCGGATATCCCCGGGAAAGGCCACGTAGGCCCCGCCCTCGGGGAGCTCGTGCAAAACCGCGTCGAATTCGAATCTCATGCCCTTCGCCCCTTCCGTTCGGCAAAGTCCACCGCCGCTGAAAGATAGCCCGTCAGCGTTTCATCCACGTCCTCCGGGCCGCCCAGCAGGACGTGAACGGTCCACCGGCCCGGATAGGGTTCCGACGCGGCGGCCACGGGAAGGCTCTCCGGCCGCGCCGGCAGACACAGGCTCAGGGTGAGGAAGGGCTTGGGCCGATCCTGGGCCTTCCCCACCGGCAGGAAGGAAACGGCGGCGAACATATACCGGGCGAAGAAGGAGATCTGGGTCTTCTTCACATCGATCCGGGCCCGGGGGCGGACCGCCAGCACCCTGTCCCGCACCGCGGCATACAGGGGCAATGCCGCCTCACGGCCCTGGAAAAAGAGCAATTCCGCCGACGAAAACCCCTCCATAGCCGTCCTCTACCCCTCCATGGCTCCAAACAGGCGCGCAAGGTGCAGCAGAATCTCCACGTTCTTTTCCATGGATCGGATGGGCACATACTCGAACCGGCCGTGGGCGTTCTCGTACCCCGCGGACAGGTTGGGGCAGGGAAGGCCCCGATGGGAGAGGGCCGAGCCGTCCGTGCCGCCCCGGAAGGGGACGGATCGGGGCGTGAGCCCTGCAAGACGGATGGCCTTGGTCAGGTTGTCGATGAGGAAGGGATACCGGTCGATGACCTCCTTCATGTTCCGGTAGGTGGGGACGATGGTCAGGCTGACCCGGTCGGGGCCGTACTTCTCCCCCATTTGGGCGGCTGTCTCCCGGAGGAGCTGCTCCCGCCGGGCAAAGAGGGCGGCGTCGTGGTCCCGGATGATGAGATCCACCTGGGCCTGCTCCACGCCGGCCTTCACGGACACCAGATGGAAGAACCCCTCCCGGCCCTCAGTGAACTGGGGCTTTTCGCGGGGCGGCAGCAGAGAAACGAACTCCGCCGCCATATCCGCGGCGTTGATCAGGATGCCCTTGGCCGTGCCCGTATGGACGCTGCGGCCCCGGAACAGGGCGGTGGCGCGAGAGGCGTTGAAGGTCTCGTCCTCATAGTAGCCCAGATAGTCCCCGTCCAGGGTGTAGGCCACCTTGGCCCCGAAGCGCGCGAGGTCCAGGTCACGGGCCAGGCCCCCCACCTCCTCGTCGGGAGTGAAGGCCAGGGCGATGGGCCCGTGGGGTATGTCGGGATGGGATAAGAGATGCTCCGCGAAGGTCATGACCGCGGCGATGGCGGCCTTGTCGTCACCGCCCAGGAGGGTGGTGCCGTCGGTGAGGACCAGGTCCTGGCCCACGTAGTTTTTCAGGTTCGGAAACTCCCGGGGAGACATGACGATCCCCTGCCCGGGGTTCAGCAGGATGTCCCCGCCGTCGTACCCCTCCAGCACCCAGGGTTTGCAGTTTTCGCCGGGGGCGTCGGGGGCCGTGTCCATGTGGGTGACGAGGCCGAAGGCCATGCCCCCCTCCGCGGTGGCTGGCACCCGGCCGTAGAGGACGCACTTCTCCTCGTCCAGCCACACGTCCGATGCGCCGATCGTCATAAGCTCGTCCCGCAGCATGCGCGCCAGATCGAACTGCTTCTTCGTGGTGGGCACGGTGTCGCTCACCCGGGCGGACTGGGTGTCCACCTGGGCGTATCGGATCAGCCGGTCCCTGACCTGCTCATAGAAGGGCGTCCTGTCCATGGGGCCTCCTTATTTCAATATGGAAAGGTTCAGATCGGTGCAGATGCGCTCCAGGGAATAGCAGAACAGCAGCTCGTCCGCCCCATGCTCCCGGCAAAGATCCGACACGCTCCCCCGATAGTACCGGGGATCCACCAGCACGATCTTTTTATAGGAAGGCACCAGCAGGGGCGTCAGGGTATTGCCGAAGGAGTCCTTCACCAGCATGAGGGTGGGGGCGTCGGCGGGGGCGGTTTGGTTCTCTATCACGGTCAGCGGATGGTTCCCGTCCAGGAACAGGGGATACCAGTCGTACTCGGTCAAATGATCGTAGAAGAAGAGGCTGTCGTAGACTTTGTCGTCGTCGGAAAAGGCGACCGTGACCGAAGCATTCGCGGGCTCGTCGATGGTCAGCGAGTCCGGCTTCGTGAGCCACAGGGCGGACCGGGAACGGGTGGAGCCCACGTACCCGTCCACCGTGCGATGGGTATACTCGTCATAGGACAGCGGCTCATGGCCCGCCGCCGCCATAAACAGCCGGTAGGCGGCGTAAGCCCCTTCTCCGGTCCAGTGGTGATCGGTGCGGTAGTACCAGCTTTGCCCCTCCTGCAGGAACGTCTCCTCCAGGGGAACGGCGGTGATGCCGGGGGTATCCGAGATGCGCTTGAGCAGGTCGCGGTCCTCATAGAGCGCCCCCAGAGCCCGGGGCAACGCGGCCCGGCGGACATAACCCGTGGAGGGCACCGCCACGACGTAGACGGGCAGGCCCGTCTTCTCCCCCAGGGATGCGATGCGGTTCAGGCGCTTTTGGACCTGATCCGGCGCCACCTTCACCGGCGGTTCGACCAGATATCCCGCCCTGTCCCGCCAAATCTCCGCCGATACCTGCCGCCCGGTCAAAAGCACCGTATAGGCGTTCAGACCCACCAGGGCGTCCCGGCAGGGAAGCTGGTCGGCTAAATAGGTCTCCGCCGCGTCGTCGAAGGACCAATTTTTCAGGTCCGCCGCACTGAGCTTGGGCGGCTCAGCAAGATACCGGCGCTCGCTGTCGGAGAAGGTCTTGCGCGGGAACAGGAGCCAGTAGAGAGGCACCACGGTGATGAGGGCCAGGAACAGGGCCACGGTGACGATATTGCATGCTTTTCGCTTCATATCCGCACCCCCTCAGAACCGGAAATAGATGAACGGGTTGTAGCTCTGGGAGGCGAGGGCCCCCAGGCAAAGCAGGAACAGCGCGGCGCCCAAAACAAGCCGCACCCAGGGCCAAGCCCGCCTGCTTTCCAGCCGTTTGCTCACGTTCGCGCCCAGGGGGGTGGACGCCACGGCGCAAACCAGGAGCAGGGGCAGATACCCCAGCACCCACGCCCAAGCCGCGGGCGTGACCAGCCCCGGATTCCCCACCCCCGCCAGGGAGGCGAAGAAGACGTCCAGGGCACCGAAATCCGTGAAATAGAAGATGCCCCAGCCCAGGGCCGCTATGAGGAAGGTGATCAGCTGCCGCAGGAGCTTGGGGAGCTTATGCAGGAGCTTCCCCAGAAACAGCTTCTCCAGGATCAGCAGCACCCCGTAGTAGAGCCCCCACAGGAGGAAGTTCCAGCTGGCTCCGTGCCAGAGGCCTGTGAGCATCCAGACGATCAGCAGATTCACGATCTGCCGCTGAAGGCCCCGCCGGTTGCCCCCCAGGGGGATGTACACGTATTCCCTGAACCACGTGGAAAGGCTGATGTGCCAGCGCCGCCAGAAGTCCGTGACGCTCTCGGCCACGTAGGGATAATGGAAGTTCTCCACGAACCGGAATCCCAGCATCCGCCCCAGGCCGCAGGCCATGTCGGAGTAGCCGGAGAAATCGAAATAGATTTGGAAGGTATAGGCCAAAAGGCCCACCCAGGCCCCCAGGACGCCGGTCTGCCCGGGCATTTGGGACAGCTCCCGCCACAGAACGGCCACGCCGTTGGCCAGGAGCACCTTTTTCCCCAGGCCCACCGCGAACAGCTCCACCCCCCGGGAGAAGCTCTCCAGGGACAGGTCCGGCCTGTCCAGCTGTTCCTCGATATCCACATAGCGAACGATGGGCCCCGCAATGAGCTGGGGGAACATGGACACGTAGGCCCCGAAGACGACGGGGCTCCTCTGAGCCTGCGCGTTGCCCCGGTACACGTCGATCACATAGGACATGATCTGAAAGGTGAAGAAGGAGATGCCGATGGGCAGCCGGATGGCCACGGTCTTGTCGCAAAGGGGCGACGGAAACAGGCCTTTCACCGTGTCCCAGATGAGGCCCGTATACTTGAAGACGAGCAAAAGGGACAGATTCAGCGCGATGGCCAGCACCAGCCAGGGCTTCCGGCGGGGACCGTCACCTGCGACCTTGAACCCGATCAGCCAGTTCACCAGGATGGAGCCGATCATCAAAAACACATACAGGGGCTCGCCCCAGGCATAGAAGATCAGGCTCGCCAGCAGCAGAAAGCCGATCCGCAGCTTCTTCGGCAAAAGCCGATAGCCCAGCAGTGTGACCGGCAAAAAGGCAAACAGAAATGTCAGGGACGAGAAGACCATGTCACTTCGTCAGTTCACGATATACGGCCAGCATGGCTTCGGCGTTGGGCGAGACGATGTACAGCACCGCATCCCCCTCCCGGAGCAGAACGGCCTTTTCGGCCAGGGCCAGCGCCTCGGCGTCGTAGCCCTTGTACTGGGCCTTCACCGCCTGCAGATGATCCCGGAGCATGGCCTCCGCTTCGTCGAGGACCGCCTCCTCCGCCTCCACGATGACCGCTTCGTTGGCGTACCCTGCGGCGTCGCCCAGGACCACGCCGCCGAAGCAGGCAGACAGATCGATGCCGTAATAGTCCAGCGCGTCCTCCGCCGTCAGGGGATACATATCCTCCGCCAGACCGTCTTCCATCCACCGGGCTGCCAGTTTGTCTGCCAGCTCGCCCTTGTTCGCCGCAGGCTCCGCCGTGGCCGCCGGTTCAGCGGGCCGGACTGCGACGGGCGCAGCGGTGACGGCGGGCTGAGGCGCAGCGGCCTCAGGCGCGGCCGTGGCCTCTGCGGGAGCGGCAGCCGCCTTCTCCCCGCAGGCGATACACGTCGCCAACAACAACACTGCTATACAAAAAACGATGATCCGTTTCATTTTTGTCTCCTTCATCCGTATGTTTTCATGATTATACCAAAAGAGCGCCCCCCTTTCAACACCCTTTCCTATCTTTTGCCCCGGGGGAGGTGTTCCCTTTTGGGGTGGGAGATGGTATACTGGACGCAAAGAACCCGGGGAGGTACGCAAATGGTTGGATTCGGGATCGTGACGGGGCTGCTGTTTCTGGTCATGGCGGCGGTGCTGGAGCTGAACAAGAACACACTGCTGGGCTTCGCGCTGCTCGTCGCCGCCACGGTGGGCTTTGCCGTGCTGTTCAGCAAGGCCCTTCAGGGGAGCAAGTGGTACGTGAAGCTCCTGGGGTATCTGGGGTATATCGCCGTCTTCGCTTTGATCCTGTTCTTGACCTGGCCGCCCACCAAGGCCGTGCCCGCCTACGAGGGAAAGACGCCCGTATACACGGAACCGGTGACCATCGAACAGGGGACCGTGCGGGGCGTCGTCATCGCGGACGGGGCCGTGGAGCTCTACGCGGGCATCCCCTACGCTCAGCCGCCCGTGGGAGACCTGCGCTGGCGGGAGCCCCAGGACCCCCTGCCCTGGGAGGGCGTCCTCGATGCGGACCACTTTGCGCCCATGTGCATGCAGCCGGTCCACCTGCCCATCTACGACAGCCTGGCCCGGATCATCGGGTATCACGATTACAAAGTTTCGTTGAATGACAATTGGGTGGCCCCGGTCAGCGAGGACGGCCTCTACGTGAACGTATGGAAACCCGCCGGAAAGGTCAGCGGCCTGCCGGTCGTGGTCTATATCCACGGGGGCACCCTGCAGACGGGGCAGCCCTGGTACGCGGATTACGCGGGCACGGGCCTCGCCAAAGAGGGCGTGGTGGTGGTGAATCTGGGCTACCGGCTGGGGGTGTTCGGCTATCTGGCCGACGAGGGTTTGGCCGCGGAATCCCCCCACGGCACCACGGGGAACTACGGTCTGCTGGATCAGATCAAGGCCCTCCAATGGGTCCATGACAACGTTTCCGCCTTCGGCGGCGATCCCGGCAACGTGACCGTGGCCGGAGAGAGCGCCGGCGCCGCCAGCGTCAGCGCCCTCTGCACCTCGCCCCTTGCGAAGGGCCTCTTCCGGCGGGTCCTTCTGGAGAGCTCCACCGTGGCCGGCGTGAAGCCGCCTCACTCCTTCCGAAGCTTCGAGGAAGCGCTGAAATCGGGCCGGGAGCTGAAGGAGCGGTACGGCGTCTCTGCCACGGACGAGATGCGGGCCCTCAGCGCCAAGCAGATCGTGAACGAGGCCTACACCCAGCACCACATGACCGTGGACGGGTACGCCCTCACGGAGACCCCCTACGAATCCTACCGAAAGGGCGTCCACAACGAGGAAGCCATCCTCCACGGCTACAACGCCGAGGAGTCCGGGCCCTTCATCCTGTTCAGCCACGCCAATCTGAAGAACTACGAGGGGAAGGTCCGGGCCTATTTCAAGGAATACGCCGACGAGGTGCTGACCCTATACAACCCGACCACGGACGAGGAAGCCGACAGCTGTTGGGCGCAGATCTACGGGGCGGTGTTCTTCAACTATTCCCACCACTGCCTGAATCGGCTGGCCGCCCAAAACGGCATCCCGGCCTACGAATACTACTTCAGCAAGTCCAACGGCCGCCTGGGCTCCTGGCACAGCGGGGAGCTGCCCTACTTCTACGGGAACGTCCCGACATCGTCCAAGCTCTTCGACGAGGGCGACCGGACCCTGTCGAAGACGATCGTGAAGTACGTGGCGAACTTTGCCCGAACCGGAGATCCCAACGGACCGGACCTGCCCCCCTGGGCCGCCGACGGAGAGAGCAGGACGGTGCTGGAGCTGGGGGACGTGGTGCAGACCATAGACGAAAAGTATTTGGCCCTCTACGATGTCATGGACCGAATGGAAGGCTGGAAATAAGGAGAGAAGATATGAAACGAATCATTGCCGCCGTGCTGTGCGCCCTGCTGCTGTTGGGCGCCGGTCCGGCCGTATGCGCGGAGGAAGAAAAGGCCCCGGTGACCATCTCGTCCCGGGCGGACCTGCTGCAGATCGCCCAGGACCCGGCGGGGTCCTACGAGCTGACGGAGGACATCGACATGGGGGGCGAACCCTGGGTGCCCCTGGCCTTCTCCGGGGAACTCAACGGCAACGGCCACACCCTCTATAACCTGACCGTCACCGCCCCCGGCCCGGACGGCACCATGACCTACGACGGCAACCGGAAGGAGTACGACACCGTCTTCGGCGGCCTGTTCTCCGTGGTGAAGGACGCCCGGATCCGGGCGCTGAACTTAATGAACGCTGTCGTCGACATCACCACGGATCAGCACTGCTTCCTGGGGGCCGTGGCCGGGTACGCCGAGCACAGCGTCATCGAAAACTGCGCCGTTCAGACCCGGAGCCACCTCACCCTCACCTCTATCAACGCGGGGCTGGGGGGCCTCTGCGGCTTCTCCTGGGAGAGCGAGTTCTTGGGCTGCACCGTGGACGCGGAGCTCGTCTTTACCGACACCAATACGGAGGTGCTCTGCGAGGAGTTCATCGGCGGCGTCTACTCCTGCGGCAGCGGGAAGATCGAGAACTGCACCGTGAAGACCCGGGGCTTCTCCGAGGTCTACGGCTACTGCCACAATGGCGGCCTCATCGGCATGTTCAAGGAGGTGAAGGGCAGCCGCTACCGGTCCCGGGTCTACAACACCACCGCCGACACGGAGATCTCCTTCTTCGAGATCACCAAGTCCCGCCGGGCCTACTGCTCCCCCACCATCGGCGAGGACACCCTGCGGGCCTGCGCCCGGGACAGGATGTACACCGCCCACTACGCCAAGTTCGAGTCCCGGACCCCCGTGCGCCTGTCCCCGGAGAAGTGTGAGGAACCGAAGTATACCGACGCCGTCACCCCCGGCGACTGCACGAACTGGGGCTATACCACCCACACCTGCGAAACCTGCGGCTACACCTACCGGGACAGCTACACCCCGCCGGTCCACGTGTACGGACCTGCTGCCCTCACCACCGCGCCCACCTGCACCGAAGAGGGAGTACAGACCTATACCTGCACCCTCTGCGGCCACAGCTATACGGAGCCCGTGCCCGCCACCGGACACGCCTATGAGGAAACGGACACCGCGCCCACCTGCACCGAAGACGGGGAGAAGGTCTTCCTCTGCGCCAACTGCGGCGATCGGTATACGGAATCGATCCCGGCTCCGGGCCATGTTCCCGGGGAATGGACCGTGGCGAAAGCGGCCGAGGTGAACGTGCCCGGAGAGGAAGAGATCCTCTGCACGGTCTGCGGCGAGGTGCTGGAACGCCGGGAAATCCCGGCCCTGCCCTACATCTACGCGGAACGGCTGACCCTCAGCGAGAGCGCCCTGGCCCTTCACGTGGGGGACGCCGCCCGGCTGTCCGCCGCCATCGCCCCCGAGGACGCCACGGAGCCCGTCTGGACCTTCCTCAGCTCCGATCCCGCCGTGGCGGAGGTATCCCCGGACGGCAGCGTCACGGCCCATGCCCCCGGCACGGCCACTGTCACTGCCACCTCCGCCGACGGCCGCGCCAGCGCCGACTGCCTCGTCACCGTGACCTACACCCCCTGGCAGTGGGTGAAGCACTACGTCCTCTTCGGCTGGGCCTGGGAGTGAGGCGATCTTCGCGGCATAGCCGCGGCACATCTTTTTCGCGCACGGGAGACCGTGCGCGATTCTTTTTTTCCTTGACAACTGGACAGGCACCATAGTAAGGTTATATTAGGAGAATATCGGAATACTGAAAACTGAGGTTTTTTATGGATATATTTAACGTGATCTCCCTCCTGGGCGGCCTGGCCATGTTCCTGTACGGTATGCGGCTCATGGGGGACTCCCTGAAGGAGAATTCCTCCGGCACCCTGAAGGTCATCATGGGCAAGGTGACGGACAACCCCCTGAAGGCGTTCATCCTGGGCCTGCTGGTCACCGCCCTCATCCAGAGCTCCACCGCCACCATCGTCATCACCGCCGGCCTCGTGGGCGCGGGGATCCTGACATTGCACCAGAGCCTGGGCATCATCATCGGCGCCAACGTGGGCACCACGGTCACGGGCCAGATCATCCGCCTGCTGGATATCGACGCTTCGGGCACCAGCGTCCTTCGCTTCTTCCAGCCCTCCACCCTGGCCCCCATCGCCCTCATCATAGGCATCGTGCTCATCATGGGGAGCTTCTTCAAGAACGCCAAATCCGTAGGCAACATCGCCATCGGCTTCGGCATCCTCTTTTCGGGCCTTTTGAACATGACCGGCGCGGTCAACAATCTGGCCCAGTCCGGCATGATCGAAAACCTGTTCTCCGGCCTGGGCGAAAGCCCGGTGCTGGGCTACGTCACCGGCGCGGGCGTAGCGTTCATGCTCCAAAGCTCCTCCGCCACCATCGGCATCCTGCAGGCCTTCTCCGCCACGGGGCTCCTTACCTTCAAGGCCATCTACGCCGTCATCGTGGGCATCTATCTGGGTGACTGCGTGACCACGGCCATCGTCTGCTCCATCGGCGCCAAGGCGGAGGCCCGGCGGGTGGGCATCGTGAACATCCTGTTCAACCTGAGCGAGACGGTGCTGGTCCTCGTCGTGGTCACCCTGATCCACAAGCTGGGGCTGCTGGGCGCCCTTTGGGAGAAGCCGGTGAACTCCAGCATCATCGCCAACACCAACACCATCTTCAACCTGGGCTGCGCCCTGGCCCTCTTCCCCATGCTCACCACCTACGAGCGGCTGAGCCGCCGGATCGTGAAGGACGAGCCCGTGAAGGAGAGCCGTTTCAAGGACGAGATGGAGGCGCTGAACCCGGTGTTCTTCAAGACCCCGGCCCTGGCCCTTCAAAGCTGCTACAAGGCCCTGCTGGCCATCCTTTCCGCCTCCCGGACCAACATCGAGCGGAGCTTCACCCTCCTGGAAAAATACGACCCGGCCGTCCACATGGAGATCCAGGCGGACGAGGACGAGATCGACCACATGACCGATTTGGTGAGCAAGTACATCGTGGAGTTCCTGCCCCAGCTGCGGCTCCCCTACCACGTGTCCATCCTGGACCAGTACTACAAGGTCACCTCTGAATTCGAGCGGCTGGGGGACCATGCGGTGAACATCGCCGACCACGCCGCCGCCATGAAGCGGAACAGCACCGCCTTCTCCGCCGCGGCCTTGTCGGAGCTCTCCGTGCTGGAAAGCGCCCTCACGAACATCCTGGACGAGACGGATTTGACCTTCCGCAAGCGGGACGTGAAGGCGGCGGAACGCATCGAGCCCCTGGTCCAAGTCACGGACGAGATCATCGCCCTGCTGAAGCGGAATCATCTCAAGCGCATGAGCACGGGCGAATGCAACGTGTATGCCGACGCCGCCTTTTCCGACCTTATGGTGGAGTTCCACCGGATCGGCAACGTATGCTCCAACGTGGGCGTGGCCACCATGGTCCGGGTGCATCCCGAGCTGGCCGACCACGAGCACCTGTACTTCGAGCGCCTCCACGCGGGCAGTGACAGAGCCTTCAACGCCGCCTTCGACCAGGCCCGGCAGAAATATTTCTCCCTGCTGCAGCAGCCTACCCCGGCGGAGCCGCCCCGGCCCGTGCCCGCGCCGCCGGCCCCTGCCGCAGAACCGGAGGAAGAGGAATCCTTGACGGAGCCAGAGAAGCCGGAATCTTTGGTGGACCCGGAGCGGGACGCCGCCAAAACCCCGGAACCCGAAAAAGAGGCCACGGCAGCCCCGGAGGCGGACAAATGAGGGCGACGCGGGATTTCGTGACCCAGGCCCTGGCCCGGGAGGAGCTGCTGCCCAACAAGAACCTGGGCCAGAACTTCTGCGTGGACGAGGGGGTCCTAAAGCGCCTGGCCGCCGCCCTGCCTCTGGACGGCCGGACGGTGCTGGAGATCGGTCCCGGTCTCGGCGCTCTCACGGAGCAGCTTTTGGCCGCCGGCGCCCGGGTCTACGCCGTGGAGAAGGATGGGCGGCTGTACGATTTCCTCCGGCGGGACCTTGTGAACGATCGGCTGACCCTCGTGCACGGGGACTGTCTGAAGACGGACTACGGGTTTTTGCCCCCGGACTTCGTGGCCGCGGGGAACCTCCCCTACTGCATCACGGCGGACATCGTGACCATGCTCCTCTCCCTGCGGCCCGCGGGCATGCTGCTGATGGTCCAGAAGGAGGCGGCGGACCGGTTTTTCGCCAAGCCCTCCCAGAAGAACTACGGCCCCGTGGCCATGGTCTCCCAGCTCTTTTACAGCGCTTCTCTCCTGGGCGAGGTGCCCCCGGGGGCCTACGTGCCGCCCCCCACGGTGACCAGCGCCATCGTCAAGCTGGAAGCCCGGTGCGACGGGCCGGAGGAATCTCCCAAATCCCTGTTAAAATTTGCCGCCGCCTGCTTGCGTATGCGCCGCAAGACGCTGTATAATAATCTTACCGGGACGCCGGATCTCAAAGGCGTCCTGGAAAGCATGGGCCTGCCCGCCGACGTGCGGGGCGAGGCGCTGACGCCGGAGCAGCTGCTGACGCTGTATCGGCGATTGTCCGTACATTAAATAAAGGAGATAAGGAACATGGAAAAGAAACTGAAGAAGGTCCAGAATGGCGCTGCCTTTGGGTTCGTGCTGCTGAAGATCCTGCGCATCCTGCTCATCGTCGCCGCCGTGGTGCTGATCGTCAGTCTGGTGGTCCTGGCCGTGGTCAACGAGAACGATCTGCCGCTGGACGCCGTGAAGGACGGCAAGCTGGTGCTGCCCCTGCAGGATCTGAATTTGGATCAGGTGGGCCTGGATAACGTGCCTGACGTGGGCGCCCTGGTGAAGGACGGCGTGCTGACGCTGGACCTCAGGGACGCCAAGCTGGTGATCATGCTGATGGTGGGCGTTGGCATCCTGGTTCTGGCCGCCGCCTATGTGCTCATGCTGATCGCCGGGAACCTGTTCAAGCACATCAAGAAGGAGGACACCCCCTTCACCGCCGGGAACGTCCGCCGGCTGCGGCTGCTGGGCATCTTCCATATCGTCTTCTGGGCCTGCGGCATCGCCATGAGTTACTTCGTGGGCTGTGAGTTCATCCGCCGCCTGGGTCTGCCCAACACCAGCGTGACCCTGAGCCTGAACGTCACCACCCTGCTCCTGTCCCTGGTCTACTTCTTCCTGGCCCGGGTCTTCAGCTTCGGCAAAGCCCAGGGCGACGCCCTCCAGGCAAGCAAGCCAGCCCCCGAACCTGTCTATGCAGCCCCCGTGGCCGCCCCTGTCTATGCGGCGCCCGCGGCTGTACAGGAGGCTGAGCCTGTGAAGCCCGAACCGGTCTTTACACCGGAACCCGAGCCCATCCCCGCGCCGGAGGCTGCCCCCGAGGCCGCCACGGCGGAGGCGGTCGAAGCGCCCGCCGAGCCCGAAGCATAAAACCAAAAACGCGCAACGAAACAGCCGGGAAGGAAAACCTTCCCGGCTGTGTTTATATACGGTATTGGTCACTGATCCAGGCGGACGAGATCGTCCAACGTCTCCCGAGCCACCGCCACATAGGCGTCGCCGCCTTTGAGCATGACCACCGGCGGGCGCAGCATCCGGTTATAGCCGGAGGCCATGGAGAAGTTGTAGGCGCCCGTGGTGCACACGGCGATCACGTCCCCGCGCCGGGTGGCGGCAGGAAAGGCCACGTTCGGCTGGATCACGTCCCCGCTTTCGCAGCAGCGGCCCACCAGATCGAAGACCTTGTCCCGGGGCTCGTCCATGCGCCCGGCGTTGAAGCAGGTGTACCGGGCGCCGTAGAGGGCGTAGCGGGGGTTGTCGGACATGCCGCCGTCCACGGAAACGTAGCGCTTGTAACCCGTGATCTCCTTGACGGAGCCCACGGTGTAGAGGGTCATGCCGGCGTCCGCCACGATGCTGCGGCCCGGCTCCATCAAAATCCTCGGCACGGGTAGGTCCAGCCGCTTTGCGATGGCGTGGAGCATTTCCGCCAGGTCGGCGATCTTCCGGGGGATGTCTATCTCAGGGTCGCTCTCCACGTACCGTACGCCGTAGCCGCCGCCCAGGTCCAGCTCCTCCGGCAGATACCCGCAGCGGTCGCGGACGGTGCGGATGAAGGCCATCATCACCATGACCGCCCGCTCGAACACGTCCTCCCAAAACACCTGGGACCCCACGTGGCAGTGGAACCCGGCCACGTTCAGATGGGGCTGCTCCAGCGCCAGCCGCACGAAGGGCTCCGCCTGGCCGGTTTCGATGGAAACGCCGAACTTGGAGTCCACCTGGCCGGTGCTGACGGCGGCGTAGGTGTGGGGGTCGATGCCCGGGGTGATCCGCAGCAGCACCTTCTGTACCACGCCCCGGCGGGCCGCCTCCGCCTCCAGGGCCAGCAGCTCCTCTATCCCGTCCGCCACGAAGCAGCCCACGCCGGCGTCCATGGCGAAGGCGATGTCCTCGTCCGTCTTGTTGTTCCCGTGATAGTACACCTGCGCCATGGGGAAGCCCGCCGTCCTGGCGGTATGGATCTCCCCGGGAGAGACCACGTCCAGCCCCAGCCCCTCTTCCCCCATGATGCGGCACATCTGCCGGAAGGCGGCCGCCTTGCTGGCGTAGAGCACCTGCGAGCCTTCGGGGAAGCATTTTGAAAACGCCTCCCGGTACAGCCGACAGTTGTACCGGATCCGATCCTCGTCCATGAGATAGAGGGGGGTCCCGTAGGTCTTCGCCAGCTCTACGGTGTCCTGTCCGGCGAAGCGCAGATGCCCGTCCCTGCGATCGAGGTTGGCGCAGAGGGCAGCTTCGGGGCTTGAAAAAAAGGTCTGTCGATCGGTCATAGCCTGTTTCTCCCATGACTGTAAAAAAGTGCCCTTACTGTATCACGGCGCGCCCCGTTCGTCAAGGATAATATATTATTCTCTCGACAAAAAGCGGAGCGGTTCTCCCGCTCCGCGGCTGTTCAGACGTCTCGCTATTGCAGCTTTCGGATGGCCCGCTCGATCTCGTCCCGGACCTCGCCGCTGACGATGCCCCAGTCCTCCCGCAGGATGCGCAGGACCTCCCGGTAGGCGGCGACGGCGCCCGCCTTGTCGCCCCGGATCTCACAGATGTGGGCGATGCTGGTGGCGGCATCGGTAAACTTGGGCGCGGGCTGCATGTCCTGCCCCTTCCGATACCACGCGACGGCCTTGTCGTACGCCTGCCGCTGGGTGCAGATGTCCCCCAGGGTCAGAGCCAGGCACCAGTCGTCCTCCAGGGCTTCCAGCTCCTTCAGTCGCTGGTCGGCCTCGCCCTTGCCCTCGGCCAGGGCGATCAGGTACCGGTACATGGGCACGCGGAAGGTGTCGTCCAGCGCCGCCAGCTTTTCGAGCCACTGCTTCGCCTCGGCGAGCCGCCGATCGTCGATCAGGTTGTCCAGGAGCCACATGAGGGGGCACCGATTCCTCGGGTTCCTCTCGCAGTAGTCGCTGAGCCAGGCGATGAGGGCGTGGTGGTTCCGCACGTTCCAGTCGGAGATATAGCTGCCCCAAGCGTTGGTGAGCTCGCTGACGGCGTCGGAGTCGCCCTTCGTCTCCTCCACGGCCACCTTGCCGTGCTCCACCGCCAGCAGCCGATACTGCTCGGCCTGGTTGTTGTAGAGCTTGGTCAGCAGCAGCTCCGCCTGGCCCTTCAGGGCCGGATCCTCCCCGAAGGCGGCCAGCTGCTGCTCGATCTGCCGCTCCTCGGCCTCGTCGAAGAGGCCCCGGGCGTAGATGCGGTTTTCGATCCGCTCCATCTGCTGCTGGGGGGTCATGGCGAAGAGCTGGTCGATGGTGACGCCGAAGTATACGGCAATCTCCGGCAGCAGCTGCACGTCGGGGATGCTGTTGCCGCACTCCCACTTGCTGACGGTCTGGGCGCTGACGTTGAGCGCCGCCGCCAGGGCCTCCTGGGTCAGGCCCCGGTCGTTTCTGAGACGACGGATCTCTTTTCCCATATCCATAGGTATTGTCCTCCTTGCTTTCGATGGCCTTATCATAGCAGACCGGTCCTCGATCCGCCAGCGACCGGCGCGGGAGTGAACTCGCGCGGTGGTTGAGGCGCAAAAAAGCGCATGGGCTTCCATGCGCTCTTTTCGTTTTACAGATTCCGCCGGCCCTCCAGGGCCTTGGCCAGGGTCACCTCGTCGGTGTATTCCAGGTTCCCGCCGATGGGGATGCCGTGGGCGATGCGGGAGGCGGTGACGCCCAAAGGTTTCAGCAGGCGGGCGATGTAGGAAGCGGTGGCCTCCCCCTCCACGTCCGGGTTGGTGGCCAAGATGACCTCCTTCACCTGGCCGTCCCTGCAGCGCTCCAAGAGCTCGTTGATCTTGATATCCTTGGGGCCGATGCCCTCCATGGGGGACAGGGCGCCGAAGAGCACGTGATAGCGGCCGTTGAACTCCCGGGTCTTCTCCATGGCGATCACGTCCTTGGGGTCCGACACCACGCAGATCACGTCCGCCCGCCGCCTGGGATCGGCGCAGATCTCGCAGAGCTCCCCGTCGGTGTAGGTGCCGCAGATGGGGCAGTTGTGGACCTTCTGCCGGGCGTCGGTGATGGCCTGGGCCAGCTCCTGCGCCTGCTCCTCCGGGACGCCCAAAATATGATAGGCCAGCCGGGCCGCCGTCTTGCGCCCGATGCCCGGGAGCCGGCCCAGCTGCACCGTCAGCCGTTCGATGGATTCGATGGCCATAGCTTAGAAGCCCAGATTCATGCCGCCGGTGAGCTTGCCCATCTCCTGCTCCACGGTGGTCGCGGCCTCCTTGAGGGCGCTGTTCACCGCCGAGAGCACCAGATCCTGGAGCATTTCCACGTCGTCCGGGTCCACGCACTGGGGGTCGATCTCCACGGACAGGACCTCCCGGGCCCCGTTTACCGTGACCTTCACCATGCCGCCGCCGGAGGACGCCGAGAACTCCCGGGCGTTGAGCTCCTCCTGCTTCTTCTGCATGTTCTCCTGCATCCGCTGAGCCTGCTTCATGAGCTGCTGCATGTTGCCCATGCCGCCCATAGGGAATCCGCCGTGCTTTGCCATATGAAATACCTCCGTAAAAAAGATTTGTTTATGTTCAGGTGATCGTCAGTTTGTCCTTGAAGAGGCCCACCAGGTCCGCCACGTCGCTGTCGTTCTCCCCCTCCCGCAGGAGCAGCCGCACCCCGGGTTTGAGGGCGTCCAGCTCCCCCTGGATGGTGGCCACGCTTCGGGAATTGAGCATCTTCAGCTTCCCCGCGTACTCCGGCGGGAAGGTCACCGTCAGCTGTTCCTCGGTGAGCTCGGCGGCCTGGCCGTAGGCCGCCAGCTGCCGCACGAAGGCGTTCACCTTCTGGACCCGGGCAAGGACCTGCTTCCACAGGGCGTCGGCGTCGCCGCCCGCCGCAGGCTGAGGGGCGGGCTTGGGCCGGGGCGCTTCCGCCTTGGGGGCCGGAGGCTCCATCCTGGGCTGCGGCTTGGGTTCGGGCCGGGGCTGAGGCGCCGCCGGCGCAGGGGCCGGTTCCGGTTCGTACGCTTCCGGGGGCAGATACCCCTCCTCCGGAGGCGGTTCGGGGATATAGTCCTCGTCATAGACCGGCGCTGCCGACGGGGCCGGTGCAGAGGCATGGGCAGGGGCCGGCGCGGGTACGCCGTTTTTCAGCTTCTCCTCCACCAAAGCGAGGCGGGCGGAGAGGGCCTCCACGCTCTCGTCGTCCACGGGCTGGGCGATCCGCACCAGCACCGTTTCCAGGAGCATCCGGGGCGAGGGGAAGTAGCGCATATCGTTCTGAACGGCCATGAGCTTTTCCATGGCGTAGAGGATGCGGGCGTTGGCGTGCTTTTGGGCCTGCTTCTGATAGCGGGCCATGCGGTCCGCCGTCACCGCCAGGAGATCCGCGCAGTCGCCGCAGGCCTTGGCCAGCAGGAGCGAGCGCAGATGCCCCGCCAGCTCCCCGGCGAAGACGGCCATGTCCCGACCCTGGCGCACCACCTGATCCAGATCCGTCAGCGCCCCCTTGGCGTCGCCGGAAAGGAGCGTGTCCGCCATGTCGAAGAGGAAGTTCTCGTCCATGATGCCCAGCACGTTCTGCACGTCCTTCGCCGTGACCTTGCCGCCGCAGAAGGACAGGCACTGATCGAGAAGCGACAGGGCGTCCCGCATGCCGCCGTCTGCCGCCCGGGCAATGATCCTGAGGCCGTCCGGCTCCACAGAGGCCCCGTCCGCCTTCAGGATATACTGCATATAGCCGATGATCTCCGGCACGGTGAGCCGATGGAAGTCGAACCGCTGGCAGCGGGAGATGATGGTGGCCGGGAGCTTTTGGGGCTCCGTAGTGGCCAATATGAACACCACGTGCTCCGGCGGCTCCTCCAGCGTCTTCAACAGCGCGTTGAAGGCGGAACCGGAGAGCATGTGGACCTCGTCGATGATGAAGACCCGATACTTTAACTGAAGCGGCGCGAACTGAGCCTGGGAGATGAGATCGCGGACGTTATCCACGCTGTTGTTGCTGGCGGCGTCGATCTCGATGATGTCCGCGTTCTGCCCGGCGGCCGTGCGGCAGCTGTCGCACGCCAGGCAGGGCTCCCCGTTCTCGGGGTGAAGACAGTTGATAGCCTTGGCCAGGATGCGGGCCGTGGTGGTCTTGCCCGTGCCCCGGGAGCCGCAGAACAGATAGGCGTGGGACGGCTGCCCCTCCCGCACCTGGTTCATGAGGATGGTGGTGATATGCTTTTGACCCGCCATCTGCCCGAACCGCTCGGGCCGGTAGGTCCTGTACAATGCCTGATACGCCATACGCGCCTCCTGTCGTATCAGTATACCACAGCAGAAGCGCGGAGAAAAGCAATATTTATGGAAACTCTCCGGTATACAGGCAGACGCGGCCGGAGAATATCTCGGTGAGGGCGTGGACCAGCTCCCTGCGGGCGCCGCCGGAGAGGTCGTAGACGAAGAGACGGGCCGGGGCCATGCCGATGAGCAGGCTGATGATCCCCTCTCCGCTTTCGTCCACGTACTCCACCCGAAGCTCCTCCCCGTCCGTCAGGGAGCAGAGACCGTCCCCGTGGAGGCACAGCCGCAGGGACGGACACCGGGGCGGCCGGGCGTTCAGCAGGAGCCGGAGCACGTCCGCCGCTTCGCCGTATTCCTTTTCCAACAGCACCCCCGAAAAGGCGTCCTCCACGCACAGCCGCCAAAAGAGCAGGGTCGAGCGCATCCGAAACCGCAAAAAGCCCTCCAGGCACAGCTTCCCCTCCTCCCGGAGGTACTCGCCGAGCCGGGCAGCGACCTCGCTTAGATCCTCCCGCTTGCGCGCCGCGTCCACCGCCCGGCTCAGGACCTGCCGCCTGTCCTCCAGGCCGAGGGGCGTTTCGTCCGCCATGGCCGCCACCTCGAAGGGGGCCAGATCGTGGATCAGCACCGCGCTCAGCGCCTTCGCCAGAGCGTTCAGCCCCTGTCGCCCCTCCATGCGCACGCCTACGCCGCCCAGCGCCGCCGACAGAGCGTAGGGCGCGCCGCTTTCCCGGAGCCGTCTTTCCAGCAGAGCTTCCAGGTCCACGTCGTATTCCATTGTCTGAATGATCCAGGATGACACCGATCTTTCCTTCCCGATGAAACGCTTTCCTTTCATCCTATGTGGGTCGGTGTCTATTGTGTGCGGAAAATCTCTTCTCGATTCAAAATACGCGCAGGCTGTCAGCGGCGGATGGCAAAAGCCCCTTCCCAATCTATCCCCGAAATGCAAAGACGCCGACGATCAGGCTCACCACGGCCGCGCCCAGGATGAAAAACAGGCTCAGGCGCTTCACGCCGCTGCCGATCTCGTTGTCGTCCGGCGTCATATGCAGATGCCTGGGATCGTAGGGATCGAACCACAGGGTGACTTTGGAGCCCTCGGGATGCTCCTCGGGCTTCAGCTCCTCCTTTGCCTGGATCTGCGCTTCGCTCCCGTTGACGGGGAAGCTGAGGACGGGGAAATAGCCGTTGCGGGTCCGATACCGGCCCTCGGACACGGTCTTGACGGTGTATTGAAGGACGGTGGCCTCCGCCTGCTCCGTCTCCCGTTCCAGCTTCCGCCGGAACCAGCGCTCCCGCAGGACGCCGTAGATGAAGCACACCCAGCCCACCAGGGAAAGGCCAAAGAACAGCAGCAGCACCTTATCCCATCGAACCATGGCCGTCCTCCTTTCTGTCTATCGCAAACATTTCAAAAACGCCTCGGGGACGGGCTCGCTGCCGGTGTACCAGATGTAGCCCGGCACGTCGTCCCTTTCTTCCACCCTCAGCCGCACCACCTGCATGGACCAGATCACGTGAGTGAAGACGTGCTGCCGGCGGACGATCTCCCAGGCTCCCAGGGGCCGGACGCCCAGCTCCGTCAGCGCCTCGCCGATCTCGGTCCGGGAAAGGTGTCCCGGCCGGTTGGGCAACTCGTACATCCCGGAAAGGAGGCCCGTTTTCGGGCGGCGGCGGATCAGGAAGCTGTCGCCGCTTCTCACGGCGAACACGGTCAGATCCTCCTGCCGCTTCGCCTTCTTCTCGCCCCGGTTGGGGTACAGAGCCTGGGTCCCGTGGTCACGGGCCCCGCAGAAGGAGGCCAGGGGGCAACTGTCGCACAGGGGGCCTTTGGGCAGGCAAACGAGGGACCCCAGGTCCATAAAGGCCTGGTTCAGATCCCCGGGCCGATCGCCCATCCTGCCCCGCAGAAAGGCGGTCCACCGGTCCCGGACCCTCTGGTCCGTCACGTTCCCGTCGTCCTCACTAAGCCGGGCCATGACCCGCAGCACGTTCCCGTCCACGGCGGGCTCGGGCTGGCCGAAGGCGATGGAAGCGATGGCGCCGGCGGTGTAGGGGCCGATCCCCGAAAGCTTTTGCAGCTGTTCGGCGGTCCGGGGGAACCGGCCGCCGTATTCTTCCGCCACCGCCTGTGCGCACTTCTTCAGGTTCCGGGCCCGGGAATAGTAGCCGAGGCCCTCCCACAGCTTCAGCAGCCGTTCCTCGTCGCAGGCGGCCAAAGCTTCCACCGTGGGCAGCTCCCTTATGAACCGGCTGTAATAGGGGATCACCGCCGCCGCCCGGGTCTGCTGGAGCATGATCTCCGACACCAAAACGGCATAGGCGTCCCCCGCCCCCCGCCAGGGCAGGGCGCGCTTGTGGGAGTCATACCATTGGAGCAAAGCGTCCGTAAATTCCATGAAAGCAGTATACCATATCCGCGACGAATGTGCTATACTGGAGCCATCAAGAAATGAAGAGGGTGAGAAATATGGATTTCGAAGCGATCACCAACCAGGCCCGGGAGGCCATGGACATCCTGCTCAAGGCGGCCAAGCCCCGGCCCGGCCAGCTCATGGTTTTGGGCTGCTCCACCAGCGAGACCGTAGGCAGCCGCATCGGCTCCAACTCCAGTGCGGACGCCGCCGCCGCCATTTTGAAGGGCGTCCTGCCCGCCGTGAAGGAGGCGGGGCTCATTCTGGCCGTCCAGGGCTGCGAGCACATCAACCGCTCTTTGTGCCTGGAGCGGGCGGACGCGGAGAAGCTGGGCCTCGTCGAGGTGTGGGTGCGTCCCCACGCCCACGCCGGCGGCGCCTGCATCACCGCCTACTACGAGCAGTGTGCGGACCCCGTCATGGTGGAGGGGCTGCAATCCAAGGCCACCCTGGGCATGGACGTCGGCGACACCCTGATCGGCATGCATATGCGGCCCGTGGTGGTGCCGGTCCACTCTCCCCTGCGGAAAATCGGCGAAGCGAACCTGGTGCTGGCCTTCTCCCGGCCCCGGTACGTGGGGGGTCCGAGAGCCCAGTACGTGCAACAGGCCCGATAAATAAATATATTTTTTCTCCCCCGCCAAATGGGCCCTAAATCGTTTGCATTTTTCAAAACAAACAGGTATACTACCTTTTGGTGCTTTTGTATGGGTCTGTGGTTGCAAGTCGAAGCCAGTCGCAGGCAAAACGATCCACGTAAGCGGGCAAAGCTCCGTGAGCATGGTGCGGCTTAGAAGTAAGACCAACCGGGAAACCGTGAGAGGCAGTAGTGGGGAGCCATACGGGCTTAGGAGCGAACCCTCCTGTTGGCGAGTGTGGGGGCAAAGACCAGGTCAGCCATACACCGGCATCAAACAGAAATACCAAAAGGGGAAAGTACAATGTTCGAAGACAAAGTTTTGATCTGCAGGGATTGCGGCCGTGAGTTCACCTTCACCGCCGGTGAGCAGGAATTCTACGCCGAGAAGGGCTTCCAGAACGAGCCCGTCCGCTGCAGGGAGTGCAGGAACAACCGCAAGAACGCTTCTCGCAGCGAGAACCGCGAGATGCATGACGCCGTTTGCGCAGAGTGCGGCGCGCCCACCAAGGTGCCCTTCCTGCCCCGGAACGACAAGCCCATCTACTGCTCCGCCTGCTACGCCAAGCATCGCGCCCAGAGATAAGCGAAAGTCAGAAAAAGGACCATCCCTGGGGATGGTCCTTTTTTTGTGCTCGTTTTCAGTGAAGGGCACCGTCGCCGTGATGATAGACCGGATCGGTCGGCTTGGGCACCAGCTTGGAGTAGCCCCAAACCAGGGCGTCTGCCCAGGTCCGTTGGCCCCCCACGGAATGCCAGTTGACGTGCTCGCCCATGAACACCATGCCCGCGGAGTTGCCGCCGTCCAGGTTATAAGCCACCTGAGCGCCCTGATCGACGAAGATCTGAGCGAACTCCTCCAGGGTGTAGCCGTAGGCCCGGTTCACATCCCGGCCGTCGGACACGATGACGACGAAATGACCCGGCTCCACCATGCCCACGCCGCAGCGGGGGTTCTCCCTGGCCACCCGGTGCTTGCCCGCATCCGGATTCACCTTGCCGTTCTCCACCAGGATGGGGCCGAAGCTGAAGGCCGAGAGCACGCCGCTGTCCAGTAGATCCAGGCCCGAGACCTCCCGGGGATGATACACGTGCATGGCAAGATCGTCTCCGATGACCATGGTGGCGTCCCCGTACTTCTCGGAATAGAGGATGCCGTTGCGGATCAGGATGCCCTTCCAGGACAGGTCCGCGTTGTTCACGTTGTCGCCGGTGACGGCCAGCACCGCCCGATAGTTCCGGGCCATGCGCCAGGGCGGGTCCACGGGCTGGGCCTCCGGATGGCGGCTGGAAACCACGGCGCGGAAGCTGTTCACGTCCCGCATGCGCACGTGGGCGACATACTTCCAGTAGGGATGGTTCTGCCGCTCGACGGTGATCTCCCGATCGATGATGACGGAAAGAATGTCCGAGCGATACTCCCAGTGGCCGTTGTCGTAGTCCTGGATCACCACCTCCGCCGGGTCTTCCGGCTGCCGGAAATACTGATCGTTGGGATCGGGCGTGGGGGTAGGGGTCGGCGTGGCCGTGGGCACGGGAGTATCCGTGGGCGCCGGGGTGTCCGTCGGCGCCGGAGTGGGCGTATCGGTGGGCGCCGGGGTGTCCGTGGGCGCCGGAGTGTCCGTCGGAACCGGTGAAGGTTCCGCCGTGGGCACGGCTTGAGCCGCCTGAGTCGATTTCGTTTCATCGGCTTTGGGCACCAGCGAATAGCCCACATAGGCCAGCAGGCCCGCCATGACCAGCAACAGCAGGGCAAGGGACCGGTGCTTCTTCACCAGGCACAGGGCCACGATCACGAAGACGCCGCTGGCGGCGTAGAGGGCGATGGTCCCCCAGCCCATGCCCAGGAACCCGGCGGAGGGAACATCCTCCGCCGCCGGCGCTGAAGGCTCCGCCGTGGGCTCAGCGGTGGGAACGGCCGTCGGCGCGGGGGTCTGGATGGACGCCGCCACCGGCATGGCCGGCGTGGCCGTGGGCACAACGGTGGGCTCCGGCGTAGGCGTGGGCTCCGGCGTGGCGGTGGGGATGGGCGTGGGCGCCTGATAGGCGATCATGGTCCCCAGATCGATGTGCTCAAAGAGATCGTTCTTCGCCTCGTCCTCTCCCACCGTGGTGTAGATCAGATTGAACCGGGGGCTTTCCGGGATCACGGTCCCGTAGGAAGCTTCCGACAGATACTGAGCGTACCCCTCCCGGGCTACGTCCACCGCCGTGCGGCCGTCATAGACGGCCAAAGGCGCGGCCCCGTTCAGCACCGTCTCTCCCTTTTGGGAAACCTGATACAGCTTCTGCAGGGGCAGGGGGTCCTTGGCGGGCCGCCGGGCCACCACGTCCTGCACCAGCTTGCCCGTATATACGGAACGGGCGGCGGTGGAATCGTCCTCGGGATCGCAGGTCACCACCACCTTGGGCGCATAGGTCAGCATAAGGCTGGCCAGTTCGTATCTCAGCTCCGGTTCCTTCCAATAGGAAGGAAGCCGATCGATGCGATAGGTCAAATGGTCCTCCCGCTGCAGGAACAGGGGGATCACGTCAAGGCCCATGGCATCCAAAGCGGCAAAGATCTCCTGGACCTGGTTGCCGTCGTCCCGGCCTACGTAAACCACGGCGGTCCGGATGCCGTGTTCCCCCGCGTACAGGGGCAGGAGCCCTCCCAGCATGTCCAGCTCGTCGCTGGCGCCGGACAGGATCAGCATCAGGTCCACCGGCTCCTTCTTGGGCTGGTTGGCGGGCTCATGGCCCGGGGCATATACCCGCGCCTCGCAAAGGCTGATCATGGGGTAACCGCCGGGCGGGCACTGGATCTGCACCCGGGAAGCCCCCGCCGTCGGTAGGAACATGCGGTAGGAGAGTTTGGAATAATTCTTCTCTGACAGGAGCTTTCCCTCGCTGTCGAACAGGCGGATGTGGGCGAAGCACTCGGCGCTGTACCATTGCTTCTCGTTGAACCACTGGAGCAGCACGCCGTCGGCCGCCCCCGTCCAGTCGATGGTCAGGCTTTGACCGGGCATCAGCGTGAACCGGGTACGATAGTCGCCGTCATGCAGATAGGCAGCGGCCGCCTCCCGCCCCGCAGGCACGGTGGCCACATAGTCCAGCTCCCCTAACCCGTCCGCAGCGGCCGCAGCAGGCAGCGCCACGCCCAGGATCAGAGTCAGCAGCAAGATGAAGATGATCGTTCGTTTTGCCATATAGGTGCGTTCCTTATCTTTTCCTGGCTCGGACGGTGCGGATGAGTATGAAGCCCAGGGCGATGCCCAGCAGCAGCATGACGGCGCCGGCTAACGCCTGGCTCATGCCGAAGCTTTCCGGAGTCGGGACCGCCGTGGGGGCGGGCGTCTCAACGGGCGTCGCCGTGGGCGTGTCCGTAGGTACCGGCGTCGCCGTGGGTGTGGGCGTGGGCGTGGGGGTCGGGGTAGGCGTGGGGGTGGGGGTAGGCGTGGGCGTAGGTTCCGGCGTGGGGGAAGGCGTGGGCGTGGCGTTCAGGATGACCTCCGCCAGATCGTTGTGCTCGATGTGCTCGAACATGTCGCTGCCCGTGTCCTCGCCCACAGCGGTGTACGCGAGGCCGAAGCGCCGCATATCGGAATATCCGGTGGTGTCGTTCTTTGGACGATAGGCATATCGGTGTTGGGACACGTCCTCCTGATAGGCCTGCCATGCCACCTGGAAGGCGGTCATGCCGCCGTAGGCTTCCAGAGGCGCGTTCGTATCCAGCATGATCCGGCCGTCCTGGGCCAGATGCTGGTACAGCTTCTTTACCTCCCAGGTGCCGTATTCCGCTGCGGATTCGGGATCGAATTCCGGATCTTTGGCCAGCTCCACGGCTTCGAAGGCAGCCCTGGCGCCGACGATATGCTGCCAGTGGCCGTACTCTCCTTTCACCGGATCCTGGGTCACCACCACCAGGGGCTTCACCTGCCGGTACAGCCGGGCGATGGCCGCCGCCACGTCCGACTGCTTGTAATACTTATCCTTGATCCACTGAGCTTCGGTGGTATACACGTCCTTGAATCCCAGGAAGAAGGGCATATTGGTCACCCCTGCCGCCCAGACGCTGTTGATGGCCTCGTGGACCCGGCCCCAGCTGGGGCTGGTCAAATAGGCGAAGGCGCCCGTATAGCCCTGTTCCGCCCCGTAGATGGGGTAGACGCCGCCCAGGAAGATCCATTCATCGTCGGGATGGGTGCCGATGATCAGAAAGTCCGTCCGCTCCACGGAGGGCTCCATGATGGGGTACTTGTCCGGGAGACGGCCCGGGCCCAGGATGCTCATCTCGCATATGCTGAACACGCTCCGGGCGACCACGTCTACGGAGCAGCAGCCTTCCTCCAGATACACCGGTCCGCCCAGCCGTTCTAACAGCACCTCAGCGGAGAGCAGGAGCTGGCCTGCCCGGTCGTACTGTCTGAGCTCGAAGATCGCGTCCCGGATGGTGAGGGGGAACGGGGCATCCTCCCAACCTTCCCGGCCCATGCCCAGGCGGAAATAAAGGATGTTCATGGGAATATCGCCGGTGCGGGACCGAACGCGCAGCACGTCATCGGGATGCAGGATGGCGTGGGTTTGCAGATTTCCGTCGTGGGCATAGAGAGCGATGATCGCTTTGTTGCTGGGCTCAAAAAGAAACGCCTTGGTGATGTTCGCCGCCTCCGGTTCCGGCTCCTCACCCTCCGCTTGCACGGGAACGATGCACAGCAACAGCAGCATCGCCAGGCAAAGGATCCAGGGAATCAGACGTCTTTTCTTCATGGAGCGCATTTTCCTCCTATTATCGTTCTTATGAGTATAGCTTTTTTTCTCTGTCGAATCAAGTACATATTGACATTTTCATGGGGATGACTCAAAATAGAACAGTATGGATACTAACATGGAAAACTATATTGAATCCGCGCCGGAGCCCGCTGCCGAGGCCCTGCCTCAGGCCCCGGCGGAGCCTTCCGTGCCCATAGAGCCGCCTGCTGCGCCGGAGAAAGCGGAACCTGCCGTGCGCATTGAGACGCCCGCCGCGCCGGAGAAAAAGGACAGAAAAACGCGCCCCGTTCTGCTGATCGTATTGCTCGTTTTGCTGCTGCTGGTTACGGCGGCCGGCGGCTATGTTTTTTTACGGCTGGACCGGCTGGAACAGATACGCCAAGCGGCGGACGATTGCAAAGCACAGGGGGACTATCCGCTGGCCATGGGCTACTATATCCAGCTTTTGGCTGACGATCCCATCAGCTTCACTCCCTTCACGAACGCCTATGTTTCCGCCGGCGCCGACGGTGTGATTGTCTGCGCGGACGCTCTTTTGGAAACCAGCGAAGGCGCACACTTTCTGGCGCGCAGTCAGATACTGGATTTTGCGCTGTCCTGCGCCACCCATCCCGCCGTTCCCGCCTCTTTTGACAAGGACCTGGAGCGCCGCTCCCTGGTCTGCGAGGCCATTCTGGCCCAGGAGGACGGGGATCTTGAAAAAGCGTTGGCGCTGCTGAATCAGGCGGATCTGCGCCGGGAGCTGTCCTATCCCATCGAATCCGTTTTGGATCGGGAGGCCACGCTGGCCGCCGCCCTGCAGGCGCGGGAGGAGGGCCGGTACGAGGACGCCATTCAGCTTTTGACCCGGTCCATCCTGGAGCCGGAGCTGGTGGCGGAGATCCAGCAGCAGATCGTCGAGGAACAGGATGCCCAGCTCATGGCCCAGGCCCGCGCCGCCATGGCAAACCTGGACCCGACCGCCGCCATCCTGACCTTGCGGGGCCTCTCCCGGACGGAGGACCAGATCGCTCTCGAGGCGGAGTTCACCGAGACCTGGAAGAAGACCCTCGCGCAGCTTCACGAAACGTATAAGGACCGGCTTTTCGCCGGGGCCTGGTACAGCTTGGCGCTGGGGGACAAGCCCCTGCTGACCGGCGATAAACGGTACGACGGCCTGGCCGACGCCCTGTCGACGGAAGGCAAAACCGTGGCGGGGATGTTCTCCCTGCTCCGGCTGCAGGACGGCCGCGTCACCCTCCTGGGGGACACCCTGGGATCGGAGGCCGCGGCCAAGGAGATCACCGACGCCAGGGACGCCGCTCTGGGCCTGAACCACGGCCTGATCCTCCATGAGGACGGCACCGTGACCAACCTGGGCGCCCGGCAGTACGGCCGGGGGGCCGTGGCGGAGTGGACCGGCATTGTCCAGGTTGCCGCCGGCGGCTTCCACAGCCTGGGCCTCAGGGCGGACGGTACAGTGGCGGCCGCAGGGCTCAATTTGGACGGTCAATGCAAAGTGGCGGAGTGGACCGATATCGTGGCCGTGGCCGCAGGACTCCACCATTCCGTGGGCCTGACCCGGGACGGCCGCGTGGTGGCTGTGGGCGACAACAGTCTCGGCCAGTGCGACGTGTCCCAGTGGGAAAACGTGATCGAGATCCGCTGCGGCGGCAACTTCACCCTGGGCCTCACCGCCGACTGGCGGCTGCTGGCCGCCGGGGACAACAGCGTCGGTCAGTGCAACGTGATGAACTGGCAGGAGGTCGTCGCCTTCGACGCGGGCCTGTGGCACACCGTGGGCTTGCTGAGCGACGGCCGCGTGGTGACCACCGGAGCCAGCTCCCTGAACCAGTGCGGTCTGGACGGAGCCGTGCTCTTCACCTCCGGCCGCCAGCTGGATCGGCCCGCCGCCGCAGCCAAGGCGGAGACCGAGTATCTGTATATGGGGAACACCTTCGACGGGCCCTGGATGTATTGCAGTGCCGAGGGCTGCGTGATCGTGGCCCAGGATGGGGAGTCCGGCAAAATCAAGGCCACCAGGGCCGACCTCATCTGCACCGACGGCCACCCGCCCGAAGGGCTGCTCTCCGGCGGCGACAGACCGGGACGGGTGATCCACGCCGCCATCCTGGCCAAACAGAGCCGGGCGGTTTTCGCCATCACCGGCGACTACTTCACTTTCGGTTACAACGCCGACGGCCTTCAGATCCGCCGGGGCACGGTCTTTAAAGAGGATGTCAACGAGGTAGGCTTCGGCTTCTATCCCGACGGGTCCATGCGGATCATCGATCCCAAGACCACCACCGCTGAAGAACTGCTGAGCATGGGCGTTCGGGACTCCTGGGTGTTCGGCCCCGTGCTGATCGAAAACGGACAGGCCCGGGACATCAGCTATCATCCCCTGTCCTACAACGACGTGACCATGCGCACCGTGGTGGCGACCCTCTGCCCCTATCACCATATCGGCGCCACCTACAGCTCCTCCACCCTGGCCCAGGTCACGGAGAACCTGCTGGGCTACGGCTGCGAGACCGCCTACAACCTGGACGGCGGCCGCTCCAGCATGATGATCTTCATGGGCAAGGTGGTGAACCGGTCCATGTACATCAACGAGGGCTGGCGGGGCCTTCAGGATATGGTGGGCTTCCTCACCAGCGATCTGGTGCCGAACGCATAAACGTGTTTTTCAGCCCCTGCGGGGGCTTTTTTGATTCGGACTTGACATATGCCTGATTTGGGCATAGAGTAGGGCCACTGTGTAAGAAACGAAGGTAATCGGGATGAATACGCGAAGCGAGCTCGTTGAAGGGCCCATCGTCAAAAAACTGGTGCTCTTCTTTTTGCCCATTGCGGCGGGCACTCTGTTCCAGCAGCTCTATAATGCGGTGGACGCCTTCGTGGTGGGCAAGTTCGTGGGCACCGAAGCCCTGGCCGCCGTGGGCGGCAGCCCGGCCATCTTGAGCAATCTGATCATCGGCTTCTTCGTGGCCCTGACCGGCGGCGCGGCGGTGGTCATCGCCCAGCTCTACGGCGCCCAGGAGTACGAACGGGTGTCCACGGCCATGGGCGTCAGCTACCGGCTTTGCGTGGTGCTGGGCCTGGTCGTGGGAGCGGCGGTGTGCCTGTTCTCGCCCCAGCTTTTGACGCTGCTCAAAACCCCGGCGGACACCTTCGACCAGGCTTTGCTCTACCAGCGCATCTATTTTATGGGCGCGGTGTTCCTGCTGCTGTTCAACATGGGCTCCGGGATCCTCCGGTCCATCGGCGACGCCCGCTTTCCCTTCCTGTGCCTGTTCGTGGGCTGCGGTTTGAATATCGTGCTGGACGTTCTGTTCGTCATCCTCTTTCGCTGGGGCGTCATGGGCGTGGCGGTGGCCACGGTCCTGAGCCAGGCCGTCAGCGCGCTGCTGGTCACCGTCAAACTCCTGACGCTCCAAGGGCCCTTCCGGCTGCGGCTGCGGGCCAAGGGGGACAAGGCGCTCCTCAAAAGGATGCTGCGGATCGGCATCCCCTCCGGGGTGCAGAGCTCCATGTACGGCCTCTCCAACCTCCTGTTGCAGGTGGGCGTCAACACCCTGGGCACGGTGGTAGTGGCCTCCTGGGCCATGAGCGGCAAGGTGGACGGCGCCTTTTGGGCCATCACCAGCGCCTTCGGCACCGCCCTCACCACCTTCGTCGGCCAGAACTACGGGGCAGGCAAGCTGGACCGCATCCGTGCCTGCGCGAAAAAGAGTCTGGTGTTCATGACCATCATGACTCTCTCCATCAGCGGGCTCCTGCTCCTGCTGGCCCGGCCGCTGCTGCATGTGCTGACCCGCGACGTCGGCGTCATCGACACCACCTGGTATATCATATTGCTGTTCGTGCCCTTCTACATCCTCTGGGTGCCCATCGAGGTGTTCTCCGGCGTCCTTCGGGGCGTGGGCGACGTGCTGACCCCCTCCCTGATCCTGGCCGGAGGCATCTGCGGCTTTCGCATTCTGTGGCTGCTCACGGCGTTCAATCTGTCCCACACCCTGCTGACCCTCTGCGTCTGCTATCCCCTGAGCTGGGTGGTGACGGATATCGCCATCTATCTCTACTTCCGCCGCAGCCCCGTCATGACCCGGGCCATCCGGGTCATCGACAGCGACTACGATCCCCATTCCAGGTAAACACGGGAGGAAATGGTATGAACCGAAAAAAACGCATCCTGCTGATTGCGGGCCTGGTCCTGGCGCTGCTGGGCGTGGCTTGCGGCGTGTATTTCGGCACCTACAGCCGGGCGACCCCCGCAGCGACGGCCCTGCTGCAGGGCAGCGACGCCGTGCAGGTAACTGCCATCTACGACGGCTGGCTCCTGGACGGGCCGGGGACCCGGGACGCACTCATCTTCTATCCCGGCGGCAAGGTGGAGGCCACGGCCTATCTGCCCCTGCTGACGACCCTCGCGGCAGACGGCATCGACTGCTTCCTGCTGCAGGTGCCGCTGAATCTGGCCATCTTCGACGTCGACGCTGCCGGACCCGTGCAGGCCGCCTATTCCTATGACCGCTGGTATGTAGGCGGTCACTCCCTGGGCGGGGTATGCGCCGCCATGTACGCCGCCGAGAACGCCGACCGGCTCTCGGGCCTGATCCTGCTGGCCGCCTATTCTACCAAGCCCATCGACCCCCGCCTCTCCGTTCTGGAGCTTCACGGCAGCGAGGACCGGGTCCTGGACATGGGCAAGCTGCTTAAGAACCGCCCCAATCTGCCCGCCTCCGCCCGCTCTGAGGAGCTGCCCGGCGGCAACCACGCCCAGTTCGGCGACTACGGCCTTCAGAAGGGCGATGGTACGGCCGCCGTCTCCCGGGCGGAGCAGATCCGCTGGGCCGCCGATCGAATCGAGGAAACGATCTTGGCGGATTGATTTCCTTCTGTATTTCTCTATACGACGCAAAAAAAGAAACTTAAGAAGAATACGCAGTGTTCTCGCTTAAGTTTCTTATTATTTTATACCGTCCCTTTCCGGAAAAGGAGCAGCTTTCGCTCAATGCCGCCGCACGAACCGCTCCATACGGTCCATGGCTTCCTCGATGTTCTTGAGGCTGGCCGCGTAGGAACAGCGGACGAACCCCTCGCCCCGGCGGCCGAAGGCGTTGCCCGGTACCACGGCCACCCGCTCCTCCCGGAGGAGGGCTTCGGCGAACTGCTCGGAGGTGAGGCCCGTGGAGGTGACGTCGGGGAAGATATAGAACGCGCCCTGGGGCTCGAAGCAATGGAGGCCCATGCCGTTGAGCCGGTTGTAGATGTACCGCCGCCGTTGATCGTAGGCCCGGCGCATCTTCTCCACGTCGTCGAACTCCCCCCGCAGGAGCCCGTTCAGGGCCTCGGTGGCGGCCGCCTGGCTCATGGTGGAGGCGCACATGATCACGTACTGATGGATCTTCAGCATCTGGGACACGAACCGCTTATCCGCCGCCACGAACCCCAGCCGCCAGCCGGTCATGGCGAAGGCCTTGGAGAAGCCGGAGATGAGGATGGTCCTTTCTTTCATGCCCGGGATCTGGGCGATGGACGCGTGGTCGCCGGAATAGGTCAGCTCCCCGTAGATCTCGTCGGAGATCACGGGCACGTTGGTCTGCTCCAGGACCGCCGCCAGCTCCTCCAGCTGCGTCCGGGTCATGATCCCGCCGGTGGGGTTGTTGGGATAGGGCAGCACCAGGGCCTTGGTCCGGGGGGTGATGGCGCTTTGAAGCACGTCCCCCCGGAGGGCGAAGCCGTCCTCGGCGTAGGTGGGCAGCAGCACGCTCTTGCCCCCCGCCAGCAGGGCGCCGGGACTGTAGGAGATGTAGCTGGGGTCCGGGATCAGCACCTCGTCGCCGGGGTCCACCAGCACCCGCAAAGCCAGGTCGATGGCCTCCGACGCGCCCACGGTGACGAAGATTTCCGTCTTGGGGTCGTATTCGAGGCCGAACCGGGCATACAGATAGTCCGCGATGGCCCGGCGAAGCTGGGGCGTGCCCGCGTTGGGGGTATAGGCGGTCTCCCCCGCCCGAAGGGACGCCATGGCCGCGTCCCGTATGTGCCAGGGGGTCACGAAATCCGGCTCGCCGATGCCCAGAGAGACGGTGCCCTCCATCGCGTTGGCCAGATCGAAGAACCTGCGTATGGGCGAGGGCTGGATGGTCTTCGCTCTTTCGGAGATCAGGGCGTCGAAGTTCATAGGCTCACCACCATGCGCTTATCCCCCGGCTCCTTCTCGAAGATGACGCCGTCGGTCTTGTAGCGCTTGAGGATGAAGTGGGTGGCGCAGCTCTGGACGTTGTCCAGGATCGAAAGCCGTTCCGCCACGAACCGGGACACGGAACGGATGTTCTTCCCCTCCACGATGAGCATGAGGTCGTAGGCCCCGGACATGAGGTAGCAGGCCTTCACCTCGTCGAAGCGGTAGAGCTGCTCGGCGATGGCGTCGAAACCCCGGTTCCGCTCCGGCTGCACCTTCACCTCGATGAGGGCGCTGATGGTCTCCTCCGGCAGATGCTCCTGGTCCACCAGGATCGTGTACCCCCGGATGACCCCGGCAGCCTCCAGGCCCTCAATGCGGGCCTTGGCCTCCGCCGCGCTCAGGCCCAGCAGCACGCCCACCTGTTCGGGCGTCCGGCGGGCGTCCTCCCCCAGCAGCTCCAGCAAATCGAGATCGATCTTATCCATAGACATTCCCTTCCCGTTTCGATATATTGTATACGATTATAGCGGATTTGGTGCGTTTGTCAATAAAAAGCGGAGGACACCTCATCCCCCGCCTATCCCTCTTCCCCTCCGGGGGAAGGCTTGTCACCGCAAGTAGTAGCAGTCGTACCAGTGGACGTAGGTGACGCCGTCCACGATGATGCGATCGTTTTCGGGCAGGAGCTCCGTCCAGCGCCTGCCGTAGCGGCTGAGCTCCCAGTCGTCCCGGTTGTACCGCTGCCAAAGGAGGGTCCGGCCCTCCCGGTTCACGTACTGCAGGGAGGCCACGCCCTCCATATACATGCTCAGGTCCATGATGGCGATGCAGTCCGTCGTCTTCCCGTCCAGGGTGAGATCGCAGCGGCCCACCACGTCCAGCACCCCCTCCTTTTGGGCGGTGTAGGCGGTCCCGTCCCGCCGGATCAGCCCCTGGGCCGCGGGGTGGATGGAATTGCCCCGGTTGTCCTCGCCGAAGCCCCAGTTGGCCATGAACGCCTCCCCGTCCAGGAAGGTGGTCAGGGTCCTGACCCCGTCCTCCTCCCGCTCGGCGGACAGGAAGCGGGTGTACCCGTCCTGAAGCTGGCCCACGAAGGTCCAGACCTCCTCTTTCGCGCCGGAGTTGGACACGGGCGCCTGCATCAGATCGTCTTCGCCCAGCTTCGGCACAGGGTCGATCACCCTGGCGGTGAAGCTTACGCCCTCCAGGCCGTGGACCCGGGCCCGGCCCGTGACGGCCATATCGTAGCCCACGTCCAGCTTGCGGCCGGGCAGGTCGTACATGCCCCAGGTGAGCTTTTCGCCCAGGCGGGGTACGATGCCCCAGCCCATCATTTCCTCCCACACCACGGGGAAGGGGGCCTCGTCCTTCCAGCGGACGGAATAGGGCGGCAGCAGCAAAGGCAGTTTTTTCATGTTTCTCTCTCCTTTCGGCGGATCATAGGGATAGGCGGCGCGGAACCGTTCCCGGGCGGCGTTCAGCCGGCTCTTGACCGTGCCCGTGGGGATGCTGAGCTGGCGGGCGATCTCCCTTTGGGGGAGCTGCTCCAGATAAAAGAGCCGCAGCATCCGGGCGTCCCGGTCGCTCAATCGGTCCAGGGTCTCCGCCACGGCGGTGTCGGGCTCCTCCTCGCCTGCCACGTCCGGCAGCTCTCCCACCGGCGTGTCCGGGCGGCGCGCCTGTTTGCGATACCAATCCCGCCACTTGTTCCGGGCGATGCTCAAGAGCCAGGGCCGGAAGGCGGCTTTATCCTGCAGCCGGGGGAACGCCTGAAAGGCGGCCAGATACGCTTCCTGCAGGATATCCTCGGCGTCGGGGCCGGGCACGTGAAACTTTACCCAGCGCTCCAAGCCCAGGCGATTCCCTGCCAGCAGCCGTTCGAACTCGTCCATGCCGCACCCTCCTTTCCGTTGGTTTTCACCCTAAGAGACGATCCGGGCGCACAAAAGGTTCAGATAAAAGTCGATTTTGCAAAAAAGAGCTTCGAAAAGCTCTTTTTGGCAGGCAAATCTCGTCTTGGCAAAGCGATCCACCTCATCCCCCGCCTTCGGCGGTCCCCCCTTCCCCTCAAGGGGAAGGCTCGGCGTGGTGGCATTCAGCTCTGGCTGCCGCCGAAGGTGTCCTTCACCTTCTCCTTGGCGTCCTCGTAGATCTCGCTGCCCCGCTCCTTAGCGTTGGCCATGACAACCGGGGCCTTCTCCTTGACCTCGGCATAGACCTCCTTGGCGGCCTTCTTGGTCTCGATGGCGTAGTCCTTGTAGTCCACCTTCCCGTCGCCGTTCACGTCCTGAACACCGCCCGGGTTGTTCTCCTTCACCTTTTCGCTCACCTTCACGGCGGCCACGGTCCCGGCCACGGTTGCGCCGAATCCAAACAGTCTCTTCAAAAAGCCCATGGTTTTCCTCCTTATTCTCCATCTCCGTTTTCAGGAGAAGTATTTCCGCCAGGGCAGCCCGTCCCGAAAGTCGAAGCCCTTCTCGTACAGGGCGGTGAACCGGCCGATGAGCCAGCCGTTCACCAGTGCGCAGATCACCGTGCCCAGCTTCACGCCCTCGAACCGCCAGAGGCCGAAGAAAGCGAAGGACATTACCACCGCCACGACGCAGCTCACGCAGTCGTACACCGTCTTCACCCGGTGGGTCGGCTTAGAAAACTTCAGCGCCAGTTCCTTCACCAGCAGCTCGTAGACCTCCGGGGCGATGTAGGTCTTGAAAAAGAAAGCGATGCTGGCCGCCCCCAGGAGCAGGCCCAGCACGTACCACAGGCACCGGACGGCAAAGCTGTCCGCCGGGAACCGCCGGACCAGCAGCATCCATCCGTCCAGCAAAAACCCGTAGAGCACGGCGGTGACGAAGGAAAAGAGGAAGTAGGGCCGGAACTTCTTCACCGCCAGGACCGTGAAGAGGAGCAGCACCGCCTGGAGGGTGTATTCCGCCATACCGAAGGTGAAGAAGGGCAGAAGAGGGTTCAGCTTCAGATACAGCAGATAGGCCGGGGCCACCACCATGGACACGCCGAAGTCCGCTCGGGTCATGAGGGCCACGCTGAGGCTCAGCCCTACCATGCCCAGCACGTAGGCCAGCTCCGTATACAGCACCGTTTTTTTCATAGACGCTCCTCCGATTTTCGACAGTATATCACGGCTGCCTTCCGGGCGCAAGTTGCCCATTGTCAAAGGGGCGAAAAGAGGGTAAAATGAGAAAAAACGAGGGAGAAACCCTATGGGCAACACATTCTTTTTCACCTGGGAACCGGCGCTGATGGCCTGGCTCCAGAGCCATCTGGGGCGCTTCGGGATCGGGCTTGCCACCGTCTTCTCCATGTTCGGGGAGGAGATGGCCATCATCCTGGTCCTGGGCTTCTGCTACTGGAGCTGGAAGAAGGAGCTGGGCAAGTTCATCGGCCGCAACGCCTGCGTGGCCATGGTGGCCAACCCCATGATCAAGAACGTCTTTCTGCGCCTTCGGCCCTACATGGTCTGCCCCGAGGTCAAGTGTCTGAAGCCCGTGGACCCCGGCGCCGACATCATGGACGTGGCGGCCCAGGGCTACTCCTTCCCCAGCGGCCATTCCTCTGGCTCCGTGGCCACCTATACGTCCGTGGCGGCGTACCTGAAGAAGAAATGGGCCTGGGCCGTGGGCATCGTGATCCCGCTGCTGGTGGGCCTGAGCCGGTTCTGCGTGGGCGTCCACTTCCCCACGGACGTGCTCTTCGGGTGGGCCCTGGGTCTCTCGGTGGTCCTGCTGGTGCCCTTCTTCCAGAAGAAGTTTGAGAAGCGGTGGGTATTCTACCTCATCCTCCTGCTGCTGGCCCTCCCCGGCTGGTTCTATTGCAGGACCAACGACTTCTACACCAGCTACGGCATGATGGCGGGCTTCTTCGCCGGGGATCTGTTCGAGGAGAAGTACGTGAAGTTCAAGAACACCAAATGCTGGTGGAAGATGATCCTGCGGGTCCTGGGCGGCGGCGCCGTGTACTTCGCCCTCAACGCCCTTTTGAAGCTCCCCTTCTCCTCCGCCTTTTTGAACTCCGGCACCTTCCTCGCCTACCTGGTCCGGGCCGTCCGCTACGCCGTTATCCTCTTCGTGGACGTGGCCATTTACCCCATGGCGTTCGACCGAATCAAGTTCGGCAAACAAGCATAAATACAGTGAAATGCAAAAAGGAGCTGGAAACAGCTCCTTTTTTATTCTTCCTGCCCTCAGGCGTTGGGATCGTAGGGCGGTTGCTCGCCGGCGTGGACCTTGCCGTCGTCCCACCAGCCGTCGCCGTAGGAGCGAAGGGAGGTGTAATCATAGCGGAACTGCCGGCGCAAAAGATCGTAGCGGGGGGTGATCTGGGTGAATTCCTCGTCGAAATACCGCCAGCCGCCCCGGGTGGGGTTTTGGACCGTGGTGTTCACCTGGCAATCCGGCACCAGCTCCTTGAACCTGGCCACCTGGTCCGCCGGGATATCGTTCCGGGAGATCCAAAGCCGCTCCAGCTTCGTGAGCCCGTAGAGGGGCGTCATATCCTTGATCCGGTTGTAGACCAGGTTGAGATGCACCAGCCCCGTGCAGGCAGCGAGGGGCGACACGTCCGTGATGAGCCCCGACAGGAACTCGGCGTACTCCAGCTTGGGACAGTTCTGTATGCCCTCCAGGCTGGTCATATACCCCACGGCGATGATGCACACCTCCAGCTCCGGCATGTTGGCCACGAAGTCGATGTGCCGAAACTCGTTGTGCCCCAGGTCCAGATACCGCACGTCCCGGCAATACTTCAGATTCTCGGTGTCCTTGTCGTGGAGGGCCTTGCCGCCGCCGGCAGAGAACTTGATCATCCTGGCGTCGGTGCGGACGGTGTAGGCCCCCACCTTCACCCGCCAGACCAGCTTGGGCTGGGGGAACTGGTCCCGCAGGGCGGCCATGGTCTCGTTGTCGATGCCGCAGTTCTCCATGTCCACCCGCTTCACGTTCCTGAGGTAGGGCAGCAGGAGCTTGAGCTCCTCGATCCGCCGCTTCAGGTTCTTCCCGTTGAAAGACACCGCCTCATCCGCCAGGGAGAAGGAGACGCCGAAGGATTTGGTGGTATAGTCCACCAGCAGCCCCTCCCGCAGCTGCTGGAGCTGGTCCGCCTCGTCCAGCGTCCATTTGCTGCTGCCGCTCCTGGGGTTCAGGTTCACCTTCTTCACTTTAGGCAGCACGATCAGCGCGGCCTTGATGGCGGAAAGATCGCTGGCGGGCAGATCGGAGAAGTCCACTTCTTCGTCTTCGCTCCCGATGATCCTGTCTTTAAAGGAGATGCTGTAGCTTGCAGGGATGCTCCCCGCCCCCTCCAGCAGATACGCGGCCTGCTCCGGGGTCAGGGCCCCGGCGACCTCGATCCGCTCCAGGCTGGTGAGGAGGCCGATCTCCTGGGCCAGGGCGTCCCAGTCGCGGATGGCGGCGGCGTCCAGGGATAAAACCTTCAGATCCGGGTCGTCCCGCATGCCCTGGACGTTCACCGCATACTGCACCGTGAGCTCCGGCACCGCTTCCCGCAGGGCCGCGGTCTCCGCGTTGGTGAGCCCGCTTTCCCGCAGGTCCACCGAGTCCACCTGGGGCAGATCGGCAAGGGCCGCGAGCACCTCCGCCGCCGTGGTCACGGAGGGGGGCACCGTCAGCTCTTTCGCATCACTGTCCACCCGCACGTCCCCCAGGGCTACGGACCAGAGCACCGGATAGCTGACGGTCTCGCTGAAGGCGCGCAGCAGGGAACCGTTTTCACAGGCCCGGCCGTCCAGAAGAACGAGATCGGTAAGCTCCCGGATACCCTCGAGATCCTCCTCGGTGACGCTCTCCAGCGTCAGCTCCGTCACGTCCCGCGCCACAGGCCCCGAAGACAGCTGCAGCCGCGGGTCCGCCGTGGCCGTGGGCTCCGCCGTAGGCGCGGCGGTGGGCGCCTCTGTGGGCGCAGGCTGAGCCGCTGCCTTATCGTCCCTGGTCATAATGAGGATCAGCAGCCCCAGCAGCGCCACGGCGACGCCCAGCAGGGAACTCAGCAGAATGATCCGTTTCTTATTCATACAATACAGCATCCCTCTCGTAAGCGAAAGTTTTCTGTGTATCAGTATAGCAAAGCCGTCCGTTCCTTGGGGTAAACAATTCGTAAAATAACCGGGACCCCTTTGGCCTCGAAAACTGTTGCTATCCGCAAAAAAACCTGCTATCATATATAAGACGGATTATGAGTTTGACCGGGGCGCGGCCCCGGCGGAAAGGAAGGCGGCATGAAACGGTTCGGCGTGGTGCTTCTCGTTTTGGCGCTGGTCCTGTGCGTTTGCCTGCTGGGGCCTCGGCTGCTGAAGAAGGTGGGCGCAGACCTGGGCGGCTTCTCCGGTGGCAGCGATTACGGCGGCTCCGGCGGTTCCGACTGGGGCGGCGGTTCGTCCAGCTGGGACAGCGGCTCCGACTGGAGCAGCGGCTCGTCCGGCTGGGACGACGACGGCAACGGCTTTTTCTTCTTCCCTGTGGGCTCTTCCTCTGATTCGGGCGACGGCGGCGGCTTCGGGAATTTGCTGTTCTACGTGGTGCTGATCCTCATCCTGATCATGATCTTCAGCCGGAAAGCCCAGCACCAGCCCGCTCCCAACGCGGGCACGGCGGCGGGCGCTCAGCAGACGCCGGGGAGCAAGCTCATGCCCATGAGCGAATACGCCAAGCTGGACCCCAACTTCTCCGAAAGCGACCTGAGGGAGAAGCTCTCCAACGTCTACGTCCAGATGCAGAACGGCTGCACCGCCCGGAACATCGAGTCCCTCCGGCCCTACTTCACGGACGCCCTCTACCAGCAGTTCGACCGGCAGATCAAGTCCCTGATCGCCAGCCACCGGATCAACCGGGTGGATCGGATCGCGGTGCTGGACGTGACGCTCCGGGGCTTCTTCCAGGAAGGCGGCGACGACCATCTGGTGGCGCTGCTCAAGACCCGGATCACGGACTACATCGTGGACGAGGACACCGGAAAGCTGGTTTCGGGCAGCGATACCGCCGAGAAGTTCATGACCTACGAGTGGGACCTTTCCCGGCCCACGGGCACGGTCACGGAAGCGGCCGGCGCGGTCACGGAGCGGCACTGTCCCAACTGCGGCGCGCCTCTCTCGGTGAACGAGAGCGCCAAGTGCCCCTACTGCGACACCGTTCTCACCTTCAAGGATCACGACTGGACCATCTACGCCGTCAAAGGTATCGCCCAGAAGACGGTGCAATCATAAACAAACAATCAGTATAGAAAAGGAGAAAAGAAACTATGGGTCTTATTCAAGCACTCGGCACAACGCTGACCACGGTCCTGGCCGACCAGTGGCGGGAGTACTTCTACTGTGAATCCCTGCCCGAGAACGTGCTCATGCGCAAGGGCGTCAAGCGCGTAAGCGGCAAGAGCAGCAACACCAAGGGCAGCGACAACATCATCTCCAACGGGTCCATCATCGCTGTCAACGACGGTCAGTGCATGATGATCGTGGACCAGGGCGGCATCGTGGAGTTCACGGCCCAGCCCGGCGAGTTCGTCTGGGACAAGTCCACCGAGCCCTCCATCTTCTACGGCTCCTTGGGCGAGAACCTGAAGAAGACCTGGGAAGTCCTGAAGAAGCGCTTCACCATGGGCGGCGACACCGGCAAGGACCAGCGGATCTACTACTTCAACATCAAGGAGATCATCGGCAACAAGTACGGCACGGCCAACCCCGTGGGCTTCCGCGTATATTACCCCAACATCAACCTGGACACCGAGATCGGCATCCGCTGCTTCGGCGAATACTCCTATAAGCTCACCGACCCCATGCTCTTCTACAAGAACGTGGCGGCCAACGTCTCCGGCGACTACACCCGGGATAGGATCGACAGCCAGCTCAAGAGCGAGTTTTTGACCGCCCTGCAGCCCGCTTTCGCCCGGATCTCCGAAATGGGCATCCGCTATTCCGCCCTGCCCGGCCACACCATGGAGTTGGCCGATTCCATGAACACCGTCCTGTCCCCCAAGTGGGCGGAGCTTCGCGGCATCTCCATCGTGTCCGTGGGCGTCACCTCCGTGAGCGCCGACCCCGAGGACGAGGAGCGGATCAAGAAGCTGCAGAACGCAGCGGCCAGCACCTACGGCACCATGGCGGTGGGCGAGGCGATGCTGAACGCGTCCCAGGGCGGCGGCCAGAACGGCACAGGCGACGCCAATGGCTCGGGCGGATTCATGGGCCTGGCGGGAATGGCCATGGCAGGCATGATGGCCAACAACATGAGCGGCGGCCAGGGCGGCGGCCAGAACGGCGGCTTCGGCGGCCTGCATATGTACCAGCCCCCCACGCAGCCCGCGGCGGCGGCGCCCGTCGGCTGGACCTGCCCCAAGTGCGGCAAGACCGGCAACACCGGCAAGTTCTGCGCCGAATGCGGCGAGAAGAAGCCCGAGGAACCCAAGGGCTGGACCTGCCCCAAGTGCGGCACCGTGAACAAGGGCAAGTTCTGCCAGGAGTGCGGCGAGAAGAAGCCCGCCGACGCCCCCCTCTACAAGTGCGACAAGTGCGGCTGGGAGCCGGCAGACCCCTACAATCCGCCAAAGTTCTGCCCTGAGTGCGGCGATCCCTTCAACGACGGCGACATCGTGAAGTAAACCGAACAGTCCCTACACCCTGACCCCGGCCCCTGCGGCCGGGGCTTTTCTATGTCCGACAAACCGTATATTTTCGGCGAATCCTCCAACTGTCCCATAAACGGACAGACAGGCGGGGACGGTTTTGCTATACTGGCGGCAGAAAAAGCAGAGGGAGGTGAGCGCGATGCAGCTCGATTTACGACACGCGGCGGAACAGAATGCGAAACGGTACAGGGAGAATCTGAGTTATCTGCGAGGCTACGAAGCCGCGGCGGATGCGGATCGGCCTCTCTCGCCCAAGTACGCCGAGAAGGCCGGCTGGGTCTGGGCCGTGGAGCGGGTCCGGGCGGACCTGAAGCGAAAGGATCCCGAGAAGGAGCGGTTCTTCGCCCGGCTCTATCATCTGGACGCACCCTGCCCCGGGAAGGTCGGCCGGGGCAGCGAGATCATGAAGCTGGCCCTGGAACTGAACGTGAGCCCGTCCACCCTGTACAAGTGGCGGGAGATGATCCTGGCGGACCTGCTCCTGGCGGCGGTACAGGCCGGGGTGCTGCGGCCGTTTTAGCGGGGACTTGCCATCCGCCCCGGGACCGGGTATACTGGTGGATAGGAAAACGACGGGAGGGCAGGGCCATGGTGCATATCGGCAACGACTGGGACGAGCGGCTCAACGGCGAGTTCGACAAGCCTTATTATCAGCAGCTGCGGCAGTTCCTCATCGAGGAGTACCGGCATCACGTGGTGTACCCGGACATGCACGACATCTTCAACGCCCTGAAGTATACCTCGTTTTCGGACACGAAGGTGGTGATCCTGGGCCAGGACCCGTACCATGGCCCCGGCCAGGCCCACGGGCTGTGCTTCTCGGTGCAGAAGGGCGTGGAGCCGCCGCCGTCCCTCCAGAACATCTTCAAGGAGCTTATGGCCGACGTGGGCATCGATAGGCCCCGGCACGGGGAGCTGACCTGCTGGGCGAAGCAGGGGGTGCTGCTCCTCAACACGGTGCTGACCGTCCGGGAGCACGAGCCCAACAGCCACAAGGGCAAGGGCTGGGAGATTTTGACGGACAGGATCATTTCGGAGCTGAACAACAAGGAGACGCCCGTGGTGTTCCTCCTTTGGGGCGCCAACGCCCGGAGCAAGAAATCGCTCATCACGAACCCCCTCCACGTGAAGCTGGAGACCGTGCACCCCAGCCCCCTCTCCGCCTACAACGGCTTCTTCGGCTGCCGGCACTTCTCCAAGGCCAACGCCATCCTGGAGGCGTCGGGGCAGACGGCGATAGATTGGAATGTATATTAGGGAGTTTTCTTTTGCCGCTTTTTCTTTTCAGTGAAAAGAAAAAGCGGCGGAAAAAGAAAAGCTCAAGAAGAATAATGGATAGTACGGTGAAAGCCATACATCCCAGATAAAGTTCTTTGGTTACACCTTTCTTTCAAGAAAGGTGCGGGCTTTCAATAAACACCTATGAAAGGAACGAAAACATGAAAAAGATCGAAACGAGCAACGCCCCCGGGGCCATTGGGCCCTACAGCCAGGGCATGGTCACGGGCAGGCTGGTGTTCACCTCCGGCCAGATCCCCCTGGACCCCGCCACCGGCGCCCTGGTGGGCGACACCATCGAGGAACAGAGCGAGCAGGCCCTGAAGAACCTGCAGGCGGTGCTGGAGGCCGGCGGCGCGGCCCTCTCCACCGTGGTGAAGACCACCTGCTTCCTCAGCGACATGGGGAACTTCGCCGCCTTCAACGCCGTCTACGCCAAATTCTTCACCGGCGACTGTCCCGCCCGCTCCTGCGTGGCGGTGAAGACCCTGCCCAAGAATGTGCTGGTTGAGGTCGAGGCCATCGCCGAAACGCTCTGATTCTATCTCCCCGGAGGGAACCCCTATGGAATGGCTGGTATTGGGCTTGTTTTGCGGCGGGCTTCTTTTGTGTCTGCTGCTGGACTGGTCCATCCTCTATGCCCTTTTGGCGGGGCTCCTTCTCTTTTTGCTCTACGGACGGCGCAAGGGCTTCGGCTGGAAGGCGCTGCTGGGGATGGCCCTCGCCGGCGTGAAGGCGGTGAAGAACATCCTCATCACCTTCCTGCTCATCGGCGTGCTGACGGCCCTCTGGCGGGCGGCGGGGACCATTCCCGTCATCGTCTCCTACGCGGCCCGGCTCATCCGGCCCGGGGTGTTCCTGCTCATGGCCTTCCTGCTGAACGCGGGTGTGTCCGTACTCACGGGCACCTCCTTCGGCACGGCGGCCACCATGGGCGTCATTTGCGCCACCATGGGCGACGTATTCGGCGTGCCGGTGGTGCTGACCGGCGGCGCGGTCCTCGCCGGCGCGTTCTTCGGCGACCGCTGCTCCCCCGTGTCCACCAGCGCTCTGCTGGTGAGCGAGCTCACCAAAACAAGCGTCTTCGACAACATACAGCGGATGGTAAAAACGGCTCTGATACCGTTTTTGGCTTCCTGCGCCGTCTACGCCCTGCTGGGACTGCTGACCGCCCACGGGGCGGGGGCCATGGACCTTTCCGCCCTCTTCTCCCGGGAGTTCACCCTGAGCCTGTGGGCAGTGATCCCGGCCGCAGTCATCCTGGCGCTGTCCCTCCTGCGGGTGAACGTGAAGCTGGCCATGGCCGCCAGCATCCTGTCCGCCGTGCCCCTGTGCCTGTGGCTGCAGGGCCATGCGCCTCTGTCGCTCCTTCGAACGGCGCTGGTGGGGTTCGCCGCGGCGGACCCCCAGGTGGCTGCCATGCTGGACGGCGGCGGCATCGCCTCCATGCTGCGGGTGGGGGCCATCGTGTGCATCTCGTCCTCCTATTCGGTTTTGTTTCAGAAGACCGGCCTTCTGGACCGGGTGAAGGGGGCCATCGGCCGCCTTTCCCGGCGCACCGGCCCCTTCTGCGCCACGCTGGTCACCTCGGCCCTGGCGGGCATGGTGGCCTGCAACCAGTCCTTGACCATCCTGCTGGCGCACCAGCTGTGCCGGGAGCTGCGGAGCGACCCTTCGGACACCGCCCTCGACCTGGAGGACACGGCGGTGGTGGTGGCGCCCCTTATCCCCTGGTCCATAGCCGGGGCCGTGCCCCTCGGCGCGGTGGGCGCACCGGGCGTCAGCGTGCTGTTGGCCTGCTATCTGTATCTGCTGCCCCTGTGGCGGCTGATCACGTCAAAACGGGACGGGCGAACCCGTCCCCTGCCGCGGCGATAGGATATGTATGCTCGAAGGGAGGGGTTTGCCCCTCCCTTTTTATTGACATAGATTCAGATTTTTCAGGGACAGGATGCGGCTTTCGTGACCCTGGGCCGCCAATCGCGCCGCGATGGCTTCGCCCCGGGCGTAGGCCGCACCATCGTCCGCCTGGTTGAGCACATAGAGGGGATCGTAGCGGCCGTAGCCCCGGATAAGCAGGGCGGCAAGGCCCGCTTCGGTCAGGGGACCGTCCGCCAGGACGCCCTTTTCGAGGGCCAGCTCCGCCCGGTGGCACACCTCCCGCAGGGGGCGATCCAGGGCCGTGAGCCCGGCGAGCACCAGCACCTTGTCCGTATACTGGGGGATCACCGGCTCCCACACCGCCGGATACTTCACCGGATGCATGGCCGCGCCGTCGGCCTCCACCACGATCCTGTCCGCCGTCCTGCGCAGGATGGCCCACATATCCTCCGAGGGCCCCTGGAGCTTTCCCGCCGCCGTAGGCCGCCCGGCCACGGGCACGAACCCCGCCCGCCAGATGGACAGAAGGTCCCCTTCGTCAGGCCTGTCCCACAGGCAGCACCCGTCGGGGACGGCCTGCCGGATGTGGGTGGAGGTGGTCAGCGCCACCCGCTCCTTCTTCATGGCCCATTCGTGGCCCAGCGCGTACAGAAGCGAGGTCTTTCCCCCCGCCCCGCACAGGGCTATGATCCTGCTCTCCCCCAGGGAAAGCTGCTCTATCAACGGCATACCCGCTCCTTTTGCGCCTTTGGGGCGCTCGTTCTGCCCCCATGATACCATCTTCACCCCCCGCACGCAAGAGCGCCCGGGCAAAGACCCGGGCGGCGTGCCGACAGCGAATCGCGATTTTATCAGTCCACCTTCAGCATCCGATAGCCGATGCCGATGTGGGTCTGGATATACTTGGGGGAATCCGGATCGGGCTCTATCTTCTTGCGCAGGGTGGTCATGAACACCCGCAGGGAGGCGATGTCGTTGTCCCAGTTCCGGCCGTAGATGTTCTGGGTGATGAAGGTGTGGGTCAGCACCTTGCCCGTGTTCTTCGCCAGCAGGCAGCGTATCCTGTATTCCATGGGTGTCAGCTTCAGCTCCTCGCCGTCCAGATAGGCGCAGCCGGCGGAATAGTCGATCCGAAGCCTCCCGTTGGTGTACACGGACTTGTCCGCACCCACGTCGCTGCTCATGAGGGACAGCCGCCGCAGGGTGACCCGCAGCCGGGCCAGCAGCTCCTCCACGGAGAAGGGCTTGGTAAGATAGTCGTCCGCCCCGGCGTCCAGGGCTTCGATCTTGTCCCCGTCATCGCTGCGGGCGCTGATGACGATGATGGGCAGGTTGGACCAGGTCCTGACCTGGCGAATGACGTCGATACCGTCCATATCGGGAAGGCCCAGGTCGAGGAACAGCACGTCGGGGTTATGGGAGGCGGCCATGAGGATGGCCTCGGCTCTGTTTTTGGCGGTGAGATACCGATAGTCGTGGGTCTTCAGAGTGGTGACGATGCCCAGGCCGCCGATCTGGATCAGGAGCAGGATGACCGCCTGACCGAAGAAGGACCAGTAGATCGCCGTATCTTTGACCACCAGGCCGGTCACGCACACCGCGGAGGTGGCGGTGAACAGGGCGTCTTCTATGGAGGTCCACCCGCCTGCCCGGGACGCAGCGGGCAGCGTCAGCAGGCCCGTACCCAGCAATATGACGGCCGCAAAACCCAGGATGACGATTTGAAAGGAGCTAACCTGCTTCCCGAAGATGCGCCTGCCCATGACGGACCTCCTTTCCCTTTGGATGGTCCTATCTTACTCCATTCCCTGCAAAGACGGCGTTAAGGCGGATTGCGCAGAAATTAAGACGGCATTAAAAAAGAGGGGCGATACCCCTCCCGTAAAGCGGATTTCTCTATCGAACCCGCTCGCCGTCGATGTAGACGGCCTTCAGGTTCAACTCTCTGTCCAGCACGATCAAGTCCGCCGCAAAGCCGGGGGCCAGGGATCCCAGCTCCCCGTCCCGGCGGATGGCCCGGGCGGGGGCGGCGGTGGCGGCGTACACGGCGGCTTCCAGGGGCACCCCGAAGGATACCGCCCGGCGAAGGCCGTCCATGAGGTGGATGGAGCTGCCCGCCAGGGTATCGCTGCCTCGCAGGGTGACCCTGCCCCCCACCAGGGTGACGGCCAGACCCCCCAGCTCGTAGGCCCCGTCGGGCATACCCGCGCAGCGCAGGGAGTCGGAGACGAGCACCAGCTTCTCCCCGAACAGCCGATGGACCAGCCGGATCACGGCGGGATGGACGTGGAGCCCATCGGGAATCAGCTCCACCGTGGCCCCGGCCTCCAGGGCTGCGGCCACCACGCCGGGCTTTCGATGGTGGAGGGGCGGCATGGCGTTGAACAGATGGGTGGCGTGGGAAGCGCCCGCTTCGTAAGCAGCCAGGGCCGTTTCATAGTCCGCGGCGGTGTGGCCCAGGGACACGGCGCAGGTTTTGCTGACCTCCCGGATGAAGGGCAGCGCTCCCGGCAGCTCGGGAGCCACGGTCACCAGCCGCACCTGACGGCCCGAAGCTTCATTCAGCCGGCGGAACAGATGGACGTCCGGGGCGCAGAGGTTGTCCGGGTTCTGGGCCCCGCACTTCTCCCGGCTCAAAAAGGGTCCCTCCAGATGGACGCCCGCGATCCTGGCCCCGTCCCCGGGGCGCACGAAGCCGCCAACGGCCTCCATAGCCTTCGTGAGCGCTTTCTCCGGCAGGGTCGCGGCGGTGGGGCACCAGGCGGTGACGCCGCCCGCGGCGTAGTAGCGGGCCATCTTCTCCAGCCCCCGGGGGTTCCCGTCGCCGGCGTCCTCCCCCACCGCACCGTGGGTGTGTATGTCGATGAGGCCGGGGATCACGTAATCGCCGGCTAGGTCCGTCCCCCCCGTCACCTCGGGGCCCGCGGCCTCGACGACGCGGGAAAAGGCGACGCCGCCGGACACGAACCGGCCGTTCAAATAGATGTTCCCATTGGATAGCAGCATAGGCTTGTCCTCTTTGTATCGAAAAGTGTCACAGGATTTCAGATCGGTTTCATCTTACCGAAAAGGATTCCTTTTGACAAGGCGTCTTGCGCAAAAAAAGCGCATATGGTACAATACATATGCGCTGAGAAGATCCCCTCGGCAACACCAACTTCAAATGTAAGGGCGGGGCGTTCTACTCCACAGTCAATAGGCGCTCCCCCTGAAAAAAAGGAGGAAACAGCCCTTGCTCGGGCTGCGGCAGCGTGGAGACCTGTCGTAATGCGGCGCACCCTTTGGGTGACCGCGAGAGCGCCCCTTGCGGAGGCAGGGCGCTTGGAGCAAAGAAAAATGGCAACCGTACAACTCAAGAACATCAAGAAGGTCTATCCCTACATCAGCGGCGAGCAGAAGAAGTCCAAGAAGAAGGAAGACCAGCCGGAAAAGAAAAAAGTCAACCTGCAGATCACGGACGAGGGCGTGGTGGCGGTCCAGCAGTTCAGCCTGGACATCGCCGACAAGGAGTTCATCGTGCTGGTCGGCCCCTCTGGCTGCGGCAAGTCCACCACCCTTAGAATGGTGGCCGGTCTCGAGGAGATCACCGACGGCGAGCTGCTCATCGACGGCAAGCTGGTGAACGACATCCCGCCCAAGGACCGGGATATCGCCATGGTCTTCCAGAACTACGCTCTGTACCCCCACATGACCGTGTACGAGAACATGGCCTTCTCTCTGAAACTCCGTCACGTGCCCAAGGCCGAGATCGACAAGAAGGTGAAGGAAGCGGCGGAGATATTGGACATCACCCAGTACCTGAACCGGAAGCCGAAGGCCCTGTCCGGCGGCCAGCGGCAGCGTGTGGCCATCGGCCGGGCCATCGTCCGGGCCCCCAAGGTCATGCTCATGGACGAGCCTCTTTCCAACCTGGACGCCAAGCTGAGGAACGAGATGCGGGCCGAGATCATCAAGCTGAGGAAGCGGATCGACACCACCTTCATCTACGTGACCCACGACCAGACCGAGGCCATGACGTTGGGCGACCGGATCGTCATTATGAAGGACGGCTATATCCAGCAGATCGGCACCCCCCAGGAGGTGTTCAACCATCCCGCGAACCTATTCGTGGCCGGATTCATCGGCATGCCGGTGATGAACTTCTTCGATGCGAAACTGGTCCGGGAGGGCAGCAAGTACTTCGTGGAAGTGGGCGGCTACCGTCAGGAGCTCTCCGCTGAGAAGGAAGAGCGGCTCTATAACAAGGACGTCCAGAGCCAGGACGTCACGTTGGGCGTGCGTCCGGAGCACACGGACGTGGCCGACGAGGGCGTGGAGGCCCGGGTGGACGTGGCCGAGATGATGGGTTCCTCCGTGCACCTGCACGTGAACGCCGAGGGCCGGGACGTGATCATCATCGTGCCCACCACGGACATGAAGGGAAACTACGAGATGGGCGACATAGTCCATTTCTCCTTCCAAGGCAACGTGGCCCACGTCTTCTCCAAGGAAACCGACAGAAATTTGGAGTTCTGACGGCTGACCTGTCTTCACAGTCGAAAAAAGGTATACACAAAAAGGACGCGTAACTGCGTCCTTTCTTACTATGCTGCCGCAAGTCAGCGGATGCTGTTGTGCGCGGCGTCGACCGTGTCCGAGGTCGCTTTCGGTTTCAATAGGCGGGCCTTATCGCAGCGCTCCTTTCGGACAATTCCTGACGCATTCCATACAATGGATGCACTCCGTTCCGTTCTGCCGTTTTCTCGAATTGTCGGTGACATCCACATTCATCGGGCATACGCGCTTGCATTTGCCGCAGGAAACGCATTTGTCCGTGTCGCACCGGATCCGCAGCAGCGAAAAATAGCTCATAGGCTTCAAAAACACGGTGATCGGGCAGATATACTTGCAGAAAGCGCGGTTGTCCTTGAACGCAAAAGCAAGAGCGATCCCCACGCCGTAATACAGAACGTTCCCCACGATAAACGCCCAGAACATGATCCGCTCTATATTGCCGACTTTGGCAAGAAACAAGGCGACGACGAAGATCAGGGAAGCGGCAAAGGTGATATATCGAATAAATCCGATCTTCTTCCGCGGCTCCTTTGGAATCTTGTAGGGCAGAAAATCGAGCACCATCGCCGTCCAGCAGGCGTATCCGCACCAGCCGCGTCCGAAGAGCAAGGGGCCAAAGATCTTGGCGACTGCATAATGGATCGTCGCCGCCTCGAAGACTCCGGTGAACAAATAGTACCAGAATCCCTCGATCTGCATATTCTCTTGGCAGATCAATCCGAGATAGATCAGCATATACAGGCCGACCAGCAACTGGACGATGCGTCTGGCGTGTTTATACTTCTTTGTAAACAACACCATTCCCAGCGCGATCGAGCATCCGATATAGGTGAAATTGAACAGATAAAAGGCGTTGTCCTTCATAAGCCACAGTGTGACGGCGATCGTCTCAAAGATCACCAGCATGACGATCGGCAAAGCGTATTTCTTCATCTTCAGTCTCCTCAGATGCCGTTTGTTTTTTGACCGGTCAGCGCTTCCAGTTCGCCGATGCACTTCTCGCACCACTGCTTTACCATTTCCTCGTACATCAAGCCGAACTCGATCGTAAACTTCCAGAACAGCGTTCTGTTCGGATCTCTGATCACAGCGCCGTACCGCTGTGCCGCCGCAACGGCGGCTTCGCTTCCGTTGGGGAAAGCCGACGGATGCTCAGAAAGGGCGCGAAAAAAAGCGATGTTCTCCTCCACGCTGCATTCACCGCGGAAGAAGGTTTTCAGCAGAAAGGGCATCCGCACGTTGGAAGGCTGTTCTTCTTTCAGCCATCTGTTCAGCTCGTTTCTCCCTTCCCGGGTGATCGAAAGAACTTTTTTGTCCGGTCTGTTCCTTTGCTCCACAAGGCTGGATTCGATCCATCCCGCCTTTTCCAGCACCTGCAGTTCCCGGTAGATCTGACTGGTTTGCGCCGTCCAAAAATGGCTGAGAGAATCACGAAAGGCAGTCATGATCTCATATCCGGTCATATCCCCGTAGTTCAGCAGTCCAAGGATCCCGTGTTTCAGCATTCCCCCAGGCCCTCCATATTCCATTAGTTGAATAATATGACCATATTATACTCAACTTGTGGAATATGTCAATCTGTTGGATCGTCATTGTCTTTTCCCCTCCCGACTGATATACTTAACATAGCCGGAAACGGAGCAGGCAGCTTATCGACATTGTGCGCCGTGGATGTATGCGCGCAAAAGCCCGGGCAATGGTTCTTGCCCTATCGGCTGCTTTTGTGTACAATGGCAGGCAGGAGGAACAACATATGCGGCGTGTTTCGAACGAAAAGAAAAAACGGCTCTTCGAGATCATCCAGATCGGCCATCAGGAGGATGCCCCCAGCCGGATCTTCGATTACTTTATCGTGACGGTGATCCTTTGCAACATCGCCGTCCTGTTTCTCGAGACGTTTGATAGTCTGAACGAGTTCATGCCTCTCTTCGAAATCATAGAGAACGTGACCGTCTTGATCTTCTGCATCGAGTACGCCCTTCGGATCTGGACGGCGGATCTGCTGTATCCGGATGACACCCGGCCTCGTGCGGTGCTGCGCTTTTTGTTTTCATTCGACGGGCTCGTGGACCTGCTCACCATCCTGCCGTTCTTCTTCCTGTCCGGGTTCGGGGCGTTTCGGATCCTGCGGGCGGCGCGGATTTTGCATCTGTTTCGCATCAACACGAAATACGATTCCTTCCAGGTCATCTCCTCCGTCATCAAGGAAAAGAAGAACGCGATCCTGTACTCCGTCTTCATCATCCTGGTGCTGATCCTGGCCGCTTCGCTCAGCATGTACAGCGCGGAGCACGCGGCCCAGCCGGAGGTGTTCCGGAACGCGCTGTCCGGCATCTGGTGGAGCGTTTCCACCGTGTTTACCGTCGGCTACGGGGATATTTACCCGGTGACGCTTACGGGGCGGATCATGGGCGTGATCATCACCTTCCTGGGCGTCGGCGTCGTGGCGATCCCCACCGGGATCCTCTCCGCCGGCTTCGTGGAGCACTACACCCGCCTGCAGCGCTTGCAGGACGCGGAAGAGTACAAAAAGAGCACCGCCGCGATCCTGGTGGAGGCGGATTCGGCCTTTGCCGGGCGGACCATCAAAGAGGCGGAAACCTCCCATCAGATCTGCGTAACGGCGCTGATCCGCGGGGATCTGGTGGTGATCCCGGAGGAAAGCGTCAAGGTCCAGGCGGAGGACGTGTTGATCTATATGAAGCTGTGATGGGCCGTACCGCCGACAGCTGTACCGAACACATAGGAGCAAACGCAAGTGAACGACAGCAAAGCGAGGAATCGGCTGGAATGGAGCATGGCCAAGGGCGACCTTTGCCGTGAGGTCCTGTCCCTGGGCTTTCCCCGGGAATTCGCCGACCTGCTGGCGAAGGAATTGGGCAGTCCCAGGGCCATCGGGCGAATGACGGCGTATCTAAGGAGCGCGAAGCCTCACAGCGTGGAGATGATCGTGGACGAGATGCTGGCGATCTGTGCCGAAGCGCAGACCTGGCGGGAGCGGAAGGAGAGCCAGGAGGCCCAGGCCGCCTACTCCGCCTATCTGTTTGAGCGCCGGACGCGGGAAGAAGAACAGGAATAAGAGGCAGCAAGCCCTGAGAAAGGAAGAGACATGAAACTGAAAAACTTCCTGATCGTTGTTAAGGACATCGAGAGATCCAGACGGTTCTATCATGACTTGTTCGGCCTTGAGATGGTCCTCGACAATGGCGGAAACATGATCCTGACGGAAGGTTTGGTATTGCAGGAAGAGAAATACTGGAAAGGATTTCTCAAAAAAGAGATCATTCCAAAAAACAATTCCTGCGAACTCTATTTTGAAGAAGCCGACATGGAAGGCTTTGTTGAAAAGCTTGAAAGGTATTACCCTACAGTGCAATACGTCAACAGGCTCATGACCCACAGCTGGGGGCAGAAGGTCATACGCTTCTACGATCCGGACGGGAATCTGATCGAAGTGGGAACGCCGATGTAAGATCTGCAACTGACCGCTTCCACAGCACAGCAGCCTGCCGATTGGCAGGCTGCTTTTTTCATGTTGTTGTTTCAGCTTAACAGGGTAACCGTCACATCTCCATGGCTGAGAAGCTCCGACATCTCTGCGGCAGACAGATCCACATGTCCAAGCCTCGTATATGCCCAGGCGTTGGAGCCATAGAAAACAACGATCTGGTTGCCGGAGTAGAGAACAATATCCCCGGCCTCGGTGGTTATCTGCACATCGTTCCTCGGCAAGCTCATCCCTAGAGGACCCACCTGCTCGAAGCCGCCATACATGGACATCTGGATCGTGATCGGCGATTCTTCCACCAGATGCATGAGTGCCGCTACACTTTCATTCTCTTCCCATATCACGGAGACCTCGGTCCCGTCTATCGCCATTCTGAGCTTTTTCATGCCGATATCCTCCCTGTTTTCGCTGCTCTGCTCTGTTGTTTCCGGGACTGGTTCAGAAGTCTGATCTACATGTCCGGAAGCTTCCTCCGTATGCTCCGCGTCGATCCCGGACACGGCTTTTTCCTCTGTCATATCGGGCATAACCGTTTCTGCAGAAGTCTCTGCGGCTCGTTCCTGCCCGGAGGCTTGTTCGGTCTCCTCCATTCTTCCGCACGCAGGTATGCATACCAGAAGAACAAGAGCAGCCAGCAGCGGGATGAAACGGAAAGTGAGACGTCTGTCTTTACTGCAGTTGTTTGCCAAAATGATACGCCTCATCTAATTCCACGCTCCTGCCTGTTGCTTCATTCGGATCGGAAATGCCGCCGCAGAAGAGAGTTTCGGCAAGCTCAGCCTTCTCAAAGCAGTCGACCCAGCCCTGCAGTCCGCTGACTGCTTTCTCGGGAACATAGTCCTCATCCTCGGCGGCCACGGAGAGCATGTATACCTTCCGGAACTTGTAGTCGGATGGATACAGCGGATTCATGCGATCCAGGAGGGTCTTCATCTGGCCGCTCATCTCGTAGTAGTAGATCGGCGTGACAAAGACCAGCGTTTCCGCTTCCTTTACCTTTTCCGCGATCCGGACCGCATCGTCCTTCAGAACACATTTCTGCGTCTTCTGACAGGAAAGGCACCCGATGCAAAACCGGATCTCCTTGCCTTTCAGACTAATCTGCTCGACCTCATGTCCCGCATCCTTTGCGCCGCGGATCAGTTCCTCTGCCAGCCTGTCCGAATTGCTCTTTACCCGAAGGCTGGTCGTGATCACAAGCACCTTGCTCATTTCAGATTCTCCTTCATAAACGCTTCGATCTTGTCAAAGGGGATGATGTCCGTCCGGTCATACAGATCGGTGTGGGATGCGCCGGGAACGATCAGCAGCTCTTTGTTGTCCGCGTACCGGCTGCCCTTCACCATATCGGCGTAGGCGTCACGGCTCATATAGAAGGAATGCGCCTTGTCCCCGTGGATCATGAGAACAGCGGAGCGGATCTCCCTGGCGTAGGTAAACAGCCTCATATTCATGAGAGAGGTGCCGGTGTTCACGGTCCATCCGTCATTTGAGTTCAGAGAACGGGGATGATATCCGCGCGGCGTTTTGTAGTAGGCATAATAATCCTTTACAAAGTACGGTGCATCCTCCGGCAGAGGATCGATTACGCCGCCCTGTCTCGTATAGTCTCCGGCCAAGTAGTCTTTTGTCCGCTGTGCGTTTACGGCGACCCGTGCCTGATGACGTGCTTCCTCGTTGTCGGCAGCATCAAAGTAGCCGTTCCCTGCGATACGGGACATATCATACATGGTAGAAGTGACCGTAGCCTTGATCCTGGTGTCGATACATGCGGTCTGCAGGGCCATGCCGCCCCAACCGCAGATGCCGATGATACCGATACGCTCCGGATCGACATTGTCCTGGACAGACAGGAAATCGACCGCCGCCTGGAAATCCTCGACGTCGATATCAGGCGAATGCATCGCGCGGGGGAAACCGCCGGACTCACCGGTAAAAGACGGGTCGAATGCGATCGCGAGAAAGCCGCGCTCCGCCATTGTCTGAGCGTAAAGGCCGGAGGACTGCTCCTTGCAGGCTCCGAAGGGACCGGAAACGGCTATGCCAGGCAGCCTTCCTTCCGCGTTCTTAGGGATGTACATATCCGCCGCGAGGGTGATACCGAAGTGGTTGACGAAAGTTACCTTCTTATGATCCACCTTACTGCTCTTGGGAAACACCTTGTCCCACGCCTGCGTGAGTTTCAGTTCTTCTGCTTTCATCATGGTTTATTCCGCCCTCCTGTACATCTGTTTCTCTGTCTGCCGGATCATATAGTCGAACCGGTCGATTCTTTTTTGGCTTTCATGCAGTTTTTCAATAAGGTCACAGCGCTTGACTCTGAGGAATCGCACTAATTCTTCCTTCCGACCTGCTTCGCAGAGTCTGACCGCCTCACCCATCGCTTCTTTCGTGAAGCCCGCGTCTAGCAGACATGCGGCCAGGTCTTTTTTATAGTCACTCATGGCAGTGCTCCTTTTTCTTTGCGGGGTCAGTCTATCATATTGATTTTGACCTCGCTAATGGTTATAATTCATATCATGATATTCCTTTTTAGCATATTATAAGCTTGATGATCGGGAGATGCCATCCATGGAAATTCGTACCCTTCGCTACTTCCTGGCGGTTGCGCGGGAAGAAAACATGACCCGGGCAGCGGAACTGCTGCACGTCACGCAGCCGACGCTTTCCAAAGCGCTGAAATCGCTGGAGAAGGAACTTGACAAAAAGCTATTCATCCGTCAAAGCTTCAGCATCCGTCTGACGGACGAAGGGATGCTTCTCCGGGAACGCGCGGAAGACCTTGTCAGCATGGCGGATAAGATAGAAAAGGAGTTTGTATCCCTGGATGACATTGCCGGAGGGGAACTGTTCCTGGGGCTGGCCGAATCCTGCCTGATCAAATACATAGCTGACGCGATCAAAGCTTTGAAGGAGCGTTATCCCCGGCTTCAGTACCACATCACCAGCGGCGACACCGAACAGGTGGCGGATAAGCTTCAGAAAGGGATCCTGGATTTTGTCGTCCTCGCGGAAGAACCGGACGCGAAGAAATATGATTTCCTGCCATTTCCCAAGGCGGATGTCTGGGGCCTCGTTTTCCCGGCAGGTGATCCGCTGGCAGCAAAAAAAGAGATCCGGATCGACGATCTGATCGGAAAGCCCTTGTTCTGTTCAGAGCAGGCCTGGAATAATGAAGTAGCTGCGTGGGCAGGCGAAAAGAATGACTTGCTCCATCTGGAAGGCTCTTTTCGCCTTTCCTATAACGGTTCGGTCTTTGCAAAGTCAGGCCTTGGATACCTGCTGACTTTTGACAAGCTGATCGACGTTTCACCGGACAGCGGCCTTGTGTTCGTTCCGCTGTCGCCGCGTCTCGAAACGAAGCTGTATCTGGTCTGGAAAAAGTTTCAGACGTTCACTCCGATCGCCGAACGTTTTTTACAGCAAATGAGGGCGGAGTTCGGACTTATCTCCTGATATCCCATCTTATCCTCCGGTCAGTCAACCGCAAAAACATATGATTATCGCCGGTATTATACAGAAATCTACAGGGTTTTACAAGGCGGAAATGAGTCAATGTAGCATTAGACGAAGAAAAAGATGCCGGAAGCGGGGGTCTACCCATGCCGCTAAAAACACCGCACTGCGGTGTTTTCTTAACGCAGCTTCGACCCCCGTCCATCGCAACAGTAAAAGGACCCCTTGCGGGGTCCCTTTGGTGCCGGAAGCGGGGGTCTGCCCTTGCCGCTGAAAAAGCTCCACCGGAGCTTTTTCTTGACGCGGCTTCGACCCCCGTACTATCAAGAATCAAAAACAAAGACCGCCCGAAGGCGGCCTTTGTTTTTGGTGCCGGAAGCGGGGGTCGAACCCGCACGGTGTCGCCACCACGGGATTTTGAGTCCTGTTTCGTAAAGCGAAGGTAGATTCCTCCGCCGCCGCTGGGGAGAACCTGGAGAAGTTGAAAAAGAGCCGGAAAACAAGAACATTTTGGCTGGAAGAAGGAAAAAAGTCCGTTGCGCCTGACAAAGTGCTTTTTCGGGAGCGTCGGAAAAAACATCGGAAATCGGAGGCCAAACGGAGGCCACGGCCCCAAAATCGGCCTTCCGGGACTATCTGGAACAGGCGTGCCATCTGCCATTGACAAACCACACACAGGAGGCAACCCATGACCAGATTCGAGTATGAACGCAAATTTGAAACCTACCCCGACCTGTTGACCATTGGCCAGTTCTGCGCCATGCTGGGCGGTATCGCCGAGAGCACCGCCCGCAGGCTTCTGCAGCAGGGCCTGGTGGAGCACTTCATGATCCGCACCACCTACTACATCCCCAAGATCCGGGCCATCGACTACATCGTCGGCCAGCATTACCGCCGCTACCGACACAAGCTGCGGCACAGAATCGACTGCGACTGAAAGGAGCCATGACTATGGAGAAATACATCACCGACCCGCGCACGGGTCTCGACTACGAATTGGTGGGCGACTACTACCTGATCGCCGGGGACGACGACCCCGCCCCGCAGCCCCTGGGCCTCTGGGGCCGACGCCGCCTGGCCTATCTCAAAGCTCACCGCCGGTCCCTCTATAACGACCTGCTGCTTTCGGGTAAGCTGGAAAACCATCTCCACGCCATGGACGCTGACGCCACCGACATGGCCGATCGCCTGACCGCCCAACTCTCCCGCGCCGAGGGCCTCACCGAAGCCCTGAAGGCCGCCGATCCCATGACCTGGGTCCAGGGCATGAATAGCATCCAGGCACGGGTGCGGGAGCTGGTCAACCACGAACTTATTTACAATTAGCCACTTTCATGACCTAGCAGCTTGCCACTCGGCAGGCTGCTTTTTCATATTGTTTTTATTTCAGCTTGAAAGTATAATATGTCATATCTTTCGTAACGATTCGACAAAGAGGTTTTGAAGTCACTCCAGTCCTAATAGAAAGCGAGGAGGCTCGGATGATCAACGCACAAGAAGTCTTACAAGCACAGCTGGCTCGAGGCCTCGGACTTGACAGATATGCCGACATCATGCGTGGAGATCCGGCTTCTCCGGATTTCCAGCGTGCTTTCAATGGGTATTACCGCATCAGACGTAATGAAGAGTGGCGACGGTACTACTACGATCTGTTCGCCAAGGCAAAGACAGAGCATTATTCCTTTGAGCAGATCATCACGGAACTGTATAGGATTACCGGGAATGTAGAGGCGTCGTTCAGTTCCAAGATGCTGGCGACGATCGATGCGTCCAAACCCATCTGGGACCAGTACGTTCTTCAGAATCTTGGCCTTGAGCTGATGGGAAAAACACAGGAAGAGAAGCTGCAGAATGCTGTAATCCTGTATGACCAGATCGTAAACTGGTACACCGATTATCTGACCACCGACGAGGCCCGAGAAAGCATCATGGAATTTGACCGGCTGCTTCCGGAATATGCGTGGGTCAGCGACACAAAGAAAATCGATTGCCTGCTGTGGAGCAAGCGATAACAACACATAGACAAATCGGTATTTGTGAGGAAGATAATAAACATGAAATATGAGATCAAGCAATTAACCGAGGAAGAGGAAAACTTCATCGAAGAAAAGATCAATGTATATGGCGATTCAATGGCACCATCGGAACCTCACACAGAGGAAGAACAGCTTGTTTTCAAAGTGGAGGATGAAGATAAAAATGTCATCGGCGGCTGCATCGTGAACATTCATGCATGGGGCAGAGCGGTGCTTCTTTATCGAGTTCTTCGATAGTCGGACTGCAGTCGCGCTCGCCTACGATGCGCCTTCTCGTGCAGTGGCGGCAGTACATTGCGCACTGCGTCGTTACAAGAAGGAGGACCCTGTCTGGGTACCGGTGAACTATGTGCGGCGTTACCGAGGAACCGCCTTCATTTAAGGGGTCATGCATATCACCGGGGCAGGGCTCGAGCTCCTTTGATGATACTATACACTGCTTTCTGATCGGGTCATCGGGATCGTCCGGATCGATCAGAGAAAGAAAGTAAGGAGTGGCAGCCATACGGAAGCGGACCGTGC